>Ga0116171_10002992_pt1 | contig 15756 bp, 11 predicted proteins | sample AD_JPNHW2_MetaG_FD_89798 | JGI IMG/M metagenome (GOLD analysis project Ga0116171, IMG submission 89798) | Active sludge microbial communities of municipal wastewater-treating anaerobic digesters from Japan - AD_JPNHW2_MetaG | ecosystem: Engineered > Bioreactor > Anaerobic > Digestate | place...
GGCGGTTCCGGGCAGAATGCGGCGCATGTCAACGCCTGGCCGCTGTTTTACCAGCGGGGGGACGACCTGGACGTTCTCTGGCCGGTCTATCACCAGTCCAGCCAGGGGCATCGGGTTTTCCCGCTCTACTCCTATCGCAAGAGTCCCGCCTGGGTGAATCTGGTGCAGGGGGTGTTGGGCGAACTTGATTTCGGGAATCAGGATTACCGGATTCTCAATTTCGGGTGGGACAACCTGAAGCAATCGCGGTACTGTTTCCCCGTGTACTACCAGAACGACCTGCAGAATAAATTGTGCGTGTTCCCGCTGTTCTATCGGAAACAGCCGGACAAGACAAAACCGGCGACGTGGATCACGCTGCCCTACTCGCAGGGGCCGGATTTCTTCAACATCGGCGTGTTACTTTTCCACTTCGACAAAAGCCCGGTGAAACGGGCGATGTGGGCTGCCGCCGGGGTGTTCTACAACCAGACGCGCACGGATGGTTCGAGCCGCACCAACCGCCTCTTCCCGTTCTGGTCCTGGAAGCGCAGCGGTCCTGCCGAGGCGCCGGACAAGACACGTCTGAACGTCGGGCTGGTAGGCTATGTACAGCGTACCGAAAAGGAAGGGAACCAGGCGTACCGCTCGATCCTCTTCCCCCTGACGCACTGCTGGTCGTCCGACCAGGAGAAGGGCTCGGCTGTCTTCCCCCTCTATTACGACCGGGAAAAGACCAACGGCGACCACAACCGGGTCACGCCGCTGTCGTTTTCGTACAAGAAGGGGGAAACGTCGTGGGATTCCGTCGGCTGGTTGTTCCATTTCTGGAGCCTCGACCGTTCGACCGGTCACATGCTCCTGCCGTTCTACAGTTTTGCGGCCCTGAAGGGCGAAGGCCACCGGTTCAACTCGTTGTTCTACAATGAAGAACGCTCGCCCGAGAAGAAACTGGTCAATGTGGGCGGTCCGTTGTTCTACAGTTCCAACAAGTCGGGGGAGAGTTATCGGACGGTTCTCTGGCCCTTCTTCCAGCAGTGGCGTTCCGACAAGGACCAGTCGAAGACCGATCTGCTGGTGCCGTTCTATTGGTCGTCGAAGAAGGGCGAGAACGAAACCACCGTGGTCCCGCTGGGGGGCAAGTGGAAGAAAGGCGAGGAACAGGGGTCCTGGGTGTTCCCGCTCTACGCGGCCAAGAGCGGCCCCAAGGACAGCTATGTCTATACCCTGCCCTTCTCTCACGGGATGGAACTGGGGGAGACGCCGGAGAGGAACCGGCGCTGGTTCGGCAACCGCCTGGTCGGGTATTTCGAGCGTCGGGGACCGGAACACAAGTTCCGTTCGCTGCTCGGGTTGATCGGGCATGAGTCGAACAGCGAACGGAAGACGTTCAGCACGTGGGTGTTCCCGCTGGGGGAAGTGACACAGCGCGGAGTGGATTCGCCGCTCTTCGAATACTGGAATGACCACCCTTCTCAGGAGAAACTGGACAAGATGACGACCGAAGCCCGGGAGAAGGCGGAGAAGAACGAGGGGTATTGGAGCTCTCAGGGAAAAGGCTGGCGAGTGGGAGTCCTGGGCCACGAAAAGAATACGGTGGTGAGGGGCGAGGTCTCGCGTCCGCCGAAAGAGGGGGAAAAACCGCCGATCGAGGTGACGGTCCGGAATTCCACCGAGTCGTACCTGTTCCCGCTCTGCAATTTCAACCAGACCGAGGGGGAGCGCTCCGAAGCGGCCGTTCTGCCTGCGGGACTGCTCTGGAAGCGGGAATGGAACAAAGGCCCGGATAGCGGGGAGCGGACGGAAACGACCGCTCTGCCCTGGGGGACGCTCTGGAAGAGTGAAATCCGGACGGACAAAGACGGGAAAGGGCACGCCGAATCCCGCGTGTTGCCTTTCGGGATGTTCTGGAAGAGCCAGACCGAGTGGAGCGCCAGTCCGGACCAGGCCGAGCAGGTGCGCAGGCAGTTTCTGTGGAAAGTGGTGGATTACAAGCGCGCGGGTGAGAAGACGAGCGTGGACGCTTTCCCGTTCGTTTCGTGGGACCGGGACACGGAACGCGACGCTCGTTCCTTCTCCTTCATCGGGCCGGTGTTCCGCAAATCGAGCGTGAAAGACCGGAGTCAGTGGCAGATTCTCTTCATGAAGTTCGGGGGGGATCTGAACGAGAAGTGATCGTCGGTTGCTTGGGAAATGAGCGTGAAGACGTCTGGGGCGATGGCAGGAGGTCGCTCCAGACGTCGTCGTTTCCGGCGCTGCATGGGGAAATTCCGGGGACGCGCATAGGCCGGGGGAACAGGGGAGGGAAGTCGAAATTTTCCGATGTTGATATTTCGAGAGTTACCGTGGAGAAGCCGAGGGCCGGGAGGAGGAACCGGGCTGTGCAATTCTTGCGCAGCAGGGGGCGGTGTTTCGCGTAAGAATTGCACACTCGAAACACTTAACTCTATTTATATCAATCATTTGATCTCTGGTATAGACCTTGCTGACAGGTAATTCGAGGATTTCTGTGCCTTTGGCGTAGATCCGGAAAATCTGGTTAGATTAATGTCAGGGAGGAACGAAAGATGAGAGTGTTCTCAAAGAAGGCCGCTCTGGTGGGTGTCGGGCTGATGGCTTTGAGCCTGAGCGCTTTCAGCGTGGCTCAGGATCCGGCTCCGGCCGGGGGGCAGGCTGGGGGCAATCAGGACATGCGTCAGCGGATGCGTGAGCGGATGGCCCAGCAGCGCAACCAGCAGGGCGGACAGCAGGGGCAGGATCAGGGCGCTCCCGGCGCTCCCGGCGCTCCGGGTGGACAGCAGGGCGGGCCGGGCGGTCCGGGCGGGATGCGGGGGATGCGGAATTTTGATCCCTCGACCATGTGGGAAAACTTCATGTCGAAAAGCTTCAAGGATGAATTGAAGTGTACGGATGACGAGTGGACCAAGATCGAGCCGCTGCTGAAGAAGGTCGTGCTGGGTGAGATGGAACTGCGTCAGACGGAAAACCGTGGCATGATGCGCGGCATGATGGGAATGGGACGTCGCGGGATGGGTGGCCCTGGCGGGCAAGGCGGTCCTGGTGGACAGGGCGGTCCGGGTGGACAGCAGGCGGGTCCTGGCGGACCTGGCGGGCCGGGGAATCCCTTCGGTGGCGAGCAGTTGAAGGAGGAGCAGGATTTGCAGGCCGCGTTGGATCAGGCCACTCCGGTTCCCGCGGACATTGAGGCCAAACTGAAGGCCCTGCGCGATGCCCGCACGAAGCAGAAAGCGGAAACCGCCGCCAAGGTCGAGAAGATGAAGAAGGACCTGGTGACGGACAAGGACGTGCTGGCCAAGGCCGTGACGCCGACGCAGCTGGCGGCCCTGGTGTTGCGTGGTACGTTGGACTAAGTCGAATCTATTCAAACAGGAATTGAGGCGGGAACCATGAGCGTGAGTGACACCGTGGCCCAATTGCTCGAAACCATGATCGGGAACAGGCAAATCTCGGCCATGGACGCAAACGCCCTGCGGCAGCAGCTGGAACGGGATGAGGTTCAGGATATCCAGAGCGAGGCCGAAATCCTCCAATGGCTGGCGGAAGAATATCACCTTCCTTTCTCGGATCTGGAAGATCTGGAACTCGATCGTCAGCTGCTGTCGCAGTTCCCTGCCCGCGTACTGCTCAAGCACGAGATGCTGCCCCTGCGCCGGGTCAATGGCTCGGTCGAAATGGCCATCAGTCGGCTGTTTGAAACGCAGGGGCTCGATTCGCTGCGGGTGTTGACGGGCGAGAACATCACGCCTGTACTGGCGACGGGCGAGTCCATCCGGCGCCAGATGAAGGAAAAACTGGGGGTCGGGGCCGACACCCTCGATACCCTCGACAAGGAAACCTCCTCGTTTCAGGTGCTCGATGAAGGAGACGAGGAAGACATCAATCTGGATGATGCGGCGCAGGATGCCTCGATCATCCGCTTTGTGAACCAGGTTCTGACCGACGCCCTGGCTCAGCGCGCCACCGACGTCCACCTCGAACCGTACGAGGACGAGTTCCGGATTCGTTACCGCGTGGACGGGGTGTTGCTGGACGCTGCGGTGCCGACTCAGATCAAACGGTTTCAGCCGGCGATCGTGTCGCGTATCAAGATTCTGAGTCACCTGGACATTGCCGAGAAGCGCGTGCCGCAGGACGGACGTATCAAGATCCGCATGGAAAAAGGGGATGTGGACGTGCGTGTGTCGGTGATTCCGATGCTGCACGGCGAGGCCGTGGTGCTGCGTCTGTTGCGTCAGGATTCGACCAAGTACGGTCTGGGTGAGTTGAAACTGGGCGAGCGCGAGATGCGGCTTTTCCGCGGGGTGCTGAGTCTGCCCCACGGGATCATGCTGGTGACGGGGCCGACCGGGAGCGGCAAGACGACAACGCTCTATGCCGCGCTCACCGAGATCAACGATTCGGTGCGCAAGATCATCACCATTGAAGACCCGATCGAGTATAACTTGAAAGGGATCAATCAGATTCAGGTGTCCGAGAAGGCGGGTTTGACGTTCGGGCGCGGGCTGCGCGCCATTTTGCGTCACGACCCGGACGTGCTGCTGGTGGGCGAAATCCGCGATGCCGAGACGGCCCAGATTGCCGTGCAGGCCTCTTTGACGGGCCACCTGGTCTTCTCGACCCTCCACACCAACGATGCGCCGGGTGCGCTGACGCGTCTGGTGGACATGGGAGTGGAACCGTACCTGGTGGCGTCGTCGCTCGAGGCGGTGCTGGCGCAGCGACTGGTACGCGTGCTGTGCGAGAAGTGCAAGAAAGAGGACCATTCGCGGGCGGCGCAGGTGTTCCGGCGCAAGATCGGATTCCCCGAGGATACGCCCCTGTACCAGATGGAAGGGTGCGAGGAGTGTCGCAATACGGGGTATCGGGGGCGGCGGGGGGTTTTCGAAATGATGGAGATGGACGACGAGATCCGCGAGAAACTGATGGCGTCGGTTTCGTCGGTGACGATTCGCGAGGTGGCCAATCGTCATGGGTTGCGTTCACTGAGCGAGGATGGGTGGCGGGTGGTGGCCGAAGGCGCCACGACCGTGGATGAGGTGTTGCGTGTGACAAAGGATGCGCGGCTCAGCGGTGGGGTTTTCTTCTCGGAGGAAGAAGACTGACGCCGGGGGGGGTGCGAATGGGACGGCAGGCCGTCCCATCAACTTGAACATCAGGAATTGGCAAAATCATGCCACTCTTTCAATACAGGGTCTTGCAGGCGGACGGAACGATTGCCGAGGGGCAATTCGAGGCGGCGAATCGCCAGGAGGCGTATCGCCAGATCGAGCACAACGGCTGGACGGCGCTGGGTCTGGCGGAGACGAAGACGGGCGCGTCCAAGTCCGGTCTGGCGGCGGCCGTTTCGAGTTTCAAGTGGCCCGGCAGCGGCAAGGTGCCCTACCGCTCGCTGGAGGATTTTACGCGCAACCTGGCCAACCTGCTGGCGGCGGGGGTGCCGCTGGCGCGGACGCTGCGCCTGCTGAGCCACGAGGCGAGCCATCCGGTGGCCCGGGAAAAGTGGCTGGCGATCCACGACATGGTGATCGAGGGATCGTCGCTGGCCAATGCGATGGCCAACCTGCCCGAGACGTTCCCGCACATCTATGTGGCCATGGTGCAGGCGGGCGAGACGGGCGGCTTTCTCGACCTGGTGCTGGGGCAGATTGCCGACTTTCAGAGCCGCGAGAAGGAATTGAAGTCGAAGGTGATGACCGCGCTGATCTATCCGGCGGTGCTGGCGGGGTTGGCGGTGTGTGTGGTGTCGTTCCTGCTGGTCTTCTTTATCCCGAAATTCCAGACCATGTTTTCGGATTTTGGGGCGGCTTTGCCCGCCCTGACGCAGTTTATTGTGGCGGCCAGTAATGTCGCACGACATTACGGGTTCTTTGTGGTGGCGATTGTGGGCTCGATTGTCTATATGGTGCGTCGCTGGTTCAAGACGGAGGCCGGACGCCGGGTGTGGGAAGCCTGGGTCTTGCGTTTGCCGGTGATGGGCGCGGTCTCGGCGCGGTTTGCTCTGACGCGTTTCTGCCGCATGCTGGGGACGCTGATCGGGTCGGGGGTGCCGATGATTACGGCGTTGCGCGTCGCGCGCGAGTCGCTGGGCAATCAGATTCTGGTGGATACGGTCTCGAAGTCCATTGACCGGGTCCAGCAGGGCGAGCGACTTTCGGCCAGTCTGGCCGATTGCAAGGATCTCTTTCCCGGCTCGGTGATCGAGATGATCTCGATGGCCGAGGAGACGGCCCGCCTCGACAAGGAACTGGTCCGGCTGGCCGCGACGATGGAGACGGACCTGGATCGCCAGCTCAAGACCGCCGTGGCGCTGGCCGAGCCGGCCATGCTGGTGGTCATGGCGGCGGTCATCGGGTTGATTGTGGTGGGCATGGTGTTGCCAATCTTCACGATTCAGGATTATATTAAATGACTCGAACGGGCCTCCTTCAGGGGGCGTGCCCGTCTCCCGGCCTGGACCCGGGAAATCATTCTGGAAGTGTGGAACCCGGCCCGGTATTCGGGGCCGGAAAACCTGAGGGAGGTCAGACAATGCGACAGATGCGAAATGCGAGGAACTGGAGACTGAAAGGGAGCCGGAGCGCCTTCACGATGGTGGAATTGTTGCTGGTGCTGGTGATTCTGGCCACCCTGGCGGCGATCGTGGTGCCGAAGTTTGCCGGACGAACGGAAAAGGCCAAGATTACGGCCACCAAGACGGAAATCTCGGGGGTGGAATCGGCTCTCGATGCCTTCGAGGTGGACAATGGGTATTACCCGCAGGGACAGAATGGGCTCGATTCGTTGTTCAATCAGCCTTCCGACGCCAAGAACTGGAATGGACCGTACCTGAAGAAACCCATCATCAACGACGCGTGGGGCAACCCGTATTTCTACGAGTGTCCGGGACAGCGCAACGCGAATGGTTACGATCTTTACTCGTCCGGGCCGGATGGACAGGCTGGTTCCGCGGATGACATCACGAACTGGGATCAGGCGAAGTAACCATGTTTCGGACGCAGGGCGCCACCAGACCTGAAGGGTTCACGTTGGTTGAGCTGGTTGTCGTCATGGCCTTGCTCACCGCGCTGGTGGCGTATGCGACGCCGAGTCTGGCGCTCTTTTTCCGCGGGCGCGAGATGACCGAGGAGGCCCGGCGGTTTCTGGCGCTGACGCGCCTGGCGCGCAGCGAGGCCATCTCGCGTTCGGAACCGATGAAGGTCTGGGCCGACCCGGAATCCGGGAGTTATGGATTGGAACCGTCTGGCGCGTTTTATACGGCTTCGAACGACTCGGGGGGGTACACCAAGGGCAAGCCGCTCGAGTTCGTCCTGCCCGACGGGCTCGATCTGGAGGTCAGCGCCTCGGACAGCGGCGACGGGCAGGAAGCGTCCATTATCTTCAACCCGGATGGTTCGCTCGACGATGTGAGCGCTCGAATCATCGGGTTCCGCAACCAGCGCGATGACGTCATTCGGGTGGTGCGTGCGCGACGGGGCGCGCAGTATCTGATCGAGTCGAAAACCGACGGTTCGGAGCAGCGATGATGATCCGGTCGGCCCAGCGCGGGTTCACGTTTGTCGAGATTCTGGTCGCCATGGTGTTCATGGCGATCCTGGTGCCCATCGCGGTGGAGGCGTTGCTCATCGCGAACCGGGCGGGCTCGGTGGCGCACCACAAGCGGCAGGCGGCTCTGCTGGCCAGTAACCTGCTGACCGAGATGGTGGTGACGGACGAGTGGGTCAACGGCCAGCGCAGTGGCGACCTGAGCGACCAGTACACGAATTACCGCTGGGAACTCGAGACCTCCTCGTGGTCCGAGGATTCGAATGCGAGTCTGGTGATCCTGACGATGCGGGTCTATTACACCGTGCAGGGGCAGGAATACTCGGTCAATGTCAGCACGCTGGCGCCCGAGGGGGGCAGTTCCTCCTCCGAGTCCGATTCGAGTTCGACGGGCTCATCAAGCAGTTCCGGGAGTGGCTCATCCTCATGACAAGGGTTCGGCACAGTGTCTGGTGTTTTTCGGTTCGTCCCCGGGGACGCGCTCAGGGGGGATTCACGCTGCTCGAGATCCTGGCCGGTTCGGCGATGCTGGCGGTGCTGGTGGTGGGGCTGGTCTCGGCCTTCTATTCCGCTATCAAAATGCGCGAGAAGACCAATGCGGCGCTCGACAAGGACCAGCCATTGCAGACCTGTCTGCAGGTGATGAAGCGCGATTTTACCTCGGCCATGCCGTCCAACGGACTCCTGAGTGGAACGTTCGTGGGGGAAAAGGGCGGCAACGGCGATTCCGAGTATGACCAGGTGGAGTTCAACACCGCGACGGGTCTTGTGAACAAATCCGCCCCGTGGGGGGACCTGTGCAAGGTCTCCTACACGCTGAAGAATGCGGACGATATTCTGAAGGATGACAGCAGTTTTGCGGCTTCGGAAACAAACGATGCGGACCTGACGGGCCCGAGCGAGTCCGAGTGGATTCAGGAAGAAGCGTCCAAGGGACTTTTCCTGGTGCGGACCCTCACGCGCAATCTCCTGCCGACCACGTCCGAAGACTCCAAGAGCGAGGTGTTGCTCTCGGGGATCGATACGCTCGAGTTCTCCTATTATGATGGGGAAGAGTGGGCGGAGTCCTGGGATTCGAGTTCGAACGAGAACGCCGTACCCAAGGCGATCAAAGCGCTGATCGTGTTTCGCGCGGATCGGGACAGTTCCGAGCCGGTGCATCCGGATGTCGAACTGGTGGTTGCGATGGGTCTTCAGCCGGTGCCTACCTCGACTTCTTCGTCCAGTTCCAGTTCGGGAGGTGGCAGTGCGACTCCGACTCCCGAGTCGGGAGGCGGAGGGGGTGGGGGCACTCCCGGAGGTCCGTCGGGAGGCGGTTCTGGTGGGGGAGGTGGAGGGCAATGAAGTCGGTTTTCTGTTTTTCCCGTTCCCGCCGCCACGGCGCTGCGCTGGCGCTGGTGCTCTGGATCTCGCTGGGGCTGGCCGGTATGGCGTTGTATTTCGGCCACGACATGTTGTTCGAGTATCGCGCTTCGGCCAACTTGCTGGGAATCTACCAAGCGGAGCGGATCCTCGAAGGAGCGCAGTGTTATATCTCGACGGTCCTGAAAAACAGGGAAACGGCCGGGATTCTGCCAATCCTGAATAATGAGTACTATGCCGACGATGTGCGGGTGGGCAATGAGGGGGCCTTCTGGATTGTCGGCCGGGCCAATACCGCCGAAACGGCCAGGACGGTGACGTATGGTCTGACTGACGAAGCCTCGAAACTCAATCTGAACACCGCGACTCAGGAGATGCTCGAGTTGCTGCCCAACATGACGACAGAACTGGCCGCGGCCATTATTGACTGGCGCGATTCCGACAGCGATGCGACGGACAACGGAGCGGAGTCCGACACCTATTCGCGCAAGGAACCGGCCTACCAGTGCAAGAACGCGAGTTTCGAAACGCCCGAGGAACTCCACCTGGTCAACGGCGCGACTCTGGATCTGCTCTATGGGGAAGACTCCAATTTCAACGGGATTCTCGACCCGTGGGAAGACGACTCGAACGAGACGCTCCCGGCAGACAACGGCAATGGCGAACTGGAACCGGGGTTGCTCGAGTACCTGACGGTCTGGAGTCGCGAGCCGACGACGGGTTCCGACGGTTCGACGGCCCGGACGGACATCAACGGGTCGGATGCGCAGCAGGCGTTGACGACCCTGCTGACCGAAAAGATCAGCGAAGAGCGGGCGTCGGCGATCATCCAGGCGGCCGGAGTCGGCACGACCCAGTTCACCAGTCTTCTGCAGTTTTGCAGCCTGGGCAAGATCACCGCGGCCGAGTATTTCAAGATCCACACGGAGATCACCCTGGGGACTGCCGAGCGCAAGGGTCTGGTCAATGTCAACACCGCCAGCGCGGCCGTTCTGGCCTGTATCCCCGGAATCGGGGAAACCTACGCGCAGAAACTGGTGTCGTACCGGGCGGGCCTGAAATCCACGACCAACAGCGGTTCGACTTCCTCGTCCGATTCCTCGGAGACGGGGTTGCCCTGGGTGCTCAACGTGCTCGATGGGGAGAACGCCCTGAAGGCGGGGCCGTACCTGACCGACCAGTCGTGGCAGATTTCCGCGGACGTGGTGGCCATCGGGGAAAACGGACGGGGGATGCGGCGCGCGTTCATGGTGTTCGATGCCACGGCGACCACGCCGAAACTGATTTACCAGCGGGACCGGACCGCGTGGGGATGGCCGCTTTCGAGCGAGGTCCGCACGCAGCTGGAATCTTCGAGTAATAACTGACGCAGTAAAGGACGGTCTGAATGAAACGCAAGGGACTCACTTCCCTCCTGGGCCTGGCTTTTGACGGCAGCCGCCTGACGGCCGCCCTCGCCCATCTGGGGGGCAAACAGGTACAGATCCGCCAGGTGCTCAACGCCCCTTTTGACCTGGATCCGCGCGCGACAGAACCGGAGTTGGTCGGGCTCGAGATCCGCAATCTCCTGCGTCAGGCCAATATCCGCGAGCGCCGGTGCGTGGTGTGTGTGCCCCTGTCGTGGACGCTTTCCATGCAGGTGGCCATTCCGGACCTGCCCGAGAATGAAGTGGCGAATTTTCTCGCGGTTCGGGCCGAGCGGGAATTGCCCTTCTCAAGTGGCGAACTGGTGACCGCCGCATCCCGGTTCCACCCGGATGAATTGACCCAGGCGGCCACGCTGGCGGCCATCCCGGCAAACCACTTGACGGCGCTGACGCGTGCGCTCAAGACGGCACGGTTGAAGGTGGTGACCATCACGCTGGGGGTGAGCAGCCTGCGCAGTGCGCCGGTAGAATCCAATCAGGGAATGCTGATGTTCCTGCTGGGGGATGCGGCGGTGGATCTGGCCGTGGTGTCCGGCGGGGGAGTGGCTTCCCTGCGGCAGATTGCGCCGGTTTCCGTGGATTCGGCACAGTCGTCCGCGGGGGGCAGCGCCGCGGCCCTGGCTCGCGAGTTGCGCATTACGTTGGGGCAGTTGTCCGAGAATATGCGTCAGGCGGTCCGCCGTGTCGAGGTTTACGGGACCGCGTCGAGTGTGGCGCCGGTGGTCGAGAATCTGCGGGAGCGCTTTGGGGGCAACTCGCTGGACATCGAGTCGGGACATTCGACTCTGGCCGATTCGATTCTGGACCAGACGCCGGGGGGCGCGTCGCTCGACAAGGCGCCCGCCGCTGCGGCGGCTGCGGCTCAGGTGTTGCTCGGGCAGCCTCTCCCGTTCGAGTTCGAGGTAGTGATGCGCTCGGCGGCCAAGGCTTTTTTCAACCGCGTGATGTCGCGCAAGACCCTGTGGTTCAGTTCGGCGGCGGTTTTGCTGGTGCTGGGGGCGTTCGGACTGATTATCCCGCAGAAGATGAAACTCGAGCGTCTGCGGACCGAATATACGAAGATCAGTCCGCAGGTCAAGAAAGTGGAGGCGCTGCGCGACCAGATCCGGGCTTTGAGTCCCTGGTTCTCGAACGATCCGGAAGTGCTTGAAATTGTCCGAGTGGTCAACGAGGCCTTCCCCCCGGAAGGCCCCATCTGGATCAGTCGGCTCGAGATTAAAAATTTCAATGCGGTGACGATTAGCGGCAAGGCGCAGTCGCGCGACGAGTGGATGGCCCTGAAGGACCGGCTGAGCCAGACGAAGGGCGTGACCCAGCTGACGAGCGACTCGCGTGATGCCTCGGGCAACGAGCCGCTCACCTTTGCCGTGGCATTCAAGTGGAATCCGAATCCGGGAGGCGCCAAATGAATTTCCAACACCGGGAAACACTCATGGCTCTGGTGGCGATCATCTGTTTTGTGTCGTTCGTGGGCGATCGTCTGATCCTGACGCCAGCCATCGAGGGATGGAAAGAGCGTTCCGCCGAGATTGACAAACTCGAGGGGGACATCGAGAAAGGCAAGCAACTGCTGGAACGGGAAGAGGGGTACAATCGCAGGTGGAAGGAAATGGTCCCCATGGCCTTTACGGAGAACAGCGCCGAGGCCGAAAGCAAACTGCTGGCGCTGGTGGACCAGTGGGGCAAGAACAGCGGATTGAAACTGACGGATCTCAAACCGCGCGTCCGAAAGGACAATAAGAACGGCGACCGGATGGAACTCACGGCGCTGGGCGAGGGGGGCATGAAGGAGATCGCGGGTTTTCTTTATGAACTCGAAACGTTCAAGCAGGCCCTGGCCCTCGAAAATGTTGAGATTGTCTCAAAGGACGACCGGGGCATGCAACTGACGCTCAATGTGCGCATCAGTGGGCCGCTTGGTATCAAGGTGATCGAAAAGAATCCCACCATTAAGGGAAAATCGGCCAAGACGGAAGTGGAACCGTAAGCAAAAGAAAGAACGGGCTGGGAATTCTCGGGCGGCGGTTGCGATGCCGCTTCAAAAGAAGGGAAACACGACAATGGAATGCCTCAGGGTGAAAAACAACACGCGTGCAAACGCCTCCTTCGGGCTTGTCTGCGGGATTTCGATCCCCAGGCTGGCTGTTCTGACGTTGATTCTGCTGTTGCTCCTGGTGGGGCTGGCGGCGGCGCAGGATCGTCAGCAACGGAGCAATCGCCAGCGGCGTACCGACCGCCAGGGGAATACGCGCACTAATCAACAGGGGAACAATACCCAACGCAACTCCCGTTCGGACTCCGCGGCCAAACCGGCGGCCACTGCGGCCAAATCGGCGGCCACCGCGGAGAATGTTCCCGCTCAGAAGACGGAGACTGCGCCGGGGACCGCGACTCCCACTTCCGCGCCGAACACGACGCCGGAACCCGCGGGGGGGAGCGAGGGAACTGTCAATCTGCCCGACACGTACAAGGTGATGTTCGACCGGAACATGTTCAGCCGGTACCGGACGGAGAAAAAAGCGTCCGATGGCGTTGCGAAAGAAGTCGTTCAAGCGCCCGCTCAAGAGTATATTGACCTGGTGGGTGCGCTTCTGGTGGATGATTTCACGATGATTTTCTTCGAGTCGTCGGACTCCAAATTCTCCGGAGCCTTTCTGGTCGGGGATGCCTTTGGGGATTGGACGATCGAAGAGGTCTCCACGGATGGGGTGGTTCTGAAGACCAAGGATAACAGCAAGACTGAACTGCCCGTGGGCCTGAGTCTGTGCCGGACGGGTCAGGAACAGTGGAAGGTCGAGTATCGCGAGCGTTCCTACCTCGGGTCGGGCGACAAGGGAGGCAAGCGATCCGGGTCGAACAACCGGGGCGAGGGCAATCGCAACGGCAACTGGGGAGGGGGAGACCAGAACCCGGGCGGCGGGGGACAGGACAACCACGACAACAACAATAATGACCGCGGAGATCGCGGGGGACATGATAACCACGACAATGGTGGCTCGGACAATCAGAATGGCGGAGGACAGAACAACCGGAGTGGAGAAATGCCGGCGGGGAATAACAATGCCGGGAATATGCCGGGTGGCGACATGGGGCCGGGCGGGATGATGGGAGGCCCCGGTGGAATGGCCGGAGGTCCCGGCGGAATGGCCGGGGGGCCGGGTGGAATGGGCGCTCCCGGTGGTGTGGGCGCTCCCGGTGGAATGGGCGCTCCTGGCGGCGGTATGGGCGGGCCGGGGGGAGGAACGGGTGGTCCAGCCGGAGGCGGAATGGGAGGCGGTCCTGGCGGCTCGGGTGGAATGAGTGGTGGCCCGGGAGGCTCTTCGGGTGGTCGGGGTGGAAACGGAGGGGGGCCGGGCGGCCCAATGGGTGGATAAGTGGACAATCAGGGGAGAGGTTCCCCGGAAACAGGATACCCAGTGACAATTGAAATAAAGTTCGGTCAGACAGCAAGGCGCAGAGAGGAGTAGAGAGATGGACAGCAGGAACTCGATCGGCAATAGAAAAGTCCGGGGGTGGACGCTCGGATTATTACTGGGTGCGGGCGCCTTGTTTCAAGTGACCAGCGGGTCGCAGGCGGCCGAGTCGGCCACGCCTCCAGGCGGTGGGGGAAAACCGGTGGCCGGGGCGGTGGTGGATCAATCCTCGACCGCAACCCTCAATCGGCAGACCCCGCCGGCGCAACCGGCCGCACCACAGGCCGCGCCGGTCCAGCCGGAAAAGGCGGCGGTTCCCACGCCGCAGCCGGGGAATGCGACGCCGCCGGTTCAACTGGCCCCGCCACAGGCCGCGCCGGTTCAGCCGGAAAAGGCGGCGGCCCCCACACCGACGCCGGCGCTGGCTCAGCCCGAGAAGGCGGCTTCTCCGACGCCCCTGCCCGAAAAGACGTTTCCAGAACGGGTGGACGACGGGGGAGCGGGACGCGCGGGAGGACGTGGAGAGAACAACCGGAACAACGACAATGCGAAACCGGCGTCCAACAAGAAGGAAAACGCCAAAGAGAATGGCGAGAAAGCCGCCGCGGGGAAGGATGAGGATGTCAAGATCCGGCTTAATTTCCGGGGCGCCGATCTGGATACGGTTTTGAATTACTTGAGTGAAGCGGCGGGATTCATCATCTCGCGCGAAGTGGATGTGAAGGGGAAGATTGACGTCTGGAGCGAACAGCCGATCAGTCGCGATGAGGCTCTGGAACTGCTCAATACGGTCTTGAACGTCAAGGGGTATGCGACCTCGCGCAACGGGCGGATTCTGCGGATCGTAAAGCGGGACGAGGCGAAGTTCGAGAACCTGCCGGTCCATATCGGGTCGGACCCCGAGCAGATTCCCGAGAGTGAGGAAATCGTCACGCAGATCATCCCGATCCGCAGCACCGATGCGACCAAACTGACGCAGACGCTCCAGCCGCTTCTGCCGGATTACTCCATCATGACGCCCAATGCCGGCAGTAATACGATTGTCTTGACGGACACGCAGATCAACATCCGGCGCATGTGCAAGATTATCAAGGGGCTCGACTCCACCGTTTCCAACATTCTCGATGTCAAGGTCTATCAGCTCAAGAATGCGGATGCTACCGCCGTGGCCAGCATGATCGAGAAAGTCCTCCAACCGCCGACATCGAGCGGGAGCGGCAGTAGTGGGGATCGTCGTGGTGGAGGCGGCCCGGGTGAATTCTTCATGCGGATGCGGGGCGGTTTTGGGGGCGGGGGAGATCAGCAAGGTGGGGACAACGCGAGCAGCGAGGCGCGCAGCGCCGCCTCCAAGATTGTGGCCTTGCCTGACACGCGGACCAATTCCGTCGTTGTCAACGCGCCCGCCGAAACGCACGCGGCGATTCAGGCCCTGGTGAATCAGATCGATACGATGGCGCAGGATGTGACCAACCTGCGTGTTTTCCCGTTGCAATACGCCGATTCCGAGACGTTGGCCAAGACCTTGACTTCTCTGTTTACCGCCAACAGTACCTCGTCCAACCAGAATCAACAGGGGATGGGGGGCGGGCGGATGCCGCCGTGGATGCGTCAGCCCGAAACGCAGAGCGATTCCAGCAAGAGCGATCGAGCCGTCCTGGAAGCCAAGGTGACGATCGTAGCCGAGGTTCAAACCAACTCGCTGATCGTCAGCGCTTCTGAAAGCTCAATGTCGGCGGTGGAAACCCTGATTAAGAAATTCGATACGCCCCCGAACGGCGTGACCGACGTCCGGATCTATAAACTGCAGTACGCCGACAGCGAAGAGCTGGCCTCGACGCTCAGTTCCCTCTTTCAGGCGCGCACGACCGGTTCGTCGAGTACCTCGCGCAACAATAATATGGGGTTTGGCGGGGGGATGTTTGGAGGCGGGATGTTTGGGGGGATGCAGGGCCGTAACAATCAGTCTTCTTCCACCAGCAAGTCGGACCGCCAGAAACAGACCGAGCAGATCA
>Ga0116171_10002998_pt1 | contig 15735 bp, 17 predicted proteins | sample AD_JPNHW2_MetaG_FD_89798 | JGI IMG/M metagenome (GOLD analysis project Ga0116171, IMG submission 89798) | Active sludge microbial communities of municipal wastewater-treating anaerobic digesters from Japan - AD_JPNHW2_MetaG | ecosystem: Engineered > Bioreactor > Anaerobic > Digestate | place...
GTGGTCGAGATCGACGCCAGCAAGCTGGAGCCGCAGATCGCCTGTCCGCACACCGTGGACAACGTGAAGCCGATCCAGCAGGTGGCCGGCAAGAAGGTCGACCAGATCGTGATCGGTTCGTGCACCAACGGCCGGCTCGACGACCTGGCCATCGCCGCCAAGGTGCTGAAGGGCAAGAAGGTGGCGCGCGGTACCCGCATGCTGGTGTTCCCGGCCTCGACCCGCATCTACCTGGCCGCCATCAAGCAGGGGATCGTGGCCGACCTGATGGAGGCCGGCGCCATCGTGATGAACTCGGGTTGCGGCCCGTGCCTGGGCGTCCACCAGGGGGCCCTGGCCGACAACGACGTGGCCCTGGCGACCACCAACCGCAACTTCAAGGGCCGGATGGGCAACCCCAACGCCGAGGTCTACCTCTGCTCGCCGGAGGTCGCGGCCGTCAGCGCCATCACCGGGGTGATCACCGATCCCCGTCAAGGAGGGAAGTAACATGTCCAAGGTAGTGCTCAAGGTCGGCGACGACGTATCGACCGACATCATCTATCCCGGAAGGTTCATGGCCACCGTGCTGCCGAGCGAGACTCCGCAGTTCGCCTTCCAGGACCTGGCCGAATTCAACGCCAAGGTGCGCAAGAACGAGTTCGCCCCCGGCAGCTTCATCGTCGCCGGCAAGAACTTCGGCTGCGGTTCGTCGCGCGAACAGGCCGCCTCTTGCCTGAAGGGACCCGACTTCGTGGTGGTGGCGCGCAACTTCTCGCGCATCTTCCTGCAAAACGCCATCAACCTGGGGCTGAAGATGATTATCTGCCCCGACATCGACGCCGGCGAAGGCGACGAACTCGAGCTTGTCGGCGAAAAACTGGTCAACAAGACCTCCGGCAAGGAGTTCGCCATCGTGGCGCTGCCGAAAGCCCGCCAGGCGATCATCGACGCCGGCGGCCTGATCCCCTACACCCGCAAGATCGTGATGGCCGAGCGCACGAAGTAGGTTTTTCGTTTCGTACCGCCAAGGGGGGCCGGTTTCGGCCCCCTTTTCTTTTCCCGGGCCGCCCTGCGGCCCGGTCCGTTCGCAGCAGGAGGAACCATGAGAGTGTTTGCCCTGTCGATCTTGCTCGCGGCGCTGACGGCTTGGCCTGCCGCTCTGCGGGCCGATGCGCCGCGGACCATCCAGCAAGTGCCTCCATACCCCGGCAGCCGGGTCGATCCGGCCTTGCAGGAACGGGAGCGTCAAGTCTTCGAAGAGGGGCTGACCGGAAACGAGGGGCTCCGCTCGAAGGCGATCCAGGTCATGACGGTGGCGGCGGAGCCCGGGGAAGTGATCCGCTGGTATGCAGGTCGCCTCGGGGCCCGTGAGGAGGACGGCGCCGGCTTCGATCCCGCCATCCTGATGAAGGGCGGCACCTCGCCGGTGCAGTACAGCGTCGGCTACTACGAGAAGGACGACCTCGAAAACCAGTACGAGCGGGACCTGCTGATTCGCGACGGGGCCTGGGTCACGAGTTCGCTGAAAAAGCGGCAGCGCACCGCGGATGGCCGCATCCCGCGCTATGGACGTTTCATCTGGGAATTCATCAATCCGGCGGGAGGCCGCTCGGAGCTGACGCTGACCGTCGACGACGCCAGCTTCGACCTGGAGCGGAAGGCCTACTCGCTCAAGACCTCGATCACCGTGCTCTTCCAGGAGTTCGACGCCGAGTGAGCCGCTTGAAAGCGGATTCGGCCTGGGGTATGATCGCAGGCACGTACATGGAACTTCCCCTCGCTTCCCGGTCGGTGACCCCATGAAAACCGCCCTGCTGCTGGTCGACATCCAGAACGACTACTTTCCCGGGGGCCGCATGGAGCTGGTGGGAAGCCCGGAGGCGGGCCGCCGGGCCGGGGAGCTGCTCTCCCTGTTCCGGAGAGAGAATCTGCCGGTCTTCCACATTCAGCATGTCGCGGGTCGAAAAGACGCGACTTTCTTCCTGCCCGATACGACCGGGGTGGAGATCCACGAGACGGTCCGTCCGCTTCCCGGAGAGGCCGTCTTCCGCAAGCATTTCCCCAACAGCTTCAGAGATACGGAGCTGCTGCCGCTGCTCAGGGACGCGGACGTCCATCTGCTGGTCGTTTGCGGCATGATGACCCACATGTGCGTGGATGCCACCGTGCGGGCCGCCTTCGACCACGGTTTAGAGTGCGTGACGGTCCGTGACGCCTGCGCGACGAAGGGGCTCGCCTTCGGCGGGGAAGAGATCCCCGCCGGGATGGTACACGGCGCTTTCCTGGCGGCCCTGGGCGCCACGTATTCCCGGATTGTCAGCGCCAGTGAATTGGCCGCGCAGATGGGCTGGCCGACGGCGTGATCGCCGGGGTGCCGGCTGAAAGGCCCCGGCTTGGTGGTGGTAGCGAACAATCCCTTGCGCATCTTTTGGTAATCGAGGCGGTTTTTGCTTGCCGCCCGGTAGGGATGCCCGGATTTTACCAGAATCATCTCCTTCGTCCTCCCGATTCTTGCCAGCTTCCATGCGGCCCGCTTGAAATCGGGTTTTTGCAGGGGTACCATCCGCCTTGGACTGCCATCCGGTCATGAGCAAAAGGGGGCTCCTGCCGGTTGGCCCAAGGAGGGAACACACCATGAAAAACGTCCTCGGAGGGATCGTTATCCTGACCCTGCTTTCCGCCCCCGCCATCGTCGCGGGCGAGCAACAGCTCAACGTCAAGCCACCGCCGACCGACATCTCGGCCTTCAAATCCGCGCTGAAGGTCCTCTCCCCCAATGGGGGCGAGACCTGGTGCAAGGGCGGCTTCGGCCGTGTCACCTGGTCCGAGACGAGCATCATGAAGCCGCTGAAGGTCTGGATCAAGATCAGCGGACAGGAGGGGATCTTCTCGATCGGGTACAACATTCCGCCGGGCACGAAGAGCGCCGATTACACGATTCCGGCCAACCTCGGTTACGAGGGGCAGATCTTCAAGGTCGTGGTGGCCACGATGGACGGCAAGGTCGTGGACGAGAGTGACGGCTGCTTCACCATCCGCAAGCCGTTCATCGAGACGCAGATGAATGGAACGGAGGAGCAGCAGTACACGGGGCCCTGCCCGGTCACTTTGCACTTCAGCGCCAAGATCCATGTCGAGATGCCCTGCCAGGTCAAGTACAAGTTCTGGTACGAGGACGGCAGCGAGTCCCAGGTGTTCAGCACGCTCGTGCAGTCCACCCGGGACGTTCCCTTCTCCCGCACCATCAACGGCACGTTGCAGGGGCACGTCTGCGTGCGGATCGTGTCGCCAAGCCAGGTCGTCGGCGCCGGAGCCGCTTATTTCAATGTCCATTGCTCGGAAGCGGTGAAATAGGATCGCTATCCGGCGATTCGCTCGCCCGCTGGCGGGAAAGGATCGTCTCCGTGGTTTTTGGCCTGGGGTTCGCAGAGAACGTGGGTGAGGGCGCTTGAAAAAGGGCTTTGCCTGGGGTACGATCCCAGCATGGGCAAAAGAGGGTTCCTGTCCGTCTTCGAGTCGCTCAATTCCTTTCTGCATTACCTGAGCTACCTGAGTGTCGTCTTCGCCCTGGCGGCGGGGTACTACCAGGTCAGGTCGTTCATGGTTTCCCGCTGGTCGGGTCACTACAACCAGCAGGCCTCCACCAACCACTTCATCCTCTCGCTGACCATGTGGGGCTTCTTCATGGCGCTGCTGAGCCTCAGCGACAGCGAGCGGCTGACCGCCCGGGAGATCGAAAGCATCCGCCGCAAGCGCGTCCGGATGCGCAAGAACATCGTCATCATCATCGTCTTTTCGCTGATCACCATCGTGACGGGCTTCTTCCTGCTGCTCTCCCGGCAGGACCAGCTGCAGGGGGTGGCCATTATCTGTTTCGGTACCGGCCTGCTGGGCATGGCCAGGCTGCTGCTGGGGCGGTTGAAGTACGTGGAGACCCTGCCGGAGGAGCGGACCGCCTAGGGGAAAGTGTGCGGAGAATTTCCGGCGCCTCCTATGGGTCCGAAGACGAAACTCTTCTCGGGAGCATGACATGAACAGACCGATTGCCTGGAACACGTTTTGCCGGGTGCTGGCGCTGGCGATTGGCGTCTGGGCGATGCTGGCGGCGGAGGAGCCGCCTTCTTTCTGCGATCTCACTCCGGCACAGGCCGCGGCCCTGGTCACGGCGAAAGGCGACGATCCGACGTTCATGATCCTGGACGTGCGTACCCCGGCCGAGTTCGCCGCAGCCCGCATGGCAGAATCGTACCACATCGACGTCAAGGCGCCGGACTTCGGCCCGCGCGTCGGCCGGCTCGACCGGGGCGGCGTCTATCTGGTCGTCTGCCGTGGCGGTACGCGCAGCCGCAAGGCGGTGGACATGATGCGGGCGATGGGCTTCCAGCATGTGTACAACCTGCAAGGCGGACTCTTGAAGTGGCGGGAGGGGAAGTTCCCGCTGGAAGGCTCCTCCCCCGCCAGCCTGGATTGATCGGGCGGGCGTTTCGTCCGGCCTGGTCCCAGGGTTACCCGCCCGGCGAGCGACTGGCTGGTGGTCCGGGGCGCACGACCCAAGCATCGGCTGGCGACGCCCGGTACGGGAGCGTAATCCGATCAGCCGGTCAGCACCAGCACCGCCCCGCCGAAGGCGAGCGCGGTGCCGGCCAGCCGCCGCCTGGTGAAGGGCTCCTTCAGCCAGACCGAGGCCAGCAGCACGACGATCACGGTGTTGGTCTGGTTGAGGATGGCCGCCGAGTTGACGGCGGTGAACTTGAAGGCCGCCACCCAGAAAATCATCGAGACCACGTTGCCCAGCAGCGCCCCCGGCAGGGCGTGGCGCCACGCGCCGCGGCCGACGAGCGATCCGAGCAGGGAGCGGCGGTCGCGATGCAGCAGGGTCAGCGGTGCCAGCACGGCCAGGGCGGCCAGGATGCGCAGCTCGGTCACCAGCAGCAACGGTGCCCTTCCGAGCACCGGCTGCATCAGCACGATGGCCACGGCCATCAGCGCCATGGCCCCGATCCCGGCGAGCCAGCCGCTCCAGAGTCGCTCAGGGCGCTGGGACGAGGAGGGGCTTTCCCCCTCGCGAGCCACCACCACCATCGCCGCCGCCACCAGCACGGCCCCGCCGACCTGGGCCAGGCGTGGCCGCTGGCCGAGCCAGAGCCAGGAGGCCAGCATGACGAAGGGGGCGTAGAGACAATCGACGATGGCGGTTTTCGCGGCGCCCAGACGGTCGAGGGCGATGAAGAAGAAGGTGTCCGAGAGGGCGATGCCGAGGATTCCGGAGAGCAGCACCGCCCCCAGATCCTGGCGGGACACCCCCGCCAGGCCGTAAAAGAGGAGGAGCGGCAGCATCACCAGCGCCGAGACCGCGGTTTTGTAAAAGTTCAGCGCCAGCGGGCGGATCGAGTCGCCGGCCCGCTTGAACAGGATGACCGCCGTGGCCCATACCACGGCACAGGCCAGGGCGAGTATCTTGCCGACCATATCCACGACGGGGTCTCCTTGGGGCATCGGAAAGGGAGGAAAAGCGGATTGTAGCGCAAGGAGAAGGTTCCGGCAACCCGCTGCTTCGCCTCCATCGGCACCCAGGAGCGGCGCGGCGACCCGGGGCGGTCACCGATCGCTTTTCTTCCCGTCGGGTTGCAGCCGGGCCAGCGAGACGAGCAGGGCGTGCAGGAACAGCGCCAGGCCGACCAGTTCCAGGGTTTCTTCGCCGTTGGCGAGCAAGGCATAAGCGAATGAGCCGTTCCCGTGCATCTCGACGTAGCGGCCGCCCAGCATTTCAAGGCCGAAGGTGCCGGAGAGAAAGAAGACGGCGCTCAGGAGAAACCTGTTCCGCTCCTGCTGGTCAAGAAAAAACCTGGCGTAGAACAAAGCGAGAATCACGACAAGCGCTATCCCCGGGATGACCCAAGCGAAATGCAGCAGGCCATGGGCGTGAAAAAGGTGGCGCATGGGATCCACGGCCATCTCGTGAATGGCGGCGCACTCGTCCAGGGAAAAGAATACGAACAGCATAGACATTCCGCGCCAAATCCTGCATGCCGCTTTCTCGTCGCAAACCGACAGCTGCCAGAGCAGGACGGCCGCGAACAGGAAACCAACCGATGAAAACCACATGGGGATGTTCATCTCGCGGTCCAGGTTGAACAGCGGCACGAACCCCTGCAAGTGGCCATCACCCAGAAAAAAAGTCGCGTATTGCCCGATCAGGCTGGCCGCGGCCAGGAGCCCGATAATCACCAGCAGCAGCCTCAGGGTTTTTCCCGGCGACAGGTTGAAATGGATGAACATGGCAAGCACCTCATTCGCGGCATTATACTTTTTTAACTTGTTGCGCACAATTCCACCCCAGTCCATGCGATCGGGGCGGGGAATGCTCTTTGCTCTGTTTCGAAAATCCGATCGTGGATATCACGCTGGATAAAGGTCTGGGGAGCTTTTCGCCAGGTGTTTCCCCGGGGCGGAGTTGCCACTGGCCTTCTATTAAGCCGCTGAGCCTCCGGAGGGGACCGAGGCGGTGGGCCCCGGGGAGCCCTTTCCCTGGCGGCCGCGGAGTGGTATAAGGAATCGGAACGAATCGTCGAGGTGAATCATGAAGAAAACGATCGTGTCGCTGCTGGCGCTGCTGGGCATCGCCGTTTCGGGGTGGGCCCAGGAGCCCGCCGACGCCACCACCCTGGTGCGGGTCGGAGAACGGGTGCCGGCGTTTGCCGTGAAGACCCTGGACGGCCAGACTATCGACTCCACCGCCCTCGCCGGCAAGGTGGTGCTGATCAACTTCTGGGCCACCTGGTGTCCCCCCTGCCGCCAGGAGCTGCCGCTTCTGCAAAAAGACGTCTGGGACGCATTCCGGGGCAAGGAGTTCGTGATGGTGGCCGTCTCGCGCGGCGAGACCGAAGAGACGGTCGGCAAGTTCCTGGCCGGGCGCCCCGTCTCCTTCCCGGTGGCCTTGGATACGGACAAGAAGGTCTACGGGCTCTTCGCCACCCAGAGCATCCCGCGCAACTTCGTCGTCGACAAGCGAGGCATCGTCTGCTTCGCCTCCATCGGGTACCAGGAGCAAGAGTTCCGGGCGATGGTGGCGCGGATCGCCGCCGAGCTGAAGCGTTGAGCGGGGCTCTCGGCGCTCGGCCGAGACCAGCCGATCGGGGGTACGGAGCCGGCCTTGGCTTATTCGCGCGCGGAGGAGTGCTCGCATTTCCGGTACTCACGGCGCCTCGCGGTTTGACCACTCGCTTCCGGGAGTCGAGATTTGCGCGCAGCAACTGACTCGAAGCCGCTGGGCATCAAATACGGCGTGGAAGACCGGCCCCCTCTCTGGCAGGCGGCCCTGCTGATCCTGCAGCACGTGCTTACGGTGTCGGGCGCCCTGGTGATTCCGGCGCTGATCGCCCGGGAGGGGGGCAGCACGGCCGGCGAGGCGAGTCATCTGATCGCCGTCTCCCTGCTGGCCATGGGTATTGGCACCCTCTTCCAGGCCAACCGGCGACTCGGTTCGGGGTACCTCTGTACGGCGGTCTGTGGCGCCGAATTCGTGCCGGCCTCGATCCTGGCGATCAAGACCGGCGGTTTGCCGCTCCTGTCGGGGATGCTCATCATCACGGCGTTGTTCCAGATTCTGCTCGTCCCCGTCGTCACCCGGCTCCGCTCCCTGTTCCCCGTCGAGGTGACCGGAGTGGTGGTCTTCATGACGGGGCTCTCGCTGGTCAGGTACTCCATGGGAGGATTCCTGGGAGTCGTGAACGGCCAGGTTTTCGCCAACAGCGGCGCCATGGGGGTGTCCGTCCTCACCCTGGCCCTGCTGGTGACGGCCTGCGTCTGGGGCCGGGGGGTGATCCGCCAGTATGCGCTGCTGATCGGCATCGCCGGCGGGGTGCTGCTGTCTCATCTCCTGGCGCCGGGGACGAATCCTTCGCCCGGAATCGTGGGCGGACTCCCGGTGTTCGCCATCCCCTTCCCCGGGCCGCGAGGCCTGGCCTGGAGTCCTGCCCTCCTGGGCCTGTTCCTGATCGCGGGTTTCTGTTCGCTGCTGGGCACTCTGGGCAATGTCACCGCCTGCCAGAAGATCAACACGGTCGACTGGCGGCGACCGGACATGCCCCGTCTGGGCCGGGGGGTGCTGGCCGAGGCGCTGGGCAACCTGGTCGGGGGTTTTTTCGGCAGTGCCGGCCTGGGTTCGAGCGCCTCCAGCGCGGGGTTGAGTCTGGCGACGGGCGTTACCAGCCGCTGTATCGGGACCGGCGTGGGTCTGGGCTACCTCTGCCTCGCGTTCTTCCCGGGGCTGATCTCCCGGTTTGCGCTCCTGCCGGGGCCGGTACTGGACGCCTGTCTCGTCTTCAGCATTAGTTTCATCATGCTGGCGGGGTTCCAGATCCTGATGTCGCGGATGATCGATGCCAGGAGGACCTTCGTCATCGGTTTTTCCATCGTGGCCGGCCTCTTCGTGGAGATGAATCCCGCCATCCGGGGATCGGCCAGTGCCGCCTGGCAGCCGTTCCTCGGTTCCGCGCTGTCGGTTTCCGCGATCGTCGCCCTGGTCCTGAACCTCCTCTTCCGGCTGGGAGTGAAGAAGACGGCCGAGTTGAGGCTGGACGAGGAGCCCGACCACACCCCGGCGATCCACCGATTCCTCGAGGAGCAAGGGGCGGCCTGGGGGGTGCGCAGGGAGGTCAACGACCGCGCGGGGTTCGCGACTCTTCAATACGTGGAAGCCCTTAGCGGACCGCGGACCCGGCCCGATGCCATCGGGGTGAAGGCCCGCTTCGACGAGTTCCACCTCGACATCGAAATCGCCCATCCGGGCCGACGGGTCGATCTGCCCATGGTGATGCCCTCCCCGGACGAAATGCTCGCCGATGACGCCGGGGTCGCCAAGATGGCGGGCTATCTCGTCCGGCGTCACGCAGACCGGGTCTCCACGGAGCAGCAGGGCGACACGGTACGGGTGAAGCTCGCTTTCGATCATTGAACGATGAGGTGATCCGATGAGGGGAAAATCGGCGATCGTGACCGGCAGCGCCACCGGCCTGGGGCATCGGACCGCCATCGAGCTGGCGCGCAGCGGCGTCAACGTCGCCGTCAACTTTGTGCACAGCGGAGAACGGGCCGCGGCCCTGGTAAAGCACCTGAAGGCCCGCTTCGGGGTGGACGCCGTATCGGTCGAAGGGGACGTTTCGCAGAGCGTCGGGGCCGGCCGGGTCGTGACCGGGGCCGAGCAGGCCCTGGGGGAGATCGATATCCTGGTCAACAACGCCGGTCCCTTCATCCGGCGGCACGCGAAGCTGGCCGAGTACGGCGAGGAAGAGTGGCGGCAGATGATCGACGGCAATCTGAGCAGCGCCTTCTTCATGTCGAGGCTCGTCATCCCCGGGATGAGGGCGCGGGGCTGGGGAAGGATCGTCAACATCGGTTTCGACCGGGCGGAGACGGCCCCGGGCTGGGTGAGTCACGCCGCCTATGCCGCGGCCAAGAGCGGACTGGTGTCGCTGACCCGGACCGTGGCCATGGAGGAGGCGGAATTCGGCATCACGGCCAACATGGTCTGCCCGGTGGACATCGTGGGCAGCTGGAAGGAATCCTCCATAGAGGATGCCAGGGGCTCGGCCCGGGGGAGTGCCCACTGCCGGCGTCCCGGTACCGGCGAGGATATCGGCCGGACCATCGCATTCCTGTGCGGCCGCGATTCCGATTTCATCACCGGGGCCGTCATCTCCGTGACCGGCGATACGGACGTCCTTTTCAAACACAGAACCACCCGGTGCCCCACCGCGATGGGGAGATGAACCGTGGGAGAACTCGGACGGGTCTCGATAGTCGTCCCCACCTGCAACCGGCCGGGCCCGCTGGCGGAATTGCTGGAGTCCCTCTTCCGGCAGACCCACCGAAGGCTCCAGCTTGTCGTGATCAACGTCGGTGCCGTGCCGGTGGCCGGGGTGCTGGCCCTCTATCCCGAACTGGACCCGACCCTGGTGGAGATGCGGGGCGGGAACCACGTGCTGGCCCGAAACCGCGGCGTGGAGCTTGCGTCGGGCGACTGGACCATGCTCTGCGACGACGACGACCTGCTCCTGCCAGGCCACGTGGAACGGATGCTGCGTGAGATCGGGGACCGCGACCTGGTCTACTCCGACATGGAGGTATTCGAGTACCGCACGGACGCAAGCGGCATCCGGCAGCCGACCGGACGCTTCGTTTTCGCCTACGAGCATGATCTCACCGCCATGCGCCGGTTCTCGACGTTTGCCGCGTCGGGCTGCCTGTTCCGCCGTGAACTGCTCTCGCGGATCGGTCCCTTCGATCCCGCCATGGACAATTACTGGGACTGGGACTTCTACCTGCGCGCGGTCGCCGCGGGCAAGGTGTGGCGAGCCCCAGTGGCCAGCGTCCTCTATGCCTTTGCCCAGGATCAGGATCACATGTCCGCGCCGCACTGGACCCACCGGGCCAGCCTCGACCGACTGGCGGCAAAGCACGGCCTGGGACCGCTGCCCACGGCCAATTTTTTCACCCTGCTGCGGGAGCCCGAGGTGCTCCGGCGGCGGGCCCGGACCGAAGTGCTCTGGGACGGCGAACCCTTCACCCCGCGCCGGGCGGTCGGCGCCAGGGAGTGACTTCGGCCGCCGCGTGGCAAAAGACCGGTCCGGAGCGGTTTGCGGCCGGGTGCGGCCCGCGATTCCCCGGCGAACGCGGGCGGGATCGCTTGAAGAAGGGCCTTGCCTGGGGTATGATCAGAGCATGGGCAGAAAGGGCTTTCTATCTGTCTTTGAATCGCTCAACTCCTTTTTGCATTCCCTGAGCTACCTGAGTGTCTTCTTCGCCCTGGCGACGGGGTACTGCCAGGTCGGGGCGCTTTTGGCGTTTCGCCAGTCGAGCCCCACCAATTCATCCTTGCGCTGACCATGCGGGGCTTCTTCATGGCGCTGCTGCGCCTCGGCCCATTCGACCGAGCCTTCCGGCGGTGAACCGGAGGTCTTCGGACGGTCGAAGATAAAACGGACCGGACGATGCTTCGCCCGGTCATCCGCCGCTATGGACATGCAGTCGTGGGAACATGGTTCCATCGCCGTGATCTGATGCTTTGGGTCGCTGGCAAATCGAGGAGGTCGTTGTGAGACGTGTCACGCATCTATCGTCTTGGCTGGCCCTGGTGGTTTTCTTGTTTTTTGGCTGTGCCAGCTCGCGGGATCCATCGGACGGGGATAAATCTTCGGGAAAAGTCCCAACCTGCGTCGAGCAGACTCTCGTCCCCGATCCGGCCCCGGATACCCCGGTGCGGATCGACGATGTGGACAGCATCGTAAGGCTGGGTTATGGCACGTATCGGGTGGGACCGGGCCTTCCCTACCAGACGCGCACGGACCTGATGCCGGCAGCCTACCAGGCGGCGTCGGTGAAGCGGGCCGCCACCCTGCTCCGTTTCTTCACGCTCACCGACATTCACCTCACCGACGAGGAATCGCCCGCACAGGGCATTGTCTTTGCGCCGATGCTGGGAAAACAGGGCATCTCGCTGTACGCCCCGCTCATGCCCTACACCACGCAGGTTCTCGACGCTGTCGTCCAGACCGTCAACGCCTACCACCGCCAGCACCGTCTCGATCTGGGCCTGGTCCTGGGTGACATAACGAATACTGCCCAGTACAACGAGCTGCGCTGGTTCATCGACATCATGGACGGTAAAACCATCACGCCCTATTCCGGGGGAAGGAAGGACCCCGTCACCGGGCCGAGCAACGACTTCGCCGACGAGTTCGCCGCGGCGGGGCTCGACCCGTCCATCCCGTGGTACGCCGCCATCGGCAATCACGACCATTTCTGGATCGGCTCCAAGAGGTTCTCCGAGGACATGCGCAGGGCGGTGACTGGGGAGAAGATACTCCAGCTTCCCCATGTGCTGAAGGAGGACGGTTTCATTTACTCGACCGGAACGCTGGACGGCGGAAAACCCAACGCCCCGATCATCGGCGCGGGGCGGATCGATCAGTTGACCTACATCCCCACGGTCGTCGCCGACCCGGATCGCCGGTACGTAACCCGGGATGAGTGGATGCGGGAGTTTGTCAATACCACGTCATGGCCCCGCGGTCATGGATTCGCCGCTTCCGTCACGGGCAAGGTGTTCAACGGGTGCTACTCCTTTCTGCCCAAGTCCGACATCCCGCTGAAGATCATCGTGCTGGACGATACGCAGTCAGACGACCCTCCCTATCAGGAAGGGATCTACGGCCATGGCTCGTTGGATCGGGGCCGCTACGAATGGCTGATGGGGCAGCTCCAGTCCGGCCAGGAGGCGAATCAGCTGATGGTGATCGCGGCCCACATCCCGATCGGGGTCGTGGGCGACGTTTCGCCCATGAGCTGGCTGCCCGTCCCGGGCGCGTACTCGACCCAGGCCGAGCTGATCGAGCGGCTCAAGGCCTTTCCGAACCTGGTCCTGATGGTCGCGGGGCATCGCCACCTCAACACCGTGACCGGATTCGCCTCTTCCGATCCCGCGCATCCCGAGAACGGATTCTGGCAGGTGGAGACGAAATCGCTGCGGGAGTTCCCCGAGCAATTCCGCGTCTTCGAGATCGTGCTCAACGACGACATGAGCCTCTCGATCGTCGCCACCGACGTCGATCCGGTGATGAAGGAAGGTTCCCAGGCGTCGCAGGGCCGTTCCTACGCCATCGCCGCGAACCAGATCTACGGGATGGACCAGATTCCCGCGCACGGCGTGTTCAACGTCATCCTGTACAAACAGGTGACCCCCGTCATGAGGGAAGTGCTTGCCCAGTGCGTCAACAAATAGTAGCGTTTGGGTCACGCAAGCGGACCATGGTAACATCTGAAGAGGTTTTAACCACGATGACCACCTCACCCTGCCTGCACACCCAGCCACCCCGAGCGATGGAGGTCTACTTCTTCTCGGGGACCGGCAATGCCCGGCGGGCCGCCCTCTGGGTGGCCGAGGAGGCCGCCGGGATGGGGCTGCCGTGCCGCCTGACCAGCCTCGACCGGCGGGACCCGCCCCAAGCGCCTCCGCCGAGCGGGACCCTGACGGGGTTCGTCTTCCCGGTCCACGGCTTCACCCTGATCTGGGCGATGCTCCGTTTTCTGCTCCGCTTTCCCCGGGCCCAGGGACCTTCCGGCGTTTTCGTGGCCGCCACTCTCGGCGGCTGCAAGTTCGGCCGGGTCTACGTCCCAGGGTGGGAAGGGAGCGGCCTCTACCTGGCCCTGCTGGTGCTGCGGCTCAAAGGGTACCGGGCCCGGGGAGCGCTGCCCCTGCGGTACACTCCCGAGAACTGGACGAGCCTGTTTCCGGGCTACGGCGAGGCGTCGGTGCGAAAGATGATGGAGCGGACCCGCGCCAAGTACGTGGGCCGGATCCGGCGGCTCCTTTCCGGACAGCCGGAGTTCTCCGGACGGATCGGCTTTCTCTTCGGCCTGGCGGTGCTGCCCGTGTCGCTGCTCTACCTGGTGCTGGGCAGGTTCATGCTGGCCAAACTGCAGTTCGCCACCTCCCGGTGCACGGGGTGCGGCGAATGCGCCAAGCGCTGTCCGGTGGGGGCGATCCGCCTGATCGGCCGTCGGCCCTACTGGAAGATCACCTGCGAGAGCTGCATGCGGTGTATCAACTTCTGTCCACGGCGGGCCGTCCAGGCGAGCCAGCCGTTCCTGCTCCTCCTGCTGTGGCTGGCCGGCCTCCCCGTGGGGGCCTGGCTCCTGGGCGGCGGCCGTTTCCCCGGGCTGGGGATGCCCTGGGTCCGCCGGCTCGTCATCGCCCTGGTGGAGTACCCCTGGATTCTGCTCTCCATCTCGGCCGCCTACTGGGTCTGGTTCTGGCTGCTCGCCTGGAAGCCGCTCAACCGACTCTTCGAGTTCACCACCCTTACCCGGATCTACCCCCGCACCCGGGAGCCCGATACCCGCTGGAGCGACTTTTCGCCCGATCGGGAGGAGAATCTCCCCTCTCCCTCCCGTTCCGCGGTCCACGGGGAGAAGGAGGTCGCGCCATGAGTGATGAAGCCCCCAGGGGAAACGTCCCGTACCCGGCGAATGCCGGCAACACCAAAGCGGTTTTCCCCGGAAAGTACATCCAGGGCGAGGGCGCCATCGGGGAACTGCCGGGCCTGATGCGGTTGCTGGGGAAGAAGGGCCTCATACTGGCTTCCCCCACCGTGAATGCCACCGTGCTCCCCGGAGCCAACCTGGCAGACACCCACCCGGAAGTGTTTCGCGGCGAATGTTGCGAGCAGGAAATCGAACGGCTGCTGGCGGTCGTCCGCGACCGGAGAATCGACGTACTGGTCGGCATGGGGGGCGGCAAGACCATCGACACGGCCAAGATCACCGCCGACCGAGCCGGCATTCCTGTGATTGTCGTTCCCACCATTGCCTCCACCGACGCCCCCTGTAGCGGTTGCGCCGTAGTGTATACCGAAGAGGGAGTGTTCGCATCGGTCCACTACCAGAAGATGAACCCGCAGGCGGTCCTGGTGGACACGAAGACGATTGCGGCCGCGCCGGTCCGCTTCCTGGTGGCCGGCATGGGCGATGCTCTGGCTACCTGGTTCGAAGCCCGATCGTGCGAACGCACCCGCTCGGCCAATGAATGCGGGGGATACAGCACCCTGGCCGCGTTACATCTCGCCCGGCTCTGCTACGACACGCTCCTGCGCTATGGCCCGTCCGCCAAGGCGGCCTGCGAGCAGGGTATCGTCACTCCGGCCCTCGACCACATCGTGGAAGCGAACATCCTGCTCAGCGGGATCGGCTTCGAGAGTTCCGGTCTTGCCGCCGCCCATTCCATCCACAACGGCCTCACGGCCCTGGAAGAAACCCACGCCTATACCCATGGGGAGAAAGTCGCCTTTGGTCTGCTGGCCGGGCTTCATCTCACCGATGCCCCGCCCGAAGAGGTGGCCGCGGTGTACGCCTTCTGCGAAGAGATCGGGCTGCCGACCACTTTCCGCGATATCGGCCTGGTGGATGTCGCCAGGGAACGGCTGCTGGCGGCAGCCACGAAGGCGTGCGCCCCGCAGGAGGGGATCCATCACGAAGCGGGAGGTGCCCGTCCAGAATGGGTACTGAGCGCGATGATTGCCGCCGATACCCTGGGGAACAAGCGAAAATCCGGGGCGCGCTAGGGATTTGCCGCCTCCCGGGGTTGATTCCGGGGCGAGGCTTTGGTATACCGAATCCATGGGTCCAAAGAACGTCTCTCCCGGTTCATCGGTCTTCCGGCACGTCCTGCCCGTGCAGATCCGCTTCAGCGATGTCGACTTCCTCGGTCACGTGTCGAACGTGCAGTACCAGAGTTACTTCGACCTGGGCAAATCGGACTACTTCGCCCGGGTGCTGCCCGAGATGGACTTCACCGGGCTCTGCGTGGTCGGCGCCTCGGTGAAGATCGACTACCTGCGGCCGGTTTTCCTGCATTCGCCGGTGGTGGTGAAAACGCGGGTGAGCAAACTGGGGACCAAGAGCATGACCCTCGAACACCACCTCTGCGACCGCGACAGCGATGAGATCCATGCTACCTGCTCCGTCGTGATGGTGTGCTTCCAGGTGAAGGAGCAACGGAGCATTCCGCTGCCGGCGGAGTGGAAGTGCAAGATCCGAGAGTTCGAGGGCCTCTAGCGCCCCGGGGGCCTACCGCGCTGCAGAAGTTCAGATACATATTAGACTGAAGAGGGGGTTGGATTAGGTCACACCCGAAGGGTGTGGAACGACGAGCCGCAGGAGGAAGGAGATGAAGATCTTCCTGCTGTTCGGGAAGGA
>Ga0116171_10002999_pt1 | contig 15735 bp, 12 predicted proteins | sample AD_JPNHW2_MetaG_FD_89798 | JGI IMG/M metagenome (GOLD analysis project Ga0116171, IMG submission 89798) | Active sludge microbial communities of municipal wastewater-treating anaerobic digesters from Japan - AD_JPNHW2_MetaG | ecosystem: Engineered > Bioreactor > Anaerobic > Digestate | place...
CGGGATGTACATCGGGGATACCGACGATCTCTCGGGACTTCACCACATGGTCTGGGAGGTGGTCGACAACGCTGTCGACGAGGCCCAGGCCGGCTACGCGTCCCACATCGTGGTACGGATCCACACCGACAACTCGGTGACGGTGCAGGACGATGGGCGCGGAGTCCCGGTCGACATCCACAAGGACACCGGTCGCCCGGCGGCCGAGGTCATCATGTGTGAGCTGCATGCTGGCGGCAAGTTCGACAACGCCTCCTACAAGGTGTCTGGCGGCCTGCACGGCGTCGGTGTGTCGGTTGTCAACTTCCTCTCCGAGTGGCTGCAGCTCGAGATCCGCAGGGACGGCGGGGTCTGGGAGATGGAATTTCGCCGGGGAGTGCCCGCCACCGCTCTGAAGCGAGTGGGTAAGTCGACCAAGACCGGAACGAGCGTGACCTTCAAACCGGATGCGGAGATCTTCACCATCCTCGAGTTCCACCACGACGTCCTGGTGCAACGCCTGCGCGAGCTATCGTTCCTCAACCCGGGTCTGTCCATTCGCTTCGTGGACGAGCGCAACTCCCAGGAGCACGAGTTCCTGGCCAAGGGCGGGATCGCGGCCTTCGTCGACTACCTCAACCGGGCCAAGACCACCCTGCACCCGAAGCCGATCCAGCTCATCGACACCACTGCCGACGGTGAGGAGACTGCCATCGCCATGCAGTGGCACGACGGGTACAACGAGAACGTCCTGGCCTTCACGAATACGGTCTTCAACGGTGATGGTGGCACCCATCTATCGGGTTTCCGCGCCGCGCTCACCCGCACCGTGAATGCCTATGGTCAGTCAAGCGGCCTCCTCAAGAACATGCCCGAGGGCCTCTCAGGCGAGGACGTGCGCGAGGGGCTGACGGCGGTGCTTTCGGTCAAGATCCACGATCCCAAGTTCTCATCCCAGACCAAGGACAAGCTGGTTTCCTCCCACATCAAGGGTTGGGTGGAGTCGGTGGTCAGCGCGCGTCTGGGCGAGTACTTCGAGGAGAACCCAACCATCGCGCGCCGCGTCGTCGGCAAGTGCGTGGAGGCGGCCAGGGCACGTGAAGCCGCCCGCCGGGCCAGAGAGCTGACTCGCCGCAAGGGGGCGCTCGAGAGCTCGACACTTCCGGGCAAGCTGGCCGACTGTCAGGAGCGGGATCCGGCGCAGGCCGAGCTCTTCATGGTCGAGGGCGACTCCGCCGGTGGTTCGGCCAAACAGGGGCGCGACCGTCGCTTCCAGGCGATCCTGCCTCTCAAGGGGAAGATCCTCAACGTCGAAAAGGCCCGCCTCGACAAGATGCTGGCCAGCGAGGAAATCCGCACCATCATCCAGTGCCTGGGAACGGGTTTCGGGACCGAGGACTTCGACCTCGCCAAGCTGCGCTATCACAAGATCATCATCATGACCGACGCCGACGTCGACGGTGCCCACATCCGGACGCTGCTGCTGACCTTGTTCTTCCGCCACTTCCGGGCGGCCGTGGAGCGCGGGTACGTCTACATCGCGCAGCCACCCCTGTACAAGGTGGGGCATCGCAAGGATGAGCGGTACCTCAAGGACGATGCGGAGCTTTCGGCATTCCTCCTTGACCGCCTTTCGGATTCGGCGCTGCTGACCCTCTCGGGAACCGGCGCCACACTCAGGGGCAAGGAGCTCAAGGACGCGGTGCGGCGGCTCGAGCGGGTCCTCGAGTACCGGGTGCGACTGGACCAGCGGGGCTGGCCGGCCGAGCTCGTGAGTGTCTTCGTGCGCCACCACATCACCACCCGCGAGCAGCTCTCGGATGGCAACGTTATCGGTGCCTTGGTCAACGACCTGCGGGCGGAGGGGTACGAGGACGCCCAGGCGGTGGAGGACGAAGACCACGGCGGCTTGCTCGTGCAGGTGACGTGGAACCGCAATGGCCGACGCCGTCAGGTCGAGCTCAGCTATGGGCTCATCCGTACCTACGAATACACCCAGCTCATCGAGCTGCAACGCCACCTGCTGGGATTCGACCTGCCGCCTTTCTATCTCACTTTGGATGGGAGCAGTGAGACCTTCGGCTCGCAGGAGGAGCTGGTCAGTCGTACCTACCAGGCGGCTCGCCAGGGGCTCTCGATCCAACGCTACAAGGGTCTGGGCGAGATGAACCCGGAGCAGCTCTGGGGAACCACCATGAACCCGGAAACCCGGCGGCTGCTGCAGGTGCGGGTCGAGGATGCGGTTGAAGCGGACGAGCTCTTCACAGTACTCATGGGCGACCTCGTGGAGCCGCGGCGCGCGTTCATCGAGCGCAATGCCCTCGATGTCGTGAACCTGGACGTCTGAGGCGGAAATGAGCGACCCCCTGTTCACAAGGGAAGAACGCGTCCCGGTGGCGATCGAGCACGAGCTCAAGCACTCGTACCTCGACTATGCGATGAGCGTGATCATCGGCCGGGCCCTCCCGGATGTACGTGACGGCCTGAAGCCGGTCCACCGCCGGATCCTGTACGGCATGTGGGAGCAGAGCAACACCGCCGGCAAGCCCTACAAGAAGTCGGCCCGCATCGTCGGCGACGTCATGGGCAAGTACCACCCCCACGGCGACAGCGCCATCTACGGCACCCTGGTACGCATGGCCCAGACGTTCTCGATGCGCCACGTCTTGGTGGACGGGCAGGGCAACTTCGGCTCGGTGGACGGCGACAACGCCGCTGCGATGCGGTACACCGAGGTGCGTCTCGCACGCCTGGCCGACGAGCTGCTGGGCGACGACCTCGAAAAGGACACGGTCGGCTGGCAGCCCAACTACGACGGCTCGCTCCAGGAACCCCTGGTGCTGCCCGCACGGTTTCCCAACCTCCTGGTGAATGGCTCCTCCGGTATCGCCGTGGGCATGGCGACCAACATTCCACCCCACAACCTGGGGGAGGTGATCGACGCCACCCTGCTGCTTGCCGCGAACCCGAGTGTCACCATCGACGACCTCATCAGGGTCCTGCCGGGGCCGGACTTTCCCACTGCTGGAATCATTCGGGGCACGGCCGGGATCCGGCAGGCCTTCACCACCGGGCACGGTAGTGTGCAGATGCAGGCCCGAGCCCGCATCGAACACTTCAAGAAGGGTGAACGGACGGCGATCGTCATCTCCGAGCTGCCGTACCAGGTCAACAAGGCCAAGCTCGTCGAGCGCATCGCGGAGCTCGTACACAGCAAGGAAATTGACGGCATCGCCGACCTGAGGGACGAATCGGATCGGGACGGCATCCGGGTGGTCGTGGACCTCAAGCGCGAGGCCATGCCACAGGTGGTGCTGAACCAGCTCTACAAGCTGACGCCCATGCAGTCCAGCTTCGGCATCACATTCCTGGCCATCGTCGACAGTCAGCCGCGCGTCCTCTCGCTCAAGCAGATGCTCGAGCACTTCCTCGAGCACCGCAAGGAAGTCGTGACCCGCCGCACCCGCTTCGAGTTGGCGCGCGCCGAAGAGCGGGCCCATATCCTGGAAGGCCTGGTCATCGCCCTCGATCATCTGGACGAGGTGATCGCCACAATCCGAGCCTCCAGCGACCCACCGACGGCCAAGGCCGCCCTGTGTGAGCGCTTCGGCCTCTCGGTCCTTCAGGCCCAGGCTATCCTTGACATGCGTCTACAGCGTCTCACTGCCCTCGAGCGCGACAAGATCCTCGCCGAGTACGAAGAGGTGATGGCGCTGATCGCGAAACTCCGCGCCATTCTGGGGTCCGAGGCGCTGGTGCTGGAAATTGTCGTCGGGGAGCTCGCGGACATCAAGAAGCGGTTTGCGGATGCTCGTCGCACGGAGATCCTGGCCGAGGAGTCGGAGCTGTCGATCGAGGATCTGATCGTCGAGGAGGACGTGGTGGTTACCGTGACCTCGTCCGGATACATCAAGCGCGCGCCGGTATCGACCTACCGGGCACAGCGCCGTGGGGGGCGGGGACGGCGGGGCGCAGCGGTGCGCGACGAGGATCCGGTCGAGCATCTGTTTGTGGCCTCGACCCACGACACCCTGCTGGTCTTTACGTCGGTCGGGAAGGTTTACGCCCTCAAGGTGTATCAGGTTCCGGAGGCGTCACCCACGGCGCGTGGGAAAGCCATTGTCAACCTCCTGCCGATCGCCCAGGACGAGCGGGTTGCCGCCCTGGTGGCCATCAAGGAGTTCGATCCCGGACAGTTCGTCCTCTTCGCGACCCGCCGTGGAAAGGTCAAGAAGACGGCCCTGGTGGAGTACCAGAACATCCGTTCGACCGGCATCATCGCCCTCGATGTGGAGGAAGGTGACAACCTGCTCGGGGTGCGCCTCACCGACGGCAAGAGCCATATATTCCTGGGTACGCATCACGGCATGGCCATCCGCTTCGAAGAGTCGGACGTGCGGCCGATGGGCCGCGTTGCAGCCGGGGTGCGGGGTATCAACCTGCGGCGCGGCGACTTCGTTGAGGTGATGGCGACGATCTCTGCCGAGGACCGGGGTGACATCCTGGTCGTGGCCGAGAACGGATTCGGCAAGCGCACGCCAGTCGCCGAGTTCCGGCTCCAGGGTCGGGGCGGCGCCGGAGTCACCCTGATGAAGGTCACGAAGCGGACCGGAAACGTCGCCGGCATGCGCTATCTCGAAGGTGCCGAGGAGATCCTGCTGGGCACCGCCGGGGGCATGCTGATCCGCACGCGTTCGGCCGAGATTCGTCAAAGCGGGCGCGCCACGCAGGGCGTGAAGCTCATCGACCTGGAACCTCCTGACAAGGTGATCTCGCTGGCGCGCCTGGCCGAGCACGAGGAGGACGAGGAAGGCGCGGAACCCGAGCCATTGTTCTGAAGGGGAGGAGGCACGAGATGAAGCTCTTTATCGACACTGCCAACGTCGCCGAGATCACTGAGGCCGCCTCCTGGGGCATCCTCGACGGCGTCACCACCAACCCTTCCCTGGTCGCCAAGGAGGGGCGCTCCTACCGTGAGCTCGTGGCCGAGATCTGTCGTCTCGTGCCTGGCCCGGTCTCGGCGGAGGTGCTGGCCACCGCCGCCGAGGGGATGGAGCGGGAAGGACGAGAGCTCGCGGCCATCGCCGAGAACGTCGTCGTCAAGCTGCCGATCACCAAGGAGGGACTGAAGGTCTGCAGCCGATTTGCCGAGGAGGGGATTCCCACCAACCTCACCCTCTGCTTCTCGCCCGCACAGGCGCTCCTGGTGGCCAAGGCCGGCGCCACCTACGTCAGCCCGTTCATCGGCCGTCTGGACGACGTCGGCCACGACGGCATGCAGCTCATCCGCGAGATCGTGCAGATCTACGACGCCTACGAGTTCGCCACCCAGGTCCTGGTGGCGTCGGTGCGACACCCGCAGCACGTCGTCGAGGCGGCTCTCGCCGGCGCCGACGTCTCCACCGTGCCGTTCAAGGTGCTCGAGCAGCTCTTCCACCATCCGCTCACCGAAATTGGCATCCAGCGCTTCCTGGCTGACTTTCGTGCGGCGAAAGACGTGCACTAGAGGATCCTCTATATGGCTCGGTCATTTTGACAAATGGTCATGCCGATCCGTAGACTTCCCGCATGTTGGACGCTCTGCACGCCGCAGCGAGAAGTGCGCTGTCCGGTGATCCGGTTCGACCGCTGTATCTGCGCCTCGCCCAGGCCCTGAGCCCGCACGTGAGTCAGGCAGGCGGCGAGCTGCCTTCGGCCCGGTGTCTCGCTGGCGAGCTGGGGCTCAACCGCGCCACGGTCACTGCCGCCTACCGCGAGCTGTCGCGTCAGGGACTGCTGGTGCTCCGCCCAGGCCGCCCGCGGCGCGGCGGGTACGGCCAGCCGACGCCGGTGAGCGACCCGGGCCGGAGCGGACCAATCGACCTCGCGCGCTACGCCCCGGACCGCGAGCTGCTGCCCAGCGGACGCACTTTCGAGTGGCTGGGCGTGGGCGCGGCCGAAGGGGATGCCGTGGCCCAGTACGGCGACACTCTTGGATTTCGTCCCCTGCGTGACTGGGTCGCGCAACGTCTCGCAGGCTATGGCATCGTCACCGCTCCGGAGCAGGTGATCCTGACCGGCGGGGTGCAGAACGCCCTGGACCTGTTATGTCGAACCCTTCTCCAACCGGGCGACGAGGTTCTCGTGGAGGACCCGTCCTATCCCGGGTTGCCGCCCCTCCTCGCCCTGCACGGAGCCCGAGCGGTCGGCGTACCGGTGGGAGTCGAAGGGCTCGACCTCCACGCCCTCTGCGAGGGAGCTCGGCGACACCGCCCACGGCTGGCTATTCTCACGCCCACCCTGCAGAACCCCAGTGGCCAGGTCATGGATGCACGGAGCCGGGTTGCATCGCTGGACGCCCTGCGGGCGGCAGGATGCGTGGTGGTTGAGGAGTTCTTCGACCCCGCCCTGGTATGCGATGGACCTGCGCCGGCCCCCTTGGCCGCCCTCGACGACCGGGTGGTCGTGGTCGGCTCATTTTCCAAGGCGCTGTTTCCCGGCCTCCGCGTGGGGTGGATCACCGGTCCCGCGGACCTCCTGGCCGCGGTGGCGCGCATCAAGCAGGGGGCGGACCTCGCCGGCAGCGCCTTCCTCGAAGCCGCCGCCTGGACGCTCTGTGCGCGCGGGATCTTCGCCTCCCAGTGTCAGCGCCTGCAGGCGCTCGCTTCTCAGAGACGGCAACGGGTCGTGGAGGCGTTGCGCCGGGTCAAAGGGGAGCTGCGCTGGAGCTGGCCCAGGGGCGGCTTCTCCCTGCTGGTGGAACTGCACCCGGGACAGAGCTCGCGTGAGGTGGCCCAACGGGCCGCGACCCTGGGAGCGTGGGTGCTTCCCGGCCCGACCATGTCGGTGAGCGGCCGGGACGATGTGCTTCGGGTAGCGTTCGCCGCGGTTGGCGGCGAGGCCCTTGAACGTGGTCTCGGGTTGTTGGAACAGGCGCTGGCGCCGCACGACATGGCCCAGGCCCTGGTATGAGAAGGAGCTGAGCATGTACTTTGATACGCCGGAGTTTCGAGTCAAGGTCGGCCTCGCCGAGATGCTCAAGGGCGGGGTCATCATGGATGTCACCGACGCAACCCAGGCGAAGATCGCCGAGGACGCGGGTGCTGCGGCGGTGATGGCGCTGGAGCGGGTGCCCGCCGACATCCGGGCCGAAGGCGGGGTGGCGCGCATGGCCGCGATCGAAAAAATCGAGGAGATCATGCGGTGCGTATCCATCCCGGTGATGGCCAAGTGCCGCATCGGCCATGCCGCCGAAGCGCGGTTGCTGGAGGTGCTGGGGGTGGACTTCGTCGACGAGTCGGAGGTCCTCACGCCGGCCGACGAGGAAAACCACGTCTGGAAGCACGACTACAAGGTCCCCTTCGTGTGCGGCTGTCGCAACCTCGGCGAATCGCTGCGACGAATCGCCGAGGGGGCCGCGATGATGCGGACCAAAGGCGAGGCCGGTTCCGGCAACATCGTCGAGGCGGTGCGACATCTGCGCGCCGTGCGCCGCGACCTGCGGCGCCTTGGCACCCTGGATCCCGAGGAGCTCGTGCCCGCCGCCAAGGAGCTGCAGGCGCCGTTCGAGCTCGTCCAGTACGTGGCCCTGCATGGCAAGCTCCCGGTGCCGAACTTCGCGGCGGGGGGCGTCGCGACGCCGGCCGACGCGGTCCTGTGCATGATGCTGGGAGCGGAGTCGGTGTTCGTCGGCTCGGGGATCTTCAAGTCGGAGGATCCAGCCCAGCGCGCCAAGGCGATCGTCCAGGCCGTCACCCACTGGCAGGATCCGGCCAAGGTGCTCGAAGTCTCCCGGGGCCTGGAGGCCGCCATGTCGGGTCTGGACATTGCGAAGCTGACACCCGACGAGATGCTGTCTCGGCGGGGGTGGTAGGTGTCAGGAGAGCCCGGGGCCCGTGGTCCGGGCTCCGGGGTCCGAATTGGCGTGCTCGCGCTCCAGGGCGACTTCGAAGCGCATGCGCGGGCTCTCGCCGAGCGGGGCATGCTTCCGGTCGAGGTCAGGCGTCGTGCTGATCTCCATGGTGTTTCAGGGCTTGTCCTGCCCGGGGGCGAATCCACCACCATGCTCAAGCTCATGAACGGCTCCGGGCTCGCGGCGGGCCTCGAGGCAGTCGTCTCGGCCGGCACCCCGGTGCTGGCCACCTGCGCCGGAGTCATCCTGATCGCCCGCCGGGTGCATCGGCCAGAGCAACCCTCATTGGGTCTACTGGATGTGGAGGTGGAGCGCAACGCCTACGGAAGGCAGCTCGACTCGGCCGTCGTTGTTCTTTCCGCGGATGCCGACGAGCTGGGCCGCTCCACTCTCGAGGGCGTATTTATCCGGGCGCCGCGGCTGGTGTCTCTCGGGAAGGCGGTGCGTCCCCTGGCGTGGCGCGACCGGGATCCGGTCCTGGTGGAGCAGGGAAACGTGCTAGCTGCCACCTTCCACCCCGAGCTGTCGGCTGCCTCCCCGGTGGTGGATCGCTTCGTCGCCCGGGTACGGGCCCAAGTCGCCGGCTAGGAGTCTGTCGGATGGCGGCATCGGCTTCGGCGCGACGCCTTGCTTCTGGACCCACAGCGCCCACAACGCGGGCCTTCCGCCTTCTCCGACCGGCTCCTAGAAGCAGTAGACGTCGTCCTGCCGCAGCTCCTCCACGCGGTGCGGGAAACGCGTCGCCGCCAGCTCCTCACGCAGCTCCTCGAGGCAGCTCGGCTTGAGGTGATAGAGGTACACGGGGATGTCGCGCCTGAGCTTGGCGAGCTCGGCAGCCAGGGTCGTCGGCGTGAGATGGAGCGAGACGTCGGCGACGGCCTGCAGGCGGCTCGGGAACGAGACCTCAACGATCAGGGCCTTCAGCCCCGCGGTCCGGTTGGCGACCTCCCAGATCTCCTCGGTCGGCCCGGTGTCGGAGGTGAAGATAACGGCGCCGTCGGCGTCCTCGACGACGTACCCGTGGGTCGGCACGATGTGGTGGACCGGAATGGGGGTCAGGTGTAGCCCGTCGATCGCCACCCTCTGGCGCGGTTCGATCTGCCGGAGCCGGAGGGCAGGCAGGAAGTCGTTGGGAATGCGGGTGAAATCCGGCCAGGTGTCGTTGTTGAACAGGTGGAGCTTCACGGTCTGCATGACCTGTGGGGTGACCAGGATCTCGAGGCCGCCGTGGTTCTCACTGAAGGTGTTCTCGACCAGGAAGGGAATCGATGCGGTGTGGTCGAGATGGGAGTGGGTGACGACGACGCGGTCGATCTGCCGTTGCTCCGGCAGGGTCAGGGCTTGGGTGATGGAGCCTGCATCGAGGGCCAGATGACCGTTGATCAGAAACGAGGTCATGCGGCAGGTTGGGCTGGAGCCGCCAAAGCTGCCCAGGATGCGCCATTCCATGGGCAGATTGTAACCCCACTCCTGCCTCGATTTGCAAGTGATGCGTGACACCGCCTCCAGGACGGACCCCCGGTTGAGTAGAATCGCCACCGTGACCGACTCCGACTGGCTGATCTGCGAACCGTCCGCCCATGCCCGGGCTTTGGCTGGACTGGACCTGTTTGCCGTCGCCGCGCCCGCGCTTCGGGTGCTGCCGGCCGCGGAGCGCATCCTGGTGGTGAGCCGATCGCGGCAGCCGGAACGGGAGATCCTCCTGGATCGGTGCGCCGCCGACCGGGTCCCGATCATCATCCGCCCATCGGGAGGTGGAGCGGTGGTTCTGGCGTCAGGGGCGCTCACGGTCAGTGTCGTCGCCCCGACCCTTGGTCGCTCGGCCTCTCCGGAGCGGGAGTTTCGTCGCTTCTGCACGAGACTGGCCGAGGCATTGGGAGCGTGTGGGGTTCGGTCCGTCGTCACCCGAGGCGTCTCCGACCTGTGCATCGGCGACCGCAAGATCGCCGGCACCTCCCTGCGACTCTGGCGGGGCCTGGTTCTCTTCCAGGCGTCGGTCCTCGTCGACATGGACTTGGACCTGCTGGAGCACTATCTCCCCATGCCGACACGGCAGCCCGAGTACCGGCGTGACCGGGGCCATCGCGCCTTTGTGACGTCGCTGCGCGAGGCGGGCAACGCGGTCTCCGGGGAGGACCTCGCGCCTGCCTTCGTGCGGGCTCTTGGCCCCGAGCTCGGAGCGTCTTGAGCCCGGACTGGATCCCCTCACGGCGAGCGGCGCCTGCGGGAGGATTGACGGCGGCGGCGCCTTTCGTTCTAATGAGGTCAAGTCCGCCCGGCAGGGAAACGGGGTGATGGTGGCCGACCCGTGTCTGTTGCGTGTCTCGATCATGTTGGTAACCCTGCGCAAAATCAGTGAAATGCACGGGCATTATTGGTGGTTGAGGATTGAAACGGTGGCTGCCTGAAAGCAGCCCCGCGGAGGGTGACAATGAGCCGAACCGTGAAGGTGACAGTCGCTGCCGTCGGTCTGGCCCTGGCTCTGTCCGGCTGCGGAAGCGATAGTGCGGCCAAGCTTTCTTCTTGCATCGCGGCCGGCGCCGATGCGCTGCGAAGCGGAGGCCAGAGGGAGGCCACGATCACCTGCCTGCCCGACAAGCGCTCGCCGTACCTTGTCATTGTCTACCCGGACGCGCGCTCCGACGCCGACAAGAAGCTGCTTCTTCCCTTCGTCGACAAGGCCATGTCTCTGGGCCCCGGTGGCGCCGGTCTGTCGCCCATGCTGGAAGGGTGGACGGGAACCCTCGTGGTCTGGCAGAAGGGCGCACTGGTCAAGTTCAATAAGGGCTTTCGCAGCACCGCCCTGGCCAGGCAGGCGCTGGTTGCGGACAAGCCTGACGGGGCCGGGGTCACCGTGAAGCTCAAGAAGGAGGGCCTCGACGTCTACATCGTTGGGCTCTACTGAGGTCGGACGTGGAGTCGCAACGGGCGTGGCCGATATCGTGGCCATGGCCGAGGGCGGCCTCGACGTCACCCGTCGCGTTCCGGCCCGGGATCGCACGTTCTCAGCCGACTGACCCTGCGTCCAGGCGTTCCGGGAGGGTGGGTCGCGATCACGCCTTCGGGGAGATGGACGCTCCACGGCGACGTTGTTCGGCGAGGGCCCGCAGCGCCGCGTGGCGGTAGAGGTCGGCCAGGGTCGGGTAGTTGAACAGGGACTCGCCGATCTGAGCGACCGTCGCGCCGGAGCGCATGTAGGCCTGGCCGATGTGGATAAGCTCGGACGCCGCGGTGCCGACGATGTGCACCCCGAGCAGGCGCCCACTGTCCGCGTCGCACAGGAGCTTCAGGACGCCTTCAGTATCGCCGATGATCTGCCCGCGCGCGCTCATCTCGTAGCGGCCCCGCCCGACGAGGTATGGCATCCCCTGCGCCTGCAGCCTCTCTTCCGTGGCGCCGACATAGCTCACCTCGGGGATGGAGTAGATGGCGAACGGGAGGGCCTCGGTGTCGGGGAGCACCGAGGTGATCCCGAAGGCCTGTCGCATCGCCTGCCTCCCCTGCTCCATCGAGGTGGACGGAACGGCCGGGTAGCCGATGACGTCACCGACGGCGTAGATATGAGGGTGTGCGGTCTGGAAGCCTGGGTTGACGGTCAGTAGACCATAGGCGTTGGGCTGTAGGCCGATTGTCTCGAGACCGAGGTCGGAGGTGTTGCCGTCGCGGCCGACGCAGTACAGGAGCACGTCGGTGACCGCGTTGACGCCCTTCCTCGTCCGACACATGACGCGGGGCGGCTTCTCGGGGAGGATCTGGACCGTCTCGTAGCGATCGTCGTGGACGATGACGACGCCGAGCCGCTGGAGCTCGCGCTCGAGGATGCCGACAATCTCGCGGTCGAGGTAGGGCAGGAGACGATCCCGGGTGTCGACCAGCGTCACCCGGATGCCGAGGGCGGCGAAGATCGAGGCGTACTCGATACCGACGACTCCCGCGCCCAGCACCAGCATGGAACCGGGCATGCGGGGCAGGGAGAGGATCGTCGACGAGTCGAAGACACAGTCGTGACCGAACGGCACGTCCACCGGGTGATTGGGACTCGACCCGGTGGCGATGACGATTATCTCCCCTTCCAGAACACCGGCCTGCCATCCCTGCTCGTCGAAAAGCGCCAACGTGTGGGGACCGAGGAAGCGGCCGTGACCCCGTCGTACCTCGATGCGGGACTTGGCCAGCCCGTCGTTGATCAGCTCGAGCTCGCGCTGCACCACCAGGCGCTGGCGGTAGGTGAAGTCCGCGACAGAGATCTCGGGACCCATCTCGTAGCGGATGCCGTGCAGTCGTGCCCGGGTCAGGGAGTGCACGAAGAGGGCGCTCTCACGGAGGGTCTTGGAGGGGATGGTGCCCCAATTGACACCGGTCCCGCCCACCACCTCGGCGCGCTCGACGACGACGACACGCCGGCCGGCGCGCGCCGCCTGGATCGCCGCCCGCTCACCGGCCGGCCCACATCCAATGACCACCACATCGAACTGCTCCGAGCCGCTCATGTCGCCATGCTACCAGCAGGCAAGAGGGCGATCGGCGACCGGCGGGTGCCGCGCGTCTTCAGCGATCCGGGTGGGTGGACGGGCCACGGGCCGCCGATCACGATTGGTTCGGGAGGAAGCGGGCGGCGACGTAGTCGTCGAGAAGGGCCAGGAACTGCTGCGCGAGCGCCTCGGCGTTGCCTCGCAGGGTGGCCACTTGCCGGCCCTCGACGAAGACAGGACAGGATGGGGCCTCGCCGGAACCGGGCAGGCTGATCCCGACATCGGCGTGCCGGGACTCGCCAGGACCGTTGACGATGCACCCCATGACTGCCACCTTGAGGTCCTCGACGCCCGGGAACCGCCGCTTCCAGTCTGGCATGTGCGCCTGGATGTGGGCCTCGACGCGTTCAGCCAGGGACTGGAATGTCGTGCTGGTGGTGCGGCCGCACCCTGGGCAGGTGGTGATGGCCGGGGCGAACGACCGAATGGCGAGGGCCTGCAACAGGTCGCAGGCGGCCCAGACCTCCTCGCGACGATCGCCGCCAGGGCGCGGCGTGAGGGACACACGGATGGTGTCGCCGATGCCCTCCGCCAGCAGGACCGCCATGGAGGCCGCCGACCACACCAGACCCTTCCGGCCCATGCCCGCCTCGGTGAGACCGAGGTGGAGCGGTTGGCGGGTTCGGCGCGCCAGCTCTCGGTAGACCTCGATGAGCAGCGGCGGCCGCGATAGCTTGCAGGACAGGACGATCGACGACTCGGGGAGCCCGAGGCGCAAGGCCGCCTCGGTGGACACCAGGGCCGACTCGATCATGCAGTCTGCCAGCACCTCATCGCCGCTTCTCCCGAGGGCGCGCTCGACGTTGACATGCATCGCGCGGGCGATCAGATCGGGATCCAGCGATCCGGCGTTGACGCCGATGCGCACGGCCTTGCCGCGATCGCGGGCGACGCAGCAGATGGTCGCGAAGTTGGCGTCGTGACGGTCCCCGACCCCGACGTTTCCGGGGTTGATGCGGTACTTGGCGAGGGCGTCGGCGCAGTTTGGAAACCGCGTCAGCAGCAGGTGGCCGTTGTAGTGGAAATCGCCGATCAGGGGCACCAGGCAGCCAGCCTCGTCGAGACGGCGGCGGATCTCGGGGACGAGTCGGGCCGCCTCGTCGCCGTTGACCGTGATGCGGACCAACTCGGCCCCGGCCTCGGCCAGCTCCTGGCACTGCGCCGCCGTCGCGCTGGCATCTGCGGTGTCGGTGTTGGTCATCGCCTGCACCACCACCGGCGCCCCGCCCCCGACGGTGATGCCGCTCACGCCAACCGCCAATGTGTCCTTCCGCGGCATGCTTCCTCCCAGCCCAAGGATACGCCTTCGCGTATGATTCAAAGGCAGGAGGTGCCGGTGCGCGGGTGGCCTGGCGCGACGGCGGGATGCGCATTGATGCTGGCGGCTACGAGCACTGGTGGAGGAGCGAGCGTGCAGCGCGAGGTCTGCCTGACTGTCGTGGTGACGCGCCTCCCGGCGGCCACCCCGCCCGGAGCCGAGCTGTATGTTGCCAGCAACCTCCTCGGCTGGCGACCCGACCCGAGTCACGGCCGCCTGCAGCGAGCCGGCGACGGGACCTGGGCGGTGACTCTGACCGTTCCGGCCGGGGCCCGGGTCGAGTACAAGCTGACCCGCGGCTCCTGGGAGACGGTGGAGAAGGGGCCACGCGGCGAGGAGGTGCACAACCGCGCCGTACAGGTCGGTGAGGCCGACGTTGCCGTGCGCCTGACGGTCGCCGCCTGGGCCGACCAGATCACGGCGCCGCCGCCCCATCACACGCTCACAGGCAACGTCGTCGTCATCGAAGCGTTTCCAGCTCCGGAGCTGGGCGGCACGAGGCGCCTGTGGCTCTACCTGCCGCCCGGCTACGAGGCCTCGGAGCAGCGCTACCCGGTGCTCTACATGCAGGACGGCCAGAATATCTTCGATGTCGCCACGTCGTTCGCCGGTGAGTGGGAGGTGGACGAAAGCCTCGACACACTCGTCCGGGAGGGGCGGCTGCCCGGCCTCATCGTGGTCGGAATCGACAACGCCGGCGAGGCGCGGCTGGACGAGTACTCGCCATGGCTCGATCGGCAGCTTGGCAAGGGCGGACGTGGCAACGCCTATGTCGCCTTCCTGGTCGACACCCTCAAGCCCCACGTCGACCGCACCTGGCGCACCCTTCCCGACGCGGCCCACACTGGTGTCGCCGGGAGCTCGATGGGTGGCTTGATCGCCCTCGTCGCCGGGCTGCGCCACCCCGAGGTCTTCGGACGAATCGGCGCCTTCTCCCCGACGTTCGGCTTCGCTTCCCGCATGCCCATCCGGTTCGTGCGCGCCGCCCGGGCAGGGGTGCCACAGCGGATCTATCTGGACATGGGCGCCGAGGAGACTGGCCACCCGGCCCACGACCGCGAGCTCGTGGACCTGACCAGAGCCGCGGCGGCGGCCCTGACCGACGGCGGATTCGAGGTGCGGCTGGTCGTCGATGCCCATGGCAGGCACCATGAAAGCTCGTGGGCGGCCCGCTTTCCCGAGGCCGCGACCTGGTTGTTCGGGCCATGAGCGACCTCTGCCAGCCTGCGCCTGTGGGGCCGCCGCCGGCCCTTGACACGCTCTGGGAGGGAGTCTCCGGGTCGGCGCTCGATGCGGGGGTCGTGCCTGACCTGCTGGCGCTGTGGGACTGGGAGTACGACCTCGGCTTCATGCGGCGGTTGGGATGTGCTTGCGCGGCCAGGGGCCTGGCTTTCGCAGCGGTTCGGCGCAATGCCCTGCGGGTGGTGACGCGGCTCGTCGAGCGCCGACCCCAGGCCCCGGCCGTGGTTGTCGACCGACTCTCCGACGTCCAGCCTGAGCTGGCGACGCCGCTGGGGGCCCTGCACGCCGCCGGCAGCCGCACCGTCAACCACGCGACCCGGATGGCCTGGTGCCGTGACAAGGCCACCATGCACCTCGAGCTGGTGGCGGCCGGCATCCAGGTCCCCTACGGCGTCATCATCTCGAGCGAGCACGCGGCGCGCGCTGGGGGTTTCCTCGCCGACCACGCCCATGCGCTCGGCGCGCCATTCGTCATCAAGCCGGCCGAGGGCGGTGGTGGTGAGGGCGTGGTGCTCGACGCGTCCACCACGGCCGATGTGGCGCGCTACCTCGACGAGCGAGGCTACGACAAGGTCATCCTGCAGCGTCTGGTGATGCCCACCTCCCTGGGTGGACGGCGCGGCTGGTTCCGGGTCTTCTACCTGGCCGGCGAGATCGTGCCGTGCTGGTGGGACGACCAGACGCACGTCTATCGTCAGGTCTCGGCGTGCGAGGAGGATGCCCAGGGCCTGGGCCGACTGCGGGATCTGACCGCTTCGATTGCCACCATCGCC
>Ga0116171_10003001_pt1 | contig 15730 bp, 12 predicted proteins | sample AD_JPNHW2_MetaG_FD_89798 | JGI IMG/M metagenome (GOLD analysis project Ga0116171, IMG submission 89798) | Active sludge microbial communities of municipal wastewater-treating anaerobic digesters from Japan - AD_JPNHW2_MetaG | ecosystem: Engineered > Bioreactor > Anaerobic > Digestate | place...
ACATGAGATAGTTATTCAACCATTATCACCCGAACTGAACAACTGTTATATTGAACTTAATAATCCATTCCCTTCCGTATCGGATAAATACAAGACTGCCGGTTTTTATATTGACAGCAGCAAAATAGAAGATATCAATAAGGCGATTATCGGCATGCAGATCGGAAATATTTATGAACCCTTTATAAAGACCAGAATCCCTGAATTACATGAAGCTTCTTTGACCGATTTTTATGGAAAACCCGACAATACAATTCATATGTCGAACTATATTGAGCTCACCTCTCTGAAAGAGGTCATCAAAGAGATTGTCCCGGGAGTTACCACATACAAGAAGAACGACAGAAGCAATTTTAAACTGATAAATAAATACCAGAACCAGGCCTTCGAAATGGCTCCTTTAGTACTTGTTGATGGGGTACCTGTTTATAATTTTGATAAAGTATTGAATATCAATTCAAAAGATATAGAAAAAATTGATGTTCTTAATACAAGGTATTTTGTTGCTGATGTTGTCAATGAAGGCATCATAAATTTCATTTCAAAAAAGGGCAACTTAAGCGCCATGGAGTTTGATCCATCAGTCTTCAGGCAGGAATTTGAAGCTTTCCAGGATAGTCGTGGTTTCTATTCACCCGATTACTCAATAGATTCACTTAAAAACAGTCGCATACCTGATTTCCGCAATACACTTTATTGGAATCCTGATGTAAGAACAGATAAAACCGGTAAAGCAACTGTTGAATTTTACACATCTGATGAGACAGGAGAATACAGTGTTGTTATAAACGGATTTTCAACTGAAGGCCAGGGAGGACGATCTGTGACCTCATTCTCAGTCAATAAATAAAGAAGGCTTTAGAGGCTTTAGAGGCTTAAGAGGTTGTAGAAGTTGTAAGGGTTGTAATGGTTCTAAGGGTCAATAAGTTAAGCTACTTCAGCTTTTACAACTTTTTACAACCTTTACAACCTTTACAACCTTTACAACCTTTACAACTTTTTACAACTTTTTACAACTTTTACAGCGTTATACAGCCTTTACTTTATACCCTTTCATTCCGAAAAAGAAAATGTAAGCAAAGCACAACATAGGAACTGTGAAGCCGATGGCCATGTTTGATACATCAGCAATCCATCCCATGAACATTGGACATATGGCGCCACCCACAATTGTCATAATAAGTATTGATGACCCTCTTTTGGTAAGCACTCCCAGGTCTTTGATGCCGAGAGCAAATATTGTCGGGAACATAATAGACATAAAAAAATATGTTGAAAACAGGGCTACTACCGATACCCATCCAAGGCCTGCCACAACCAGGGCCATTGTTATCACATTCATGATTGCATAGAAAGCAAGAAGCCTGTTGGGGCGTACGATCCTCATGAAAAGCGTACTGCCACTAAGCCTGCCCAGGAAGAATAGTCCCATTCCTCCAAAGCCAAGTATCTTTGCTGCGTCCTGATTGGTCATTGAAGGGATCTCCTCAGTCACATAATTGATAAAGAAACTGTTAACTCCCGTCTGGGCTGCAACATATAGGAAAAGTGCAACAACAGCAAGAATAAAGTGCGGATATTTCAAGAGATCTCTCATTTTCCCGCCATTGGCGAATGTTTCATCATCGGCTGTTGCCGACTCCTCTTTTATCTCAGGTAACTTTGCACGCCAGAACAATGCTGCAACAATCAACACAAGTGTTCCTATAAAGAGATAAGGCAATGCGATAGATGAAAATTTATTGCCGTCATCGCTTCCCGAATATATAAGCATTCCGCCTACCAGTGGTCCGGCAATCCAGCCAAGTCCGTTGAACGATTGGGCAAAATTGATCCGTCTTTCTCCTGCCTCCGGAGGGCCCAGCACTGTTGTATACGGATTTGCAGCTGTTTCAAGACAGGTAAGACCGCAGGCAATAATAAAAAGACAGGCAAGAAAACTTCCAAATGTCTGTATGCGGGTTGCCGGCAACATTAAGAATGCTCCTGTTGCGAAAACCAGTAATCCGAAAATGATTCCTTTTTTATAACCAAACCTGCTCATTATAAGACCGGCCGGAATTGCCATCAGAAAATATCCTCCATAGAAGGCCAGTTGGACAAAAGCTGATTTTGCTTTTGACATATTCAACAGTTCCTGGAAATGTTTATTCAGAACATCCAGACATCCATGTGCAAAACCCCATAATAGAAAAAGGCTTGTCACCAGGATAAAAGGGCCAAGCCATTCTTTATAAACAAGCTTTTTCCCATTGCCGTTAATTGCAGAGTCTTTAATCATATAAATAATTATTTTAAGGACAAGATTGCCATGTTTTACGAATTTTCCAAACCTTTAAAGAGTAAAATGAATATTTTCCGGGTCCCGGGATAGATTAATTTCAGAGTTTGTGAATATTCAATCCGCCACTGATCTCGAATACCATACCTGTCGAAAAATTCCAGTCACCTCTGGCAAGAGAAGCAATTGCCTTGCCTATATCAACTGGCATTCCCCATCTTTTCTGCGGGATAAGTCCTTCTTTTATAAGCTTATCATATTTATCCTTTATCTTTGCAGTCATATCGGTCTGAATAACACCCGGACGCACTTCAAAGACAAGAATGTCTTCATGTGAGAGCCTGTCGGCAAAAACAGTAGTGGCCATACTTAACCCGGCCTTTGATACACAATATTCAGCTCTGTTGGTTGAAGAAAGGACAGATGACACTGAGGTGACAAATATAATAATCGGATTATAAGAAGTCACTCCCTGCTGTTTTAACCAGATCATTTCCCTGGCAATCTTCTGGGCAAAGAATATAGGCCCTTTTAGATTTATATTCATGACCCTGTCATAGCTCTCTTCGCTCATATAAAGAACATCGTTTCGTTGAAGGGGAGCTACACCTGCATTATTTACCAGGATATCTATCCTGCCGTATCTTTGAAGAATATTTGAGACAACCTCCTTATGGCAATCGGTGCATGAAATATCCAAACCTATCGGAAAAAACTGACTTCCACACTTTTCAACCTCTTTTGAAAGGATTTCCATTCCTTCGCTGTCAACGGAACGTGCTATTGCAGCAATATCATATCCTTCGGTTGCTAAAGCACTGGCTACCGACCTGCCTATCCCTCTGCTGGCACCTGTAATAACTGCTACAGGTTTATCATTCATGCTTAATGAATTTATCAGGTTTTTCAGTATTTTATGCCTTTAAAGATAATAATTTGGTCGACTCGGTCAACAATCAATAAAAAATTCTTCAAGAATTCTTTTTGTGAAGAAATTTAGTCTCCAAACCTCGGATTTACAACGTTATTATAGATGGAGCCGAAAATATATTTAACACTCACTCCTCCCCATGCACTGAAATTTGTAGCCTGTTCTTTTAGCCTGAGTAATCTTTCTGCTTCTGTCAGGTCCTCTTTTGCAATATTAAACTGATCATTAATATAAGCAACGCCTCCGTTTACAGAAAGTGACAAACCCTTTACCACCCTGAGCTGGGTATTTCCCCAAAGCGTCAATCTGCTTTGAGATAAATCGCGAAGATAATTAGACCCTGTAAGGGATACATTTACAGAACCCCATTTTTCCTGAACCTTATAAGCGGCACTTATTTCATGTTTAAAAACGCCCTCTCTGGTTTTGTTAAAAATTGTCGAATCTATGTAATTACTGAATTTATATCCTACGCTGTATAACATTCTGAATTGCCTGTGAGTGGCATCGGAGTATGGATAAATGTCATATTCAACAGATGGTAAAAATTCTGTATTAAATTCATAATTCTCACCTGTAGAAGCTCCCATATCCCATTTCAGTCCTGCAGACCAATGGCTTCCAAGGCTTGCAACAAAAAGGTTCTCAATTGATTCAGACGATGATCTGTAATTTGTTGTAACACCATCTTCTATATATTTTTGATTGAGGTTATATTGGTTATAATCAATTTCAAGTTTAAGGTCTGGAGTTATTTTAGTTATTTCAAATGAATTAAATAAAGAGAATCTTTTATAGGTCTCTTCCGTTGAAAAATATGGATTGGTATATAATTCAAACACCCAGTTATTCCATTTGTCGGTAACAACAGGCTGCTTCATATCTGAATTATTTACAATCTCAATCTCACTGAAAACCGGAGTTCTTGCAACATATCTCATCAACCCCATTTTCATTATGTTTGTTATCTTCTCCCTTATTATTGAACTTGTCTCATCAGGATTACTGGTAAAAGAAAGAGTGTCGTTCATACCTGAATACTTACCCTGGCCCTGAAAGAAATATGTATATTGGGTGCCTCCGCTGCCAGTACCCTGGTGTGTAATAAGCAAATATACTTCTGCCTCACGGGTGTCCCGCACATAATTTACATAAGGGATCTCCTGCTTTGTATAATTCATATCGCAGAAATTGCAGTCAATAAACAGCCCCAGTACATCTCTTCGCAGAGTATCAGGCTTAATGTCGCCTGCCTGCCCCATGCAATTCTGCACCAAACTGAGACCAATTAATATTTGTACCAGTAAAGAGAATATATACCTATTCATAAATATCTGAAAATTTACTGTAACCCCAAACCACAGGAGCCTGTTATTGATTAATCAAAAAACTTTTTTGAACCCCAATTGTGGTAAATGTATTAATTAAATTTTGTAGAAATTTTGCCTTGGTACAGGCTGCATGAAGAATTATTGATTTTTAACATTTAGCAGGCTTACAATGTTTTAATTGTTCAGAAAAAAGCACGAGACAATAATAAATAAGTTTACACCTTACCTGCTCTTATAGAAAGTGCATAATGTGGATTTACCGGAAGTAACTTCCGGATCATTCAGAAATCTACTGTAATAATGAACGATAGAGACTCATGTACTCACCGGCAATAATATCATCCCTGAAATTGTTTGCATAGTCTTTTCCTGCCGATATCATCTTATCCCTGGTTTCCCTGCTGTCTGTTACTTCAGCTATGGCTTCACCGATCTGTTCAGGATCATGGGGGTCAATGTATTTACTTCCGGGACCTGCTGCTTCTTTAAAGCATCCTCCCTTACTGGTAATTACAGGAGTCCCTGAAACCAGTGCTTCCAGCAGGGGTATTCCAAATCCTTCGAAAAATGAAGGATAAATAAAACATTCTGCATTCTGGTAGATAGCAGGTAATTCACTGTTTAGAACAGAGTCGGGAAAAATAACATTGTTCATGTTATTGGAAATGATATAACTCCTTACATTTTTAAAATAATTATCAGTTTTCCTTCCTATAACCACAAGTGGAACATCTATATTCCTGATATGCATTGCCTTGATTATGCCAAGCAGATTCTTTCGTTCTTCAATGGTACCGACATAGAGAAGATATCTCCCGGGTAGTTTGTATTTCTTTCTGATCTCACTGAAATACTCTTTACCGGAGCTGTTCCAGAAATATGAATTACAACCCTGATAGATCACCGATATTTTGTCATGTGATATACCAAGAAACTCAATAATGTCGTTTTTTGTCTGATTGCTCATTGCAACAATATGGTCAGAGGCGTTACAGGCCTGAACCAATTTGCTGTAATATATTTTTGCATCAATCTTCCGGTAGTATTCCGGAAACCTCATGAAAATCAGATCATGTACAGTGACAACCGATTTGGCTCCGCTCTTTTCAATACTTAAAGGTAATTCCTGGCTCAGTCCATGAAAGATATCCAGCTTGAACCTTTTAATCTCTCTGGTCATGAATTTTCTCCGCCACAACATTGAGAAAAACCTGAAAACCTGACCAGGTTCAACCACTCTGAAATGTTCATCATTTTTAACAGGGAACAGATTTTTTGTACCTGGTGTAAAAAGGTAATAAGAGTTTTCAGGATAGTTTTTTGCCAGGGAAGATAAAAGGTTACGGCTATAATTCCCCAACCCGCTTGAATTATAGAAAGCCCTCTTGGCATCAAACCCTATTGAGATGGGAAATTCGTTTTCACCCACAGAAAATTTTATTTCAGAACTTGTTGTCATAAAAATATCATTCGCGCTTCAAAGGTATTTAATTATTCCCATACTCACCAAACCTTCCATCTTCCCGTTCTCCGGTCTCCGTTCTCCCGTATCCCTGTCTCCTGTCTCCGTTCTCCGGTCTCCGTTCTCCCGTCTCCGGTTTCCGATCTCCGTTCTCCCGTCTCCGGTTTCCGTTCTCCCGTCTCCGGTTTCCGATCTCCCGTCTCCGGTTTCCGATCTCCGTTCTCCCGTCTCCTCTTCCTCCTCTTCCATCCACTCATAAACCGGTTGTTGTGGGCCCTGCTTCCTGTAAAGAATAGCTAACAGAATCCCGGAAAAGGATCCCAGCATATGCGATTCCCATGAAACATTTTTATATACTCCCGGAAATATTCCCCACACCATCGATCCATACAAAAAAACTATAAGAAGGGACAGCGCAATAAGCCGGAAATATTTTCGTATTATCCCGCTGAAAAAGAGGAATGATGCAAGTCCATAAACTATTCCACTGGCCCCTATGTGCCAGGCTTCCCTCCCTGCAACCCAGACCAGAAGTCCGGTAAGAAAAAATGTCAGCGAAAATATTTTCAAAGCCACCTCCGAATAGAGGTAAAACAGTGCAACCGATAAGAGAAACAGCGGAAGTGAATTATTGAACAGATGTGTAAAGTCAGCATGAATGAAAGGCGAAAAAATAATCCCTGGCAAACCCTTTACCGTCAGCGGGTATATCCCTAATCCCGAAAAGTCTGCATTGAACAACACTTCTATTATCTTCACCAGCCACATAAAGAAGACGAATATCCCCGGGATTATCATACTCAGCAGAAGCTTTTTTCTGTAAAAAGCCCCTTCATCGGATATGCCTGAATTTGTCATTTATCAATTTTATCCTCTCTTTCTCCGCCTTCCGTTCTCCGGTCTCCGGTTTCCGGTCTCCGGTTTCCGGTCCCCGTTCTCCGTTCCCCGTCACTCTCTCCCCGGGAAAAAGATACCTGCTTCCTGCCTTATCCCGTCGAGTGTCCTGATAAGGTTTCTGCTGAAAGAATGCGGAACAACACTGCTTTCAACCCTTCCCTCATCCAGACACCTCATAACCTCTTCAGCTTCTGAGTAATATCCCATAGCATCCGGTCTGTAAACAAACTCCTGTTTTTCACCATCATGCATTGTAAGAAAGAGTCTCTGGTTCATGTCCCTGCCTCTTGATAAAGTTATGTTTCCTTTCTCACAGAGAATATCACACCCTATTCCTACGTTGGTCCTGTATGAGCTGTAGATAGAGGCCGTGCGGCCATCGCTATAGTTTAGAATTGCATTTACAGATTCTTCTGAGCCTGATCTCCCGAATACTGCAGAAGCTTTTATTTCATCGGGAACTCCAATGAACTTAAGCGCATCTATAACAGGGTATATTCCAATATCGTGAAGAGATCCTCCCCCCAATGCAAGATTGAACTTGCGGTTACTTGCATCATATGGAGGGATGAAAGAGAAATATCCGTAAAGATGCATCGGATTCCCGACAACCCCCGTTTTAATTATCTCATCAGCCTTATTATAAAAAGGCTGAAAAGGTGGCCATAAGGCTTCCATCAGAAAAACCTTTTGCTGTTCCGATTCTCCGATCATCTCTTCGACTTCCCTGCTGTTCATTGCAAAAACCTTTTCGCATAATACAGCTTTCCGGTTTTTCAGACACAGCATAGTATGCTCATAATGAAAGGTATGTGGCGAAGCAATGTATATTATATCAACCTCAGGATCTTCTGCAAGTTCTTTGTAACTCCCGTAATACTTCTTAAATCCATACTCCTTTGCAAACTCCTCAGCACGCTTTTCATCGCGCGATCCAACTGCATATAACTCGGCATCGTCAAGTATCTTCAGCCCCCTTGTGAATTTTCCCGACATTCTCCCCGGAGCAAGTATACCCCACTTATATTTCTTCTTCATCTCTTATAATATTTCGTTAAATATAGAAATTAACGACCGATGGAGGGAAAAATCCCTAAAATTTATGTAAATAATTTTTAAAATATTAGTACTATGTATTGCATAGTATAATTTTTTTGTTATATCTTTGTATTGTCATGTTAAATGTATTAAATAGTAGTAAAAATTAACAGAATCATGAAAATTACAGTAAGCATTAATCTTGGCGGTTATTCTTTCAATATCGACGAAGATGCCTATGCCGAACTTAAGATGTATCTCAGGAATCTTGAACTTCACTTCGCTGAAGAAGAGAGCTCCTCTGAAATCCTTTCTGACATCGAAGCCCGTATGGCTGAACTGTTCAGAACCAGGCTTACAAGCTACAAACAGGTAATAACAATCGAGGATGTGCGCCAGATCATTTCAGTTCTGGGGACTCCTGAGGATATCTCCGACAACAATGAGACCTCTGCCCGTGATAAGTTTTCATCGCCGGGTTATCATCGTATGTACCGCGATACCGAACACAGGGTAATAGGTGGTGTTTGTTCCGGTATGGGAGCCTATTGGAATATAGAACCATGGATAATCAGGATAATCTTCATTGCCGTTACCATGATGGGTGGATTGGGGATACTTGTATATCTTATTCTGTACATAGTTATCCCTGAAGCTAAAACCACCGCTCAGAAAATTGAAATGAAAGGAGAGCCCGTCAATATCCATAATATTAAAGACTCTGTCAAAAAAGAATTCAATGATGTCAGGAAGAATATGAATCTGTAATGGCATCAGAGTTCAACTATTCAAATTGTAAAATTTAAAAGCATATATCATGGATTTAGAAAACACAAAAGCACAGATGCGTAAAGGGATACTGGAATACTGTATCCTGTCGGTTCTGTCAGCCAATTCCTGTTATGCAAGCGATATAATCAGAGAGCTGAAAGAGGCCGAGGTTATAGTGGTTGAGGGAACGCTTTATCCTCTTCTCACCAGACTGAAAAACTCAGGGCTTCTGAGCTATCGCTGGGAAGAATCGCAACAGGGTCCGCCACGTAAATACTATGAACTCACTGAGGAGGGCCGAGTATACCTGGCCGATCTTGATAAATCGTGGCAACAGCTTGTTGAATCAGTCAATCAGATCAGAACCAGATAATCGTTAAATAACAAATAAAAACTGAAAATGATGGACAAGACAATTAATATCAACATATCAGGTACCCTCTTCAAGATTGACGAAGATGCTTACATAATACTTCGCGATTATCTTCAGGCAATAAATAACCGATTCAGGAACACCCAGGGTGGTCCGGAGACTGTTGAGGATATAGAATCACGTATCGCTGAGATATTTCAATCCCGGAAAGGCCAGGCCGGAGTTATTACAAAGGTGTGTGTCGAGGAAATGATTGCAACTATAGGAAAACCTGAGGACTTTGATCAGAATGAAACCGTCACCGGGACTCCTGTTTATACTTCACAGGCAAAAAAGATGTACCGGAATCCGGATGATTCAATCATCAGTGGTGTTTGCGGAGGAATAGGAATCTATCTCAATACTGAACCTGTTCTGTTCAGAATTCTTTTCGTTCTTTTTACTGTTTTCTTCGGAATAGGATTCTTTATTTACATTGCCTTATGGATTGCACTTCCTGCAGCACGTACCGATATACAAAAGAGGGAAATGTACGGCGATGCATACAATACTTATAAATCAAGGGCAAGACAATCTGATGTTTATACTGCATCAGAGAGAAATAGCTCTTCAGGAATCGGTAATGCTTTTAATGAGATTTTCAGGGCTCTCGGGAAGGTTTGTTTTATTATTCTCCGTATTTTCCTGATATTCATCGGCATTACTCTTGTATTTACAGGATTTGCCGTAATTGTGTCATTTTTCATGCTTTTTGTTTTCAAGTATCCGGGGGCTATCTCCACCGGGACATTCAGTCAGGATCTGATTTACTTTCCTGACCTTCTTAATTACATAGTTAATCCGTCAGTCGTTCCGTGGATAATTGCCCTCTCAATAATTGCCATATTATTGCCAACCATTGCTGTTATTTACTGGGGGGTAAAAATGATTTTCTGGTTCAGGGCAAAAGATGGTCTGCTGAGTCTGATCTGTTTCGTTATTTGGGTTGCTTCAGTATCAGCACTGTCAATGATCCTTTTCCATGAAGGCATCAGCTTTGCACAAACATCAAGGTCATCATCACAGATTTTCATGTCTGATACACCTGACACCCTTCATGTGATTAGTGGCAATAAAGCCTCAGATCTTAAATTTGATAAAGAAATATCATTTGATAACGAAACCCATGCAATTTATATAAATGACGGCAGTAAGGAACTCTATTTAAGACCAAATCTTTATGTTAACTCATCAGATGATGACGCAAAAGTTGAAGTAAGAAAGCGTTCCTCAGGCCATAACAGGCTGGATGCCAAAAGAAAAACCGAAGAGCTGCAATATAATTACAGTTTAAAAAACGATACTCTTACTCTTGATGACTATTTTACCATTCCTTCCGGTCGCCGCTGGTCAGCCGATGATGTCCATATAAACCTCAACATCCCTGACGGCACTGTTCTTGAATTTGATAAAAATACTGCAATTATTTGCCATTCATTTTGTTTTTACGATGACGAAACTGATTCCGATTATGCATCGGACGAATCAGAAAACAAATGGTGGATATTAAAGAATGGCAAACTCAGACCGGCAAAAAATATTAATGCAAAGCAGAAGTAACTCCTTGTTTTTCATTCATTAGTTTCTTCATACTGTCCGGTGCAGAGTTATCTGTGCCGGATTTTTTTATTTTATTCTCCCCACGGATATTAATCAAAATACTAATTCAATTATCTGATTTATTAGAATTTTGCTTATTTTTACTATACTATTGTTATAGCAAAATTTATATGAAGATGGCTATTGCAGCGATGGCAATATTAATAATTGCGCTTCTGGGGTACATTGTTTTCCTTAACATACAGCTTTCAAAAAAGAATGTATTTATTGAATCGACAGTCAGAAGATTGTCAGGGTTTGAAAAAAACAGGAACATGGATGAGATGATGTCTTTCCTGAAGGAGATCCAGAAATTAAGCCAGTATAGTTCATCATTTGCCGATAAACTCCTTGAGGGGAAGACTTTTAATTTCATTTTAGAGAATGTCAGGAATCTTAAGATATATATCCATTATACCAGGGATGAAGCCAATGCACGGAAAATTCTTTATGAAGGTTTCATGTTTGCTGATTCCTTTTACAAGACGGCCTTACCAGTTACAAAAGACAAGCTTGATCTGACAATAAAACATAACAGCAGGAAACTATACGGAGATTATCTCATAGTAATCTGCATATCAAACGATGTAGCAAATTTTTATTCCATGGAATTGGAAAAGACTGGCATTAAAAATTATGTTTTCGAAAACATCCTTACAGAAACACCTCCTTCATTAGATGATAATTCTGACCTTGTTTACAAGCTGCCCCATCAGTTTATTAAAGGTTATATTAATCATCGTACCGGGGAGATTGTGAAGAATCAGGACTTTGATGCATGGTACAATTCTCCTTCGTTCATGAAGAACATTGAAATTCTTAAAACAGATAGCAGCTTCACTTGATCTTTGTATATTTATTTGCTAATTTTAATTCTTAAGAACATCTTAACTATATGAAAAAGACATTATTATTTTCAATGGCATTTTTCCTAATATTGGGAAACATTGCCAATTCCCAGGTGTCCGGAATGTTAAAGAAAGCCAAAAACGCTGTGACTAATGAGTTACAGGGTAAGACCGGTAACAGCTCTAATGAACCTGATCCTGAACCGGCATGCGCCTGCAATGATGCAGAACGTGTACTTGGTATGGGAGGAAAACTACAACTCGACTATAAAGAATTGACAATAAGCGTTGCAGAAGATGGCAGGATTTTAGCCAAAGATCTGCAATCGGGCAAATTCTATATTATCAAAAACGATGTGGCCCAGGGACCATATTCTGCAGGAGATCCTGTACTCCGGGATTTTCAGCAGGAGAGCCAGGATGATCAGGATAACGACCCGGTTGTGAAATATAATAATTACATCATTAAATCAGGGGAAAAATATCTTATAAAATTCGGAGGTAAAAGCTATGGCCCTTATGCCCGGATAAGTAATTTTACTATCACAAAGTCGAAAGACAAATTCGCTGCCAGAGTTGTCGAAAATATGCTTACTACGGATAATGAGTCTAAGAAGATGGAAGAGGCCATCAATAATGCCAAGACAGACGAGGAGAAGATGAAGCTTGCAATGGAGTATTCTCAAAAAATGCAGCAAAGCATGCAACAGAGCCTGATGGAAAATGACGGGCTTGGTGGATTAACACCTAAAATTGTTACTAACGTCACCGATGAACCGATAGAACAGACTATGGAGATGGGAGCTGAATTGACATTAAATGGTAATGCTAAATATGATGAGATCCTCGCTTTTGCCCTTAATAAAGTATATAACCTTGAAGGTAAGATTATTATGAGTATTAAGCCTGAATTTATAAATGCAAATTCTTTGTTTATCAATTCATCAAACACAAAATATGCCACCTACAACTACGGGACACTGACATTTAGCGACGGCTCGACCCTGACAAATCTTTTCAGCCCGTATCTTGTTAAAGTTGATGGCAAGGTTTATCTGGCTTACATGTACTATTCTCCGAAAAACAATGCTTTAATGCGTTGCAAAATACCGTTCTGAACCCGTCAATCATCTGCCTCTGCCAGCAAAGGGCATGTTTAATAACCACAAACAGGCATGAATGAGGTTTTGTGTGTTCCATATGACCTTTATAACCAGATTATTTGCGGATGAAACCAATAATTACTTTTCTTCTGGCAATAATTTTTCTTACGCCAATACACTCCCAGGATATTGACTACCAGAAAGTTTTTGGAGATAACTGGGAAAAGGCTGTCATCTTTGAAAAGGAAAACAGGATTTGGATGGAACCTCTTCTTGCTAAAAATCACATCTCATATCCACTGGCAATAGCAGTCATCTTTCCTGAACTGATCCGATACACGGCCTTACGCGATAAGATGGAGACATCATTGCTTAAAACACTTTATGTCAACCTTGGTGAGACTTATGCCAACTTTTCAATTGGCCGGTTTCAGATGAAACCATCCTTTGCCGAAATTATCAGAGACCAGGCTCCTTTTGTAATGAACAAGAGATCACAGATCACTTTTAGCAGCAGATCAGAATATGATAATATCAGGAATTACAGAAGATCCATAGTGAATGATCTTGAGGATACCGGTATTGAGCTGAAATACCTGATAGTCTTTTTTAAAATATGTGACAAGAACTATCATATATCCAGAAAAGATGAAGATTTCAGGATAAGATTTCTTGCCACAGCCTATAATTACGGAATCGATAAAAGTGCCGACCAGATAAAAAACATGATGGATAAAAAGTTCTTTAATACAAGTCTATTCAGTACTGATAATTATTGCTATGCTGATGTCGCTTTATTCTGGTATCGTCAGCATAAGTCTGAAAATTAATTTATTAAACATTAGTATCCCGGCATTTTTGGGCATCTCTGTTTTTCTATTAATTTTGAAACGAACTAAAATTTACTTACGTGAGAAAGATATTCAACCTGTTGCTCCTATTAATACCTGTATTCCTGTCTGTGCAATCATGCAAAACAAATGACAAAACTGCCGTTGTGCAGGAAGATTATACACAATATGTGAATCCCCTCATTGGTACCGCTCACTGCAGATGGTTCCACGTTGCCCCGGGGTCAAATCCTTTCGGTATGGCTAAACCCGGTCCATCAACCGACGGACATCTGGGTAACAAGGACGGATGGGAAGCTGTCGGATATGACTTCCGACACAATTCAATTGAAGGATTTCCTAATTTTCACGAATTCCAGGTAGGCGGTGTCGTGTTCATGCCGACAACCGGTGAACTTAAAACTGTCCCGGGAAAAACAGATTCTGTTGGGGACGGATATCATTCATCATTCGAAAAGAAAGATGAGATAATCACTCCCGGATATTATTCAGTCCTACTTAAAGATTATGGGATCAAAGCCGAAGTGACATCAACCGAAAGGGTCGGATTCCACCGTTATACTTTCCCGGCAGGCAAACAGTCGCATATCATCTTCGACATTGGAAACAGACAGGGTGAAAGCGGTGAAGTGAAAGATGCAAGGGTCACACTGACTTCAGATGGCCATATTGAAGGATTTGTTGAAACATATCCCGAATATGTAAAGAAATACGATACCGGAGCAAGTGTCAGGATGTTTTTCTCTGCTGTAACCGATAAAAAGCCTGAATCATTCGGGATCTTTCACGGTTCGCAGGTTGAACCTGGCAAAAATGAAGCAACAGGAGTCGGAGCAGGATTATTCCTGACCTATTCAACTGCTGAGAATGAAAGTATTGTAATTAAAGCCGGGCTTTCATACACATCTGTTGAAAATGCCAGGCTTAATCTCGAAGCTGAAGCATCAGGGCTGAGTTTCGATGATGCAAAGAAGAGAACCCATGATATCTGGAATTCTTATCTTGGGAGGATCCGTGTTGAAGGTAAAGTGCAAAAGGATAAAGTCAAGTTTTATACCGGCCTCTATCATGCACTGTTAGGTCGTGGACTGGCAAGCGATGTGAACGGGGCTTATCCTAAACATGATGGCACAACCGGGCAGATTCCTGCCGGCAAAGACAACAAACCCGCCTTCAACTTTTATAATACCGACGCTATATGGGGAGGACAATGGAATCTTATCCAGCTGTGGGCATTGGCTTATCCGGAATATCTTTCCGATTTTGTTAAAACGCACCTGCTTGTTTATCAGGATGCCGGATGGCTCGGCGACGGACTCGCCTGCAGCAAATATGTCTCGGGTGTTGGTACAAACCAGGTCCCACTTGCTATAGTTGCTGCTTATATGTGCGATATAAGGGACTTTGATATCCAGAAAGCCTATGAAGCTTCGCTGAAAAATGAAATAACCTCAGAAAACCGTGTTTTCGGTGCAGGGAAAATGGATGTTGGTAAATTTGTCAAATATGGTTATGTGCCATATATACAAAAAGGAACAGGTGCCGATGAACTATGGAGATTTTCATGTTCACATACTTTGGAATATTCTTACACATCATATGCTGTTGCCCAGATGGCTAAATCGCTTGGAAAAGACCAGGATTATAAAATGCTGATGGACCTTTCAAAAGGATGGGAAAAAATATTCCACCCGACCAGGCTGATGATGTGGCCAAAGCTTGAAAACGGGAAGTTCTTTGAAGAATTTGATGCCACCCAGCCACATGACGGATTCCAGGAAGGCAATGCATACCAGTATTCGTTCTATGTTCCACAGGACCCTGAAGGGATAGTTGCCAGAATTGGGAAAGATGAATTCAACAATCGCCTCGACAGCATATTCCTGATCTCTCAGAAAGATATCTTCGGCGGAGGAACAGAGATTGCAGCTTTCGCAGGAATAAAGAAACCTTACAATCATGGGAACCAGCCCTGCCTGCATACCTCATGGCTTTTCAATCACTCAGGGGTACCATCAAAAACACAGAAATGGGTAAGAGCTATTCTCAATGACTTCTACGGCACCGAGGGTATTCATGGTTATGGTTATGGCCAGGATGAAGATCAGGGCCAGCTCGGCGCATGGATAGTTATGGCCGGTTCAGGACTGTTTGATGTAAAAGGGCTGACTGATACAGAGCCCACCTTCGGAATAGGAAGTCCTCT
>Ga0116171_10003002_pt1 | contig 15727 bp, 15 predicted proteins | sample AD_JPNHW2_MetaG_FD_89798 | JGI IMG/M metagenome (GOLD analysis project Ga0116171, IMG submission 89798) | Active sludge microbial communities of municipal wastewater-treating anaerobic digesters from Japan - AD_JPNHW2_MetaG | ecosystem: Engineered > Bioreactor > Anaerobic > Digestate | place...
AAAAAGGTCTATGAGGACATGTTCGCCATCCTGCTCGAAAAGGGCGAAGAGGCGCGTATCAAGTCGGCCACCGGCACCGGCGGCATCCGCATTATCGACAATCCGGTCATCCCGCAAAAGCCCGTGCCGGCCCATGTGCCGCGCAACCTCGCCATCGGCCTTATGCTCGGCATGGGCCTTGGCTTCGGCCTCGCCATGCTGCGCGACTATCTCGACAACACCATCCGCAGCCAGGAGGAACTCACCCGCCAGACCGGCCTCGCGGTGATGGGGGCGGTCGCGGAGATGCGATCGAAAGAGAATCCCGTCAAAAAGGCCCTGGCGCACGACGGCGCCGCTGAACCCTCGCTGGCGGCGGGCTATCACGCCTCGAGCAACGGCTACACCGGCCATCTCATCTCCCAGATGAAGCCGCGCGAGCCGGTGGTCGACGCCTACCGCACCCTGCGCACCAACCTCCAGTTCGCCAGCGTCGACCAGCCCATCAGCGCCCTGCTGGTCACCAGCGCCCTGCCGAGCGAGGGCAAGACCCTTTCCTCGGCCAACATCGCCATCAGCTTCGCCGAGCTGGGGCAGCGGGTGCTGCTCATCGACGGCGACATGCGCAAGCCCAAGCAGCACACCCTCTTCGGGTTAAAGAGCACGCCGGGCCTGGCGGACTGCATGGCGCGGGGGCTCAGCGCCGGGCAGGTGATCTACCAGACCAGCGTGCCCAATCTGCGCCTGGTACCCTGCGGCACCATCCCGCCCAATCCGGCCGAGATGATCGCCAGCCAGCGCATGGGGGATTTCATCGCCCAGTGCCGGATGATGTTCGATCTGGTGGTGATCGACGCTCCGCCGGTGCGGCTGGTCACCGACCCGCTGCTCTTCGCCGCCAAGGCCACCCATGTGCTGCTGGTGGTCAAGGCCAACTCGACCCAGATGCGCGACGTGCAGGAGGCGGCCGCGCTCATGCGCCGGGCGCATACGCCCATCCTGGGAGTGTTGTTTAACTATGTCAAGACGACGCGGGGGTATGGCGATTATCATCGATATGATTATTATTATCAAACTTATTCCAATAAGAAATAACACTAACAGATCTCATCAAAGATATTGGAATTAAAACAGAATTTGGAAAGGATTAGTATTATGAGAACAATACTAGTAACGGGAGCTGCTGGCTATATCGGATCTGTATTAGTTAAGCAGCTATTGGAAAAAAAATACAAAGTTATTGGATTTGATATACTAAATTTTGGAGGAGAATCACTTTTATCGGTCTATAACCATCCAAACTTTAAATTTATAAAGGGAGATATCAGGATTAAGAACGATATTGAGCCATTGTTAAATGGAGTAGATGCAGTTGTGCATCTTGCTGCGATTGTGGGCGATCCTGCTTGTGCAAAACAACCGACAATTGCTGAAGAAACGAATTGGAAAGCATCCAAAATGCTATTTAATCTTTCTCACGAAAAGGCAAATATTAAAAAATTCATTTTTGCTTCAACTTGTAGCAATTATGGAAAAATGGATGGCGATGGATTTGTTGATGAAAATTCTCCTCTTAAACCTGTGTCTTTGTATGCTAAATTAAAAGTGCAATTCGAGAATTACATCACTGAACACGAAACGCGTTCAGATTTTTGTGTAACTACCCTGCGTTTTGCAACAGTATATGGTATTTCTCCAAGAATCCGCTTTGATCTAACAGTGAATGAATTTATTAGAGAATTAACATTTGGACGAGAATTAGTAATCTTCGGAGAGCAATTTTGGAGACCATATTGTCATGTTGAGGACCTAGCTAGAGCATGTATTATTGTGCTTGAAGCTGATGCCAATAAAGTCAATAATCAAGTATTTGGTGTAGGAGATACAAAAGAAAATTATCAAAAAAAAATGCTAGCAGAAATAATGTCAAAAATAATTCCAAATTCAAAAATTAAATACGTGCACAAAGAAGATGACCCGAGAGACTATCGTGTAAGCTTTGCCAAGATTTATAATGAATTAGGTTTTACTATCACCAGAAGAATTCATGGATCAGTTGAAAATTTGTACAAGTTTTTAAAAGATGGTATGCTTCTCAATCCCTATGATACAAGGTACCAAAATATTTAGGATGGATTTCTTATGGAAAACACAATTCGTTTTATCAGAAAAATTTATAATGAACCCGAAGGCATTATACCTCTTCATGTGCCTGTTTTTCAAGGTAATGAAAAGAAATACCTTTTAGATTGTGTTGATTCCACATTTGTTTCATCGGTTGGGGAGTATGTCAATAGAATCGAGCATGATATTGCAAATTATACAGGCGCTAATTATGCAGTAGCGACCGTAAATGGAACAGCTGCTTTGCATATTGCTTTATTAATGGTTGGCGTTGGTCCTGGAGATGAAGTTATTACTCAATCATTAACTTTTATCGCAACAGCAAATGCGATTAAATATAGCGGTGCAAATCCAATCTTTATAGATGTTGATAGAGATACTTTAGGCTTATCCCCAGATCATCTTGATCAATATTTAAAAAATCAGACTAGATGGGATAAAAAATCATCTAAAATAATTAATAAAATGACGTTAAAGCCAATTTCTGCCTGCGTGCCTATGCATACATTCGGGCACCCATGCAAAATTGACGAAATTATTAATATCTGTAATAGATTTAATCTTCCTGTTATTGAGGATTCTGCGGAATCACTTGGCTCTTTTTATAAAGAAAAGCATACAGGAACATATGGAAAACTGGGTATTTTTAGTTTCAATGGTAATAAGATAATTACATCTGGTGGAGGGGGAATTATTATTACAGATGACGAGGTATTAGCAAGACAAGCAAAACATATCACAACCACAGCAAAATTGCCGCACCCTTGGAAGTATCAGCATGATATGATTGGATATAATTACCGAATGCCAAATATTAATGCTGCGATGGCTTGCGCACAATTAGAACAGATTGATTGTTTCATTAAAAATAAGAGATTATTGGCCGAAAAATATAAAAGCTATTTCGATAATACTAATACTAAATTTATAAGTGAGCCCCCCAATTCCCGTTCAAATTATTGGCTAAATACCATTATGTTCAATGATGTCGTACAACGAGATGCATTTTTACGCTATAGTAATGAAAATGGTGTAATGACACGACCTGCTTGGTCGTTGATGACTAATCTTCATATGTATCATGATTGTGAAAAAGGTGACCTAACAAATTCTAGGTTTTTAGAAGAAAGAATCGTTAATATCCCAAGCAGTGTAACGTCATTATGATTAATAAGATATTCGCATTGGTATTTGAGTTTTTTGAGAAGGCATCTATTAGCCAGAAAGAGAAAAAGTATCGTAATACTTTTCACATATGCGAAAGTGCAAGACTGGGTTATTTGCCTCATATCGTATTCAAGGGAAACATTGAAATAGGTGCATATTCATATTTTAACTCTGGCCAGATAATAACTGGCAGAAATTCCTATGTTAAAATCGGGGAATGGTGTGCAATCGGGTATAACGTTAACATCCACGCAATAACACATGATCCATCTAAGGCAACTGGTCCTGAAAATGAACGGCCTGCTATTGAATCATCTGTAGTGATTGGCGATCACTGTTGGATTGGCTCGAATGTATTCATATTGCCGGGTGTGATAGTAGGAGATAATTCCATTATAGGAGCTAATGCTGTTGTCACAAAGAGTGTGCCTGCAAATTCGATAGTCGGGGGTGTTCCAGCAAAATTGATTAAATATAAACAGGTTATAGATGGACAATAGAATTAGGTTACGTGCTTTAACCAAGGATGATCTTGAAAAGACATTGTCTTGGCATAATCAAAAAGAAATAAGGGAATTATATCTTGGCCATCCATTCCCTATTAATAAGGAAATGGAGGAATTATGGTACCAAAAAGTACTAACAAGCAATTATCCGGTTTCGGTTTTTGGGATTGAAAAACTAAATGAGAAAGAATTGATAGGAATAACGATTTTAAAAGATATCAATTATATTAATAGGATTGCCGAATTTGCAGTATATGTTGGTGATGATAAATTCAGGGGGAAAGGATTTGCCAAAGAGGCTACAATTGAAACTCTAAAATTTGCATTTTTCGAACTTGGCTTAAACAGAGTATATTTAAAGGTCTTGGAAATAAATAAAGTCGCTCTTCATCTCTATGAAAGAATTGGCTTCCGGCAAGAAGGGATGCTAAAGGAGGCTGTCTTTAAAAATAATTCATTCGCAAATGAAATAATTATGGCTATTCTTAAAAAGGAATTTGAACTTCGATATGGCCAATTGTAAAATTCTATCCCTGAACGAAGCTGAAGATTGGAAGAGTTATCTATCTAAATTGCCGATTGTGCAACAAGATGTTTATTTTACTCCTGAATATTATCGATTATATGAAAATTACAGTGATGGCCAAGCGAAGTGCTTTATTTTCGAATCCAACGGTGAGGTTGTGGTCTATCCGTTCTTAATCAATTCAATCAACAAAATGGGCTATGATTTAGATGATGAGTATTTTGATATTCAAGGAGCTTATGGTTATAACGGTGTAGCTACCACTAATTGTTCAATAGATTTCCAACATAAGTTTTATAGTTGCTTTAAAGAATACTGCAAAGAAAACAAAATTATTGCGGAATTTACTCGATTTCATCCCCTAGTAGAAAATCATAAGTTTTCAACTGGATGGATGCAAATAGAATTCAATCGAAAAACTGTATATATTGATTTATCAAATAATTATGAGAGTATATGGAATGGATTTCAAGAATCCACGAAAAAACAGATTAAAAAAGCAGTAAAACGTTTTAACCTCTCATGCAAGATCCTAAAAAACGACATAGTTATACTCGATACGCTGATAGATATTTATCATCAAACCATGGTCAGAGTAAGTTCTACGCCTTATCTTTATTTCAATAAGGAATATTTTAATTTATTAATAAATAACGATAATACTATCAGTTTAGTCGCATTATATGAAGAAAAACCTGTCGCGGTCATCACGGCATTAGTCAGTAAGTATTATATTCATGGCCATCTGGGTGGATCACTGAAAGAATTCATGTTTATGTCGCCATCAAGTTTTTTATATAATGAAATGATAAAATATGGTCAGAGCCTTGGCTGCAAATACTTGCATGTCGGTGGTGGTGTAACACAAAATCCTGATGATTCATTATTGAAGTATAAGACAAACTTTTCAAAGACTCTTTCAGATTTTTATATTGGCAAAAAATTAATTAATCAATCAATTTATAACCAGGTCACGGCACAATGGCAAGCAAAATTCCCGGATAAAGATCAAATGAATAATAACTTTCTAAAATATCATTCAGTATGAATTCCAATCCCAAAATACTACAGCGATCAATTAATCAAGAGTATTCTTTAATACAGTCTTTAAAGATTATGGATTCAACTGGATTTAGATCCTTGCTTGTAGTAAATTCAGAAGGGTTATTTGAAGGTATATTAAGTATTGGCGATATTCAAAGAGCCATCATTGCGAATATGCCGTTAGATGTCGTAGTTTCGAAGGTTATGAGAAAAAATCCAAGAATTGCTCACTCAGATACACCAATAGAATACATTAAACAGGAAATGCTTCAATTCCGAATGGAATTTATTCCAGTTGTTGACGAAAGTAACCGGATTATCAATATTCATTTTTGGGATGAGTTATTTATCGCGCAAAAACTTCCACCCCAAAAGTTATTCGATCTACCCGTTGTAATAATGGCTGGCGGTGAAGGCACTAGATTAAAACCTCTTACAAACGTAATACCAAAACCGCTGTTGCCGATTGGAGAAACGACGATACTTGAGGAGATTTTTAATAGGTTTAAGGAACATGGCTGCAATCATTTTTATATTTCTATTAATTATAAAGCAGATTTAATCAAGTATTATATTGAGTCTTTGGGATTACCTTTCAAACTGACATTCTTCAAAGAAAACAAACCTTTGGGAACAGCAGGAAGTCTGCAATTGCTCATAAACCAAATTAACAACACATTTTTTGTCACAAACTGTGATATTTTAATAGAGCAAGATTATTCAGAAATACTCGATTATCATAAAAGCAATAATAATGATATTACTTTAGTTGCTGTTCTAAAAACATATGGAATACCATATGGAACTGTTGATACTGGAGATAATGGAGAGCTCAGGGAGTTGTTAGAAAAACCAGATATTACTTTAAAGATAAATAGCGGAATGTACATTTTAGAACCCAAAATACTACAAGAGATTCCTGAGGATCAGTTTTTTCATATAACGCATCTGATAAAAAAGATAAGGAGTCGAGGGGGACGAATTGGTGTTTTCCCAGTGAGTGAGAAGTCATGGCGTGACATCGGAGATTGGAATGTTTATTTGGATAATATTGCATTTAAAGGACAAAGCGGAATCCATTGAGAACCTTTTTTAAACAAGTTTCCATATATGGCATCCTGCCAGTTGTAGGCAAGTTCATCAGTTTTTTTCTAGTACCTATATATGTAAGAATATTTTCTGCTGCAGAATTTGGTATCGTTGAACTCTTAATCACCTTAGTCAATTTTCTTTTGTTTGCCTCAAATTTGGAATTCTATACTGCCGTAGGGAGATTATTCTATGAAAATGAATCTATAATTGAAAAGAAAAAACTTGTCTCAACAGGCTTGTACCTTACACTCATTTTTACATCTATTGTGATCTTATTTTCTGTTATTTTTGAAAATGGTATATTGAATTATTATATAAAAAGCAATCAGTACCAACTTGCCTATAGACTCAGCATCATTTATCTTTTCTTTTCGGCTATTTATACTTATCTATGTGTATTACCAAGATATGATAAAAAGCCAAAACTCTATGTTACTATTCAATTAATTGGCCTGTTGATTCGAGTCGGCAGTACAATAGTATATGTATTATATTATGAATGGGGTGTAAATGGTGTGATTGCCGGGCAACTTACGGGGGCTCTTACTTCATTCCTTCTTAATATATTAATATCGAAAACATATATAGGATTTTATTTTAGTTGGTATTATGCAAAAGCAATAATTAAATTTGCCATTCCGCTAATACCAGGATTGTTACTAGCTGGTTTTTGGAATCCTTTATCAAGAAGTTTAATTTCTAATTATTATTCCATTGAAGCAGTAGGGTATTTTGCATTTGCTTTAAAAATAACAATGTTTATGACAATCATCAGTAACGCGATAAATTTGGCGTTCAATCCTATGATATTTGAAAAACATAATGATTCAAATTTTTATACGGACTTATCAAAAATGTCTTTTTACGTTGGTATTGGCATTTTCTGGTTTGCAATTGTATTAACCTTGCTTGCTCCGGAGATTATTCATTTTATTGGTACTGTAAATTACAACCAAAGCACTATCCTAATTGGATTTTTAGCATTTCAGGGCAGCATTGAAATTTTAAAAGGATTAAGAGGTTTTGGACCTTTAATTAATAACAAGACATATATTTATTCGCTTACTGAATTCATTGGGATTATTGCCGGTGTTATTTTGATTATTGGACTTAAACAGCTAGGAATTATAGGTATTGGTTTTGCATTTCTAATTTCTAGTGTTATTAAATACATGCTGTTGGTTAGCTATACAAGTTCACATTTTAAAATTAAATATCATTCAAGTTCTGAGCAATTACTTATCGCCCTATTAGCAATCTCAATTGCACTTGTAATATTTAATATAACTCCTATCTTAAGATATATTTTGCTGCTTGTTATTTGTGTTTTTTTTCTCAAAAGATTTCAGGCCATTTTTTATAATTCCCTTCTTAAAAAATTCGCCAAATAACTGGGTAATATGAACTCATTTATAACAGGTGTTGATCAATATCTAAAAAGCGGCCTATTGCCATTCTATTATTTTGTAGTAGTGGTACTCGCAGTTTTGATTTTGATGAAATATCATTCTTTGCGGTTGACATTATTCATTGTTCTAATTTTTTGGGAAGGACTATTTGCCTATTTAAGTATTTCTTATTCCTCCATATATTATAATTTCTACAAGATTATAATAGTTGGTTTGGCGTTTATACTCTTTCATAATAACTTTCATAACACAGATTTAAAGGGTGCCAAAAAGATCAATATAGTTTTTTTTCTCTTATCAATATCATATTGGATTTCATTTCTCATTAATAATCAGCCAATTATAACTAGCCTTAGCCAATATGGAAAAAAAATACTTCTGCCGTATTTTTTTATTTATATAATATTCAGTAAAAATAAAACACTACAGCTGCAATCTCGTTATTTTAACTTATTTCGTGACATTTTATTAGTACAAATATTTTTATCCTTTCTTAAATTATTGCTTTTTGGCTTTGGTGAGTCAATTGTTGGCTCTATTTCATTTGTAGGGGGGGGGGTCGCAGCCATAATTCCACTTCTTGGGCTGCTATTATTTTATTCAAAATCAAATCAAAAATTGACGCAGAATGATTGGATGTTTATTTGGGCGCTTCTAGTAATATCGCTTGCAAGTAATAAAAGAGCGCCTGTTTTCATTATGCCTTTGTTGATTTTTGGACTGCATGTATATGTCAAACGGACAAGAAATGTAATATCTTTCATAAAATATGCACCAATTTACATGCTTCTTATATATTTAGGAGTTCGTACGAATCCAAGTCTGAACCAGCAAGGCTCACGATGGGGTGGTTTTGATCTTAACTATGTTATTCAATATGCCCGTGATTATACATTCGGAAATGAAAAAATTCGCTATCAGAATGAAGACATTGGATATGGGCGTGGAGGGGCGTTAATTACAATATTCTCAAAGAATGTATATAGAGTACCAACTGAGAACATAATCTTTGGACACGGCATAACAGAAATCCTAAAGTCCTATGATGAATTTGATTCTAGTAAATATAAATTGGTAGGTAAATCAGCACTTAGTGGTGCTTACGCGAAAATTGTTTCCTTAGGTATACTTGGTTTGTTACTGCACATAATATTTGGTATATATCTTATTTCTGAAATTAATGATTTAAGATTGAGGATCGTTCTTTTAGTTCTTTTCTTATGGGATTTGCTATTTTACAGCGGAGTTATGCTAGGGAACACTGTTATGTATGTATTTACAATATATTATATTAGGCTGACTACTTTAATAGAACTAAGGAACAGAATGTCATGAAGCGTATTCTGATAGTAAAGCCCGTGATGACAATTTCTAGATATCATTTTTCAAGAACAATCGAATTGTCTAAGTATTTTCAGGTCACGTGGCTTATTCATCATTATCTGCACAAAGGCGATGTAAGTGGGTATAACCTGCATAATCATTTAATTGTTCAATTAGGAGAAAGGCCCAGGGCAAATAACTTTTTAGCGAATAATCTATATCTTTTTTCTTTCTATTTTAAAGCTTTAAAAGAGATAACCAGCAGCAAATATGACCTAATATTAGTTCATTCGGAACGCTTGTGCTTTTTGTTGCCACTGCTAAATAAAAAAAGTAATTTTGTTTTAATGTTATTTACTGCATCGGTGAGTGGCTCAAAAATTAGAAGATACTTTGGCAATATGGAAGAGAGAATTAATACAGTTCTCTTCAAGAAAATTTTAGTTGCTTCAGACTGGATGACTGAAATTTATAACTTGCGTAAAAAAATTGTCCTTGCTACAAAATGGGGTGATACAAGAATCTCAACAAATGAGAAGATCTTCAATGAAATTAAAATGATTTATCTAGGTACATTAAGTAATAGGAATTTACATGAAACAGTCGAAGGATTGGGTATTTTTATTAGAGATAATTGTCAACATTCCATTGTATCTTATGACATTATTGGCACAGGCAAACAGGAATATATAGATATGATTAATGCTAAAATTAATGAGTATAATTTAAATAATATTGTCAGAGTCCATGGATTTTTAAATGATGATGATATAAAACCATTTTTTAATAAATGTAATTTGGGGGTTGCTTATGTGCCGATAACTGAATACTATACAAATGTTGTTGCAACAAAGCTTTATGAATATCTATTATCAGGTATGGCTGTTATTGCAACTGCTACAAATGAAAATGCCAAAATAGTAAATAAAAACAATGGTGTATTAATTCAAGATAATCCAGAATCTTTTTGTGTAGGATTGAAAAATATTGTAAATAAAATGCCATCTTTATCTTCCAATAGAATATTTGTTGAAAGTAATAATAAGACCATAGAGTTTTGTGTTAAAAATTATGTGGTCCCTGTATTTAATAAATTTATAAATTCATAAAAAAGCTATTAATCCACTGAATAATCAATCTTTGTGAAAGTATAAACAAATGTTACAGAAATTTGTTGCGTCATTATTAATAAATCTAAAGCATCGAGGGCTTCGTTTAAAAGTCAATGAGCTGGAAAAATCTGAATTTTGGACACCTATTGTAATTAATGAGTTTCAAAATAGAAAGTTAAGGAATTTAATTATTCATGCTTATAACCAAGTACCTTACTACAAATTTATTTTTGAATCTCAGCGTTTAAAGCCGTCAGACATTCAAACGGTAAATGATTTATATAAAATACCAATTCTTGAAAAAGATACAATTCAGAAGAACCAGCCCTCAATGATCTCATTAAACCACAAGAGCTATTATACGAGAACAACAACTGGTTCGACAGGGGTCCCCTTATGTATTAAATATGATTATAATAATAAATTGATAGAAATCGCATTAATGCAAAGATTCATACGATCCATTGGAAAGGAATTGGGAGCGAAGGAGATTAATCTTTGGGGTAGGCCAGACAGAAGTTTTTCTGCTGAAGTTAACAGAGTTATGAAAAAACTAATTTATAATATTGACACTATAAATGCATATAATTTAACAGAAGAAAAGATATATGATATTTTACATCAATTAACATTGAATCCCAACATACATTTACGGGGCTTTACTAATGTCATTTACCTTCTTGCGTGCAAATTACAGGAAATAGGAACAAAGATAAACGTTGATGCAGTCAGTGTAACAGCTGAAAAATTACTTCGATCACAAAGAGAAGTTATCGAAAATTATTTAACAAAAAATTTATATGATCAGTATGGTTGTGGGGAAGTAAATAGTATTGCTTTTGAGTGCTGCAAACATGAAGGTTTGCATCACGCATTTGAACACTCAATTTTAGAATTAACAAATAAGAATGAGCAAAATGATTCTGAATCAGGGGAAGCTGTAATTACTAATTTGGATAATTTTTTAATGCCTTTAATACGATACCGAAATGGGGATTTAATTACTTTAGCCAAACACAAATGTTCTTGTGGCCGTAGTAGCAAATTGATTAAAAGTATTGATGGAAGATTATATGATTTTATCGAGGGTGCCAATGGAAGGAAAATTCATAGTGCCTTCCTTGATCATATTCTTGTCGATGCAAATATCTTATTTAAATACAACGTTAAAGAAATCCGAATCATTCAAACTAACCTCGATCAAATAAATATTCAATATGTAGCGAATGAAATAATACCTGAAGATGAATTTAACGAAATTAAACATGAAATAAACAGACATCTAGGACACATGAAGACCACTATTACCAAAAAATGTAAAATATCAGAATCAATAAATGGTAAAAGAAAATTTGTTGTTCCTTATAGTGATTTCATAAGTAATAAAAACATTCTATGAACGTACTTTTCGTTTGCAGTGGAAATTCTAAAAACGGGATCAGCCCAATTATCCAAAACCAAGCTGAATCATTAAAGCAAATCGGTTGTATTATTGACTTTTATACCATTAATGGGCGAGGCTTATTAGGGTATTTGGCCAATGTCCCTAAACTGAAAAGAATAATCCAGAAGAAAAAGATATTAGTGCATGCTCATTATTCTTTTTCTGCCCTGGTTGCCACACTAGCAGGCGCGAAACCATTGGTAGTGTCTCTTATGGGGAGTGATCTTCATATGCAACGATGGTATAAATGGTTGTTACGTAAATTTTCAAAATCTTGTTGGGATATAACAATTGTCAAATCGAAAGGGATGAAAGATTCCTTTGAATTGGATGACGTGATAGTTATCCCGAATGGTGTTGATCTTACACGCTTTACTGTATCTGATAAAAAAGTTGCTCGTTGTCGGCTTGGATGGTCCGCAGAAAAAACTCACTTATTATTCGCAGCCGATCCGTGTCGATATGAGAAAAACTATAATTTGGCCGTTAATGCATTGAAAATATTAGATGATCCTAATATCGAATTACATTTCCTTGATAATGTAGAACCTGTATTAATGCCACTTTTGTATGGGGCAAGTGACATAGTTTTGCTATGTAGTTTTCGGGAAGGGTCGCCTAATGTAATTAAAGAGGCCCTGGCCTGTAATTGCCTAATTGTTTCAACCGATGTTGGCGATGTTCGTTGGGTTTTTGGTAATACTGAAGGTTGTTATATCGCCTCATTTGATCCGCATGAATTTGCAGCAAAGATCAAGATGGCAATTAGTTTCCTTCATGAAAAAGGCAGGACTGAGGGAAGGCAGAGAATCTTGCAGTTAGGATTGGACGCTGTGTCAATAGCGAAAAGAATAAGTCAAGTTTACACAATAGCAGCAGGAAGTAATTTAAATCACACATAAGCTGGGTATCAAAGAACCTAGTTCTATGGTAGACAGATGATGAGCTATTTTTGTAGTAACACGACTCCATCTGAAACAGCATTTCTATTTCACTGTTTTAAACGGATTAACCCCTTTCTTATTTGCACTACAACTGTTGAAAATCGGTGAAATTTTCTCAACTAGACGAAAAACATTTTCAAATATGGGATGATTTCGTAGCTAATCATCCACATGGAAATATTTTTCAAAATCATTATTTTTATCTTATTAATTCTAACTTGCCAAACGTTAGGCCATTTGCTTACGGCGTCTTTGCCGGTAATGAATTAATGGCATTATCAGTTGGTGTTATTTATAGTAATTTTGTATTCCCACTTAAGTTTTTCACGAAAAGAGCGATCATTATAGGTGGACCCCTTATCCATAATGATGATGATGATGTTCTCGACTTTTTTCTTCGCGAATTGTCTGGAAAGTTAAAGAAAAAATCTATTTATATCCAATTTAGAAATTTGTGGGATATTAAAAATAAACAATCGATTTATTATAAGAATAATTATATCTACGAAGAGCATCTTGATATTATTCATAATTTGACTTTAAGCAAAGATGAGATTTTGCGAAAAATAAGTAAAAATAAGCGTGGCAATATTAATAAATCCACCAACAAGGGCACTCAGTTCAAAGAAATAACAAAAATTGATGAATTTAGAATTGCGACTGACCTTATTAAACGGACCTATAAAAAAGTGGGACTTCCTTGTCCAGATTCAAATTATTTTATAAATGCTTTTATATTACTGTATTCAAGTGGCCTTCTTCGGACATTTTCTGCTATTTTCAATAATCAAATAATTGGTGTTAGACTCGAACTGTGCTACAAAGATTTAGTTTATGATTGGTACGCTGGAGCTGACGAATTTTCTAAAGACAAATATCCTAATGATTTTTTACCTTTTAATATTTTACTTTGGGCTAAAGAAAATGGTTTTAAAAAATTTGATTTTGGTGGAGCAGGCAAGCCAGGCATCCCTTATGGAGTGAGAGATCATAAATTAAAATTTGGCGGCGAATTGGTTGAATATGGAAGATTTGAAAAAAAGAATATGCTGTTTTTCTACATTCTTGGAAAATCTGCTTATAAAATGAGTCAGTTATTAAAAAGATAAAATAATATGAAAGGTTTTTTTAAAAAAGTACTAAAAGCTCTCTTTCCCTTAATTCCTTTTCTATCATTAAGAATTTTAGCATTAAAAATATGTGGATACTCTATCGGTAGAAATGTATATATACCTTCATCATTAGTTATATCAGATCTTAAGACAAGGACCAAGAATTTAATAATAAAAGATCGTGTATCTATTGGTCCAAATGTTTTAATAATCACTGATTCTTCACCAAATAATTCTCGATTAAAAAAAATATTTCCTTTATTATCCAAAACAGTTATAATTGAAGAAGATGTCTGGATCGGCGCCAATGTCACTATTCTACCTGGAGTAATAATTGAGAAATGTTCAGTCATTGGGGCTGGCTCTATCGTTACAAAGGATGTTCCCCCGTTCTCTGTAGTTATTGGCAATCCAGCAAGAATTATCCGAACTATCAATGAAAATGAAATTTAATCTAGTCCCACGCTTCTTATACCTTTTGAAGCCAAAAGAATATTTACGCCTCTTCTATACAATGTTTAAAAATGAGCCTATTGTTAATTCTAGCTTTATCATTAATTCTTATTTTGTCAATCAAGCTAGAACTGCTTTGAGGTTATTGCTCTCATCTGTTTCGGATAAAAAATTAAAGGTTGGCGTACAGGTTTTTACTTGTTATACAGTTTTCCAAGCTATTAAAAACGCAGGACATGAGATTATATTTCTTGATATTGATAATAATTATGCACTTGATGCTGAATGCTTAAATAAGCAGATAAAGAATTTAGATGTACTAATCATTACTCATACCTTTGGATTTATTGATAAAATTGTAGAGGCATCTTATTTACCTAAAAATTTGATCATTATTGAAGATTGCGCTCATTCGTTTGGCTCAACTTATATGGGTATAGAAACCGGAAAAATATTTGATGCAGCAATTTATTCTTTTGGTCTGGGTAAATGGCCGCCAATCGGAACTGGTGGTTTAGCGATTGTCAATTGTCATTCAAAATTTCCATTACTCTTATCAAACATGGCCAAATTAAAACATCGTGCGATGCCAATACACTTCGACATATTCTTATTACTAATAGAGTCAGTTGTATTAAGTCCGATATTTTATTCAGTATTTGCTATGATTGTTAATGTACTGTCTAAAAATAAGATTGATTTTATTGGAAAATATAAATTTAATGAATTTGTTGGAGATAAAGCTATATTGATCTGGATTTCAAAAAACATCGCGAGAATTAATAAACTTCTTGAGATCAGCCGATCGAATACTTCACTTCTCAGATCATTAATACCTGCATTGAGTTACCCATCATTTGATAGCTCAATTACTTGTCCCAATCATTATATTTTTCCAATAATGCATGAGCTAAGGGATGAAATATTCGATGATTTAAAAAAAAATGGAATTACAGCAGGAAAGCATTTCCAGGGCTCAATTGAATGGGCTAAAAGATTTGGATATTCTGAAGGAAGCTGCCCTAATGCTGAAAGAATAGTAAAAAATATATTGACTCTGCCTGTTCATCCTGGTGTGAAAAAAAACTCGATTGAAAAAATTGCTTCTATCGTGAACCAATATTGTTAATATTATGAAGACAATTTTATTTCAGCTAAATCATCCAGCTCATTACCATCTATTTAAGAATCCGATAAATATTTTAAAAGAATCTGGACATAATATCATTATTTCTATTAAGCATAAAGATATTTTAATGGATTTGCTTGATGGAACACACTACTATATAATCTCGGATTCTTACCGGAAAAACGATTTTTTTTCAATAGCTGCGTCAGTTGCCAAAAGGGATATAGCTTTATTTAAATTAATAAAAAAAGTTAAACCTGATCTAATGGTTGGAACTTCTCCAGAAATTGGTCAAATTAGCAAAGCGACAAGTACTCCAGCAATTTTTTTTGGCGAAGATGATGTATTGATTTCAAAGACTAT
>Ga0116171_10003003_pt1 | contig 15719 bp, 12 predicted proteins | sample AD_JPNHW2_MetaG_FD_89798 | JGI IMG/M metagenome (GOLD analysis project Ga0116171, IMG submission 89798) | Active sludge microbial communities of municipal wastewater-treating anaerobic digesters from Japan - AD_JPNHW2_MetaG | ecosystem: Engineered > Bioreactor > Anaerobic > Digestate | place...
ACGCACAGGTCCGGCGTGAGGATAATCAAACCCTCTTCCATGTTATCGCTGATGGCGTGTTCCAATTGGACGACCTGCCTGGTGCGCTGGACGGTGCGCTGGGCGTTTTCCACTCGCTCCAGGTGGTGGAGAGTGCCGGCGGTGCCGGCTGCCAATAAGGCAAGCTGGCGCAGGTTTTCTTCATCCGGCGGGCTGCCAAACCCCGCGGCGATTATCTGACCCAAAACCTCGTTCCGGCTTACCATGGGCAGAAACAACAGGTAATGGAAGCCTTTAACCAAAGCGAGCTCTTCCAGGATGGAAGACGGCTTTTGGTTCGATTTCCAGACGAGCGGCTGTAGGGCGGGGGCGCTTGCCAGCGGCAGCTTTTCCGGGAACTGCGCGGACTGCAGGTCTGTGTTCAGGCGCACGCGCATGAGCTGGTTCTCGGCTTTGCGCAGCAGGTAGGCTGCGGCAGCCTGGGCATGCAGTGCGCCGTGCACAATTTCTGCGGCCGCGCTGAGCGCTGCAGAGGTAGAGTCCTGCGCCTGGACGCGCAAAAGGGATTCGACAAAGGTAAAGCTGCCCTCCTTGATTTCGGTTTCCGCCTGAGAAGCCGGCGGCGTGAAGATCAGCGCCACGATCTGATTGGTCAGGCTGAGCGAGCGGATGCGCAGGTTCGCCTGAATCTTGCTGCCGCCGGCGGTTTTCAATTGGACTAAGCGGGCTTCCTTGCCGGTCGGGTTTGTATCCAGCCTGAGCGAAATCAAGGCGCTGAGGGATTTCCCTGTCAGCGCCAGCGGTTCAAACGAGCTTAGGTCTTGCAGCTTCTGATTGACCGAGATGATTACGTCGCTGCTGCGGTTGTAGGCCAGCGCGGCAGAAGGGAGCAGTTCCAGAATCAGCGCAAAATCAAGCGCCTGCAGGTCATCTTCCGCAGGGTCGAAAGGCAGCTGGGGAGAAATCGGGTTCGCCAAGTGTCATCCTGTCGCGGCGGGATGATTATGCCGCAGATGAGCCGGCAGGATGCCTTCCATCGAGCGGTACTTTGCCACCGTCCGGCGGGCAATATTCACGCCGTGCGCTTTCAGGTTTTCCTGAATTTCAGAATCGCTGAGTGGGCGCTTTTCTGAGGCAATCATTTCCTTGATGAGCGTGCGCTGGGAGAGGCTGCGGTCAAAGAATATCGAAAGTGGAACGATGCGCCTGTTCGGAAGCTGAACGGACTTGCCCGCGACGGCGCGCGAGATGGTGGATTCGTGCACATTCAGAATTTCGGCAATCTCCGCGCGGGTGAGGGGCTGCATTTCCTTTTCGCCGGAGAGCACGTAATCTTTCTGCAATACCACCAGCTTTTCGAGCAGCAAACGCAAGGCGTTGGAGCGCTGTTGGATGCATTTGACCAATAATGAGGCTTTTTCGATATCTTCCTTCCACTCCTCGAGCTTTTCGCCTTCCACCTGTTTCACGGAGGACTTGAAGAGTGGATTCACGCGCAAGGTGCCGCGGATTGGGTGGATTATTTCGACGACCAACGGGTTGTTCGGGTTTTCATTCAGGTGGTAGATCAGAATGTCCGGGCGGTGGTAAACGTTCACGCCGGATGCGGCAGGGGATTGCAGGTCCCCCCAATTCGCGCGCGCAGGAAACGGGTTGAGATTTTCGCTGATGAATGCCGCTGCTGTCTGGACTTTGATGTTTGAGGTCCCGAGCGCGCGGGCAATTTCGGCGTAATGATGCTGGCTCAGTTTTGGGAGATGGTCGGAGACGATTTCGCGCGTGAAGGGCGGAATTTCCACAGATTCGGACAGCACTTCCAGTTGGACCAGGAGAGCTTCTTTCGGGTTCGTCGAACAGACGCCAATTGGATCGCAGCGCTTGAGCCGCTCAATCAGGGCTTTAATATCTTCGGGCAGGCGGTGGTGGTAGCGGGCTACGTCCAGGATGGTTGTGGTCAAGAAACCGTCTTCATCCAGGTGGCTGAGCAGATAGGCCGCCAGCGAGCGGTCCTCCACTGCCAGCTCGGCTGCGATTTGCCGCAGGACGTACTCTGGCAGGCTGACCATCTCCGAAGCGAAAGGCTCTTCCGGCGCTTCATCAGCGCTCAGCGTGCGGGAAGAGTAGAAATCCTCCGGAGCGGAGACGAACACAATCGGTTCATCCGAGAGGAGATTGGTCGGCTGACTGCAAATCGGGCAGGCGCCGGTGGCCGGGAGGAGACGCTTGCACATCGGGCAGCGGCGCTCCTCAACTAACTCGAGCGCGGGATTGGTCGATAATTCGGACTCGACCTTCTGCAGGAGCTCTCCTGAATTCAAGCTGAGCAGCGTCATGGTTTGTGCCAGATGGGCAGAGGGGGCGGTGAGCGGCTGTTGGTAATGGGTCTGAAGCACGATATTCTCCTCTCCAGGAACAGTATAATCTTCAACCTGGAAAGTTGCAAGAAGTGTACCAAACGGGTTTACTGGTTTTCGGAAGCTTTTATCTGGCGCGGCCTGAGCTCAGGCTTCCCGGGACTGCTTACTTGCCGCCGGATGGCAGGAAGGCCTGCCGCTTTCTTTCCGCCAAGGTTATAATGGAAAGAAAAAAGGAGCTTTCTTACCCGAAATGAAGATTCGCCCGGCACACACCGTCGAAAACATCAAACCATACTTTTTTGCTTCCCTGAACAAGACCCTTGCTGAGCTTAAGGCCAGGGGCGTCGATATCATCCGTCTGGATATGGGTTCGCCTGACCTGCCGCCTGCTCCCTTTATTATTGAACGCCTGATTGAATCAGCGCGGGATCCGAAAAAACATGGCTATGCTCCGATGGGCGGTTCAAACGAATTCCTGAAGGCAGTAACTGACTACTATAAAACCCGATTCGAAGTCTCACTGAACCCGAAAACCGAAGCGCTGGCGCTGCTCGGTTCAAAAGAGGGCATTTTTAACATTAATCACACTCTGTTGGACCCCGGCGATCTCGTGCTCATGCCGGATCCTTACTATCCGGTTTACCTTGCCGGGGCGCAGTTGGCGGACAGCCGCGTCTACTTTATGCCGCTGCTAAAAGAAAACGAGTTCCTGCCTGACCTGAAGGCCATCCCTACAGAGATTGCCCGGGAAGCGAAGATGATGTGGCTGAATTACCCGAACAATCCCACCGGCGCGGTGGCTGGCTGCGATTTCTTTGCTGAGGCGGTCAAATTCGCGCGGGATAACGAAATTGTTATCGTGCACGACGCGCCCTATACCGACCTGACATTTGATGGATACCGGGCGCATTCCATCCTGGAAGTCCCCGGCGCGAAAGACGTCGCGATTGAGTTCAATTCGCTATCGAAAACCTATAACATGGCCGGCTGGCGCATCGGCATGGCGGTGGGCAACGCGGAAGTTATCCGTCTGCTGGCATCTTACAAGAGCCAAATCGATAACTCCATCTTTACCCCCATCATGGACGCGGGCGCGCTCGCGTTGACTGGCGACCAATCCTGGCTGGTGGAGCGCAACCTGATTTACCAGGAACGCCGCGATGTGATTTACGATGGGCTGGTGGAAGCCGGCTTTGAGGTGGAAAAACCGAAGGCTGCGCTGTATCTGTGGGCCCGGCTGCCCGGGAAATTCGGGGACCCAATGCAATTTTGCGCGGACGTCCTGAACGAAACTGGCGTGAGCCTGACCCCGGGCGTCATTTACGGTCCCAGCGGCAAGGATTACATCCGCATTTCCATTATCACTCCGACCCCGCAGATAAAAGACGCAATGAAGCGCCTGGTCGATTGGGTGAAAGCCAACTGAGGGCTATGTACACAACCCGGAACGACCGTATCGTTCAACCCGAACCCGAAACTGCCATCATGGTCGGCGCGCAAGTTGGTGCGGAGTCCGCCCAAGGCTTGAGCCTGGAGGATTCCCTGGCGGAACTGGAACTGCTGGCTGATACGGCCGGCATTGCAGTGCTGGCAACGCTGACCCAGAACCTTGATACCATCAATCCGCGCACCTTCATTGGCAGCGGCAAGGTGGAGGAGCTGAAACTGCTGGCGGAAGAATTGGGCGTGGGGGTGGTTTTGTTTGATGAAGAACTCTCCCCCCGCCATCAGCGGGAGCTGGAAGAGCTGCTGGGCAAAAACCTGAAGCTTATCGACCGCAGTGCGCTGATTCTTGACATTTTCTCCCAACACGCGCGCACCAGGGAAGGCATGCTGCAGGTGGAACTGGCGCAGTTGGAATACCGGCTGCCCCGGCTTACCCACGCCTGGACGCATCTGGCGCGCCAGGCGGGCGGCGGCGGCGGGCGCACCGGCGGCGCTGGAGGGGTCGGCTTACGCGGCCCAGGCGAAACGCAATTGGAAGTGGACCGCCGCGAAATTAAGGCCAAAATCGCCCGGCTGCGCGAAGAGCTGGAAAAAGTGCGCGAACACCGTCTGCGCCACCGCGAACACCGGCGCAAAACCAACGTGCCCGTGGTGGCTTTAGTGGGTTATACCAATGCCGGCAAATCAACACTGCTGAACACGCTCACCAACGCAGATATCTATGTCGCAGATCAACTCTTTGCCACACTGGACCCGACCGCCCGCCAATTAGAGCTGCCCTCCGGGCAGACCGTCGTCCTGACCGATACTGTCGGTTTCATCCAGAAGCTGCCGGCTCAACTGGTGGCGGCTTTCCGGGCGACCCTGGAAGAAATTGCCGAAGCCGACCTGCTGGTCCACATCGTGGATATCTCCCATCCAAACGCAGCCCTGCAAAAGAAGACTGTGCTGGAAACGCTGCTCGAGATTGGCGCAGGGGATATTCCAATAATTACTGCCTACAACAAAGTGGACTTGCTGACTGAAGAAGAACTGGAAGATGCGCGGGTAAACCTGGAAAACCAGGCCCTGCTAATCAGCGCGAAAAACGGCAGTGGTTTGGACGCGCTGGTGGATACGATCGGGCGGGAGCTGCTTGCCGCGTACGCAGAACTGGATGTCCTGCTGCCTTATGATCAGGGGCAGCTCGTGTCGGTATTCCATGAAAAAGGCCACGTGCAGAAATTGGAACATACCGAAAAAGGGATCTGCATCCACGGCTACATTCCCAGGGAACTTCAGGCACAGTTTCTTCCTTACCTGCGCAAGGCGCATAAAGTTAAATAAAAAAACTCCACGCGCCGCGTGGAGTTGGATGAATACAGCGGTAACTAATCTTTTTCGATGGTGAGAATTTCTCTACCCTGATAGTAGCCGCATTTTGGGCAGACACGATGCGGCAAACGAGGCTCTCCGCAGTTGGGGCAGGCAACGCTGTTGCGCGCCTTCAGAGCATCGTGTGAGCGTCGGCGATCGCGGCGTCCGGAGCTGGTTTTTCTCTTAGGTAATGGGGTCATCTTGAACTCCTGCTTATTTCGTTAACTTTTCTACTATACCCGATATGCCTGATTAATGCAAGGAAAAATGCCGGTTTTTTTGAATTTGTGCCGTGTTGGGTAAGCTGAATAACAAAGGCTCCTATTTTTGCAGAAAGGAAGCAGACCGTTGAAAATCCAGGACATGGATTTCCGCGGCTGGTAAAGTGTCTGGGTATATTGAGGCTTTTTCGATGTTTCGCGAGAAATGCAGGGTCAGGCTTCTTTTGCGACTGTATTCGCCAGGGAAGTGCCTGCCAGGGCGCCCGCGGACAGCCGCACGCCCCCAGGGCAGGCGCAGCTCTCCCATATCCGCGCAGCTGATGTTGGGGATTTGGGAGTTACGCACCGTGGGTAACGGACAGATAAGGTAACATAAATTTCGCACATTAAAAAAAGGATATGGTCCTCAATCACTTGGTAAGATTTTGTTATCACCAAAACACCAACGGAGAAGGAACCATGTCAGAACAGATTGTACAGCTAAACGAACAGGTAATAAGGACTGAATGAAAGGAACTGGTCGCGCGCTTGCATGCCGCAAACCCCCGATTTTTCCGGTCCGTTTGTGCTGGCGCGGAATAAAACCAGGCCAGCGCCGCGAATCTCCTCCTGCCCTTCAGGATTTGGAGCAATAGCAATGCTGCGGATTTCCATGATGATTTTATGCCGTGCAGCGGGCGAGAAACGCAAAAAATGGTCAACACTCTGGCAGGCAAACGAAACCTGACAGTATGAATACCCGGGCCGCAGAATCATTGTTTATGGATTGGGGGTTGGGGTCAGCGTATCGCGCGGCAAAGTCTCGGAAGGACGCGGTGTGCGCGTGGGGGTTGGCGGAATCGGCGTAGCGGTCGGGGGTTCTTCTGTGGTGGGTTCTAAGGTGGGCGGGAGTGTGGGCAGCTCCACGGTTGGGGAGGGAATGAACTGCGTGGGCAGCGGCAAGCGGCTGGTGGGGGTCTTGAAGGCATTCTCGTCGGGAATAATGATGGTTTTGGAGCAGTGCGTTCCGTTTGCGTCGGTAAAGGCAATCCTGACCCTGTCTTTGTTTTCTGCGAGCATTTCCACATATAAGCGGGTCGGCACCGCCGCGTTGCGCATGAAGGTACCGTAGGAATATACGCGCGTGTCGTTTTTCCAGAGCTTAAAGTCGGGCAAATTGAGCCGCATGGTCGGCTTCCCCTGCGCATCCAACACCTGATAATTGCTGAAATCGTTATCAGTATCGAAAACAATTTGGACGACATCGTTGATGAAGAACGAGATGCTGAAGTACTTAATATCCTCCGCGCTGCAAAGTGGGTTAGCGGTCGGCGTTTGGGTGAGCGTAGCGGAAGAAGGGGGAGCAGGCGTGTCGGTGAAGGTAAAAGCCTCGTCTGTGCTCGGTGTAAAGCTTTTGATTATGGAGAACAGGCTGTAAGGTGAAGGCGTGATAAATCCCAGGCGGGTGAGCGCGGGCGTCTGGCTGTAAACGCGGGATGGGGACGGGTTAGCGCCTAAAAAGTTGGCGAACGCCGAGCTGAGCTCAGGAATGACCAGCGTTGCCACCGAACCAAGCAGGAAGATTGCCAGAATGAAAACGGGCAGAATCCAATGCGGCAGGCGGGGTTTGAAAGTCGAGGCGCTGGTCAGGCGGATTTCCGGGGGCAGTCTCTTATACCTGGTGGAAGACAGCATCGGACATTCTGAATAGCGGGAGCTCAGGCAAAAATCCCGTTGATGGATGAAAACCGGCAGCGCCAGCGGTTGGCTGTGATGGCAGTAATTAAGGTCCGAAGGGAATTCTGAATAGGAATTTACATCATTGATGAGCCCAATATAGGGGCAGCGCAAATATTCCCGCGGATAGCCACTGCTTGGATTGTCTTCGGTCGTTGTCATTACAGGTCTGCTCGATGATGGATTAAAGATAACTAATTTTATATCAATTTTTCTGAAAACGAACAAAAGCCGTCAAAACAAGCAGATTATGTCAGTATTTTTCCGGATTCGAGATAAGCCATTGAAACAAGAGTGGAAACTTTTTCTCGATCTGGTCCTCAATCTCATGGGCGACCTCGGTGGGTGAGTCCCCGGAGAGGTAAGGGTCAAGAATGTTGAAAGGGGTGCCGCCGCACACCTCTGAGAGCAGATAAATTCTGCTTCGCACAGCCGGAAATTCCATCTGAAGCGCTTCCTTGTGGCCGGCTTCCATTACCAGGATGAGGTCGAATTGTTTTACCAGCTGGGCTGAGATGAGCTTGGAGCGGTGATTCTCCAGATTGAGCTGGCGTTTGTTGGCTTCAAGGACGGCTTCGGGCATGGCAGGCAGGTTTGGGTCTCCCCAGGTGGCAGCGCTTTCCACGCGCCAGTTCGCCGCATCTGCGGTTCGGCGCAGTTTCTCCTGAAACATCACCTGCGCCAGCGGCGAACGAAAGCGGTTGGCTGTGCAAACAAAAAGCAGGGCGGGCATACTTAGTCTTCCTCAACTAATAGCGATACCAATAGGTTCTCTCCCTCGGGATGAGGATCCACTCGCCCGGTTCCAGCGCATCTTCAGGAAGTAAATCATTGTACCGGGCAAGAATGTCTAAATCTACATTGAATTGTCCGGCAATATCCCGAAGAGTCAAGCCCTTGTCCGCAATTTCAAAAGGCTCAAAAGCAGGTAAATCGCCCGGATCCTTTCTATCCAGGGGAATTACGATAATCGAATCTACCCAGATAGGGACAACCAGATTGTAATTTACCGATTTAATGACGTCTGGCGTTGTTTGGTTCTGGGTGGCAAAGAGTTGGATGCTTTCACCGGAAGATACGCGGTGAATAATGAATCGGTCCTGCCTGCCGATGACCATATCCAGCTTGTGCGGCGCACGGGTTGTTTGCGCTGTGGGGGTAAGCGTGGGGGGGACAGGGGTGCTCGTCGGCGTCAGTGCAAGGGCGCGGGTGGGGGTGGCGGTGGCGTCCCGGATGAGCAGGAATGGAACTGCTGTGTGCGTAGGTGTGGCGGTGGGGCTGGGGGCTGCGGTCTGTCCGGAATTGCGCCCATTGGTCAGCAGGAACAGGCAAACAAAAAGCACTGTCGCGGCTGCCAGGCTTAAGAAAAGCCAGCGAAATGGTTTCCGGGTGGGACGGGTTTCTTTGATCGTTAACTCAACCGGCATTTTGCTGTTGTGTTCGGCGGTGTATACCTGGCAGCGCGCGTATTCTGCCTTCAGGCAGCAGTTTGCCTGGTGGGAAAGGGTCGGCGTTGTTGGCGGGGAGACGTGATAGCACGCATTGTTTACCGAAGGATAATCCTGGACGCTGTCCGAGTCTTCAGCCAGCCCAAGATACGGGCATATGCCAGATTGCCCGGCGTTCAAGCCTGTAGAATCCCACTCCTTAGAGTTCATCGGTGCCTTCAAACTAAACTGATAGCTCCCAGCCTTGATTCCCCGCCAGGAAGAAAAGCACTACTTGCGTTTCAACGGGGCGGCCGAAGCTTTTCCATCCGTCAGACCTAAATCAAAACCTTCTTCGATGGACGTGCTCTGGTGGTAGCCCTGGTGACTGCTGTAAGGCGAATAATAATTGTATCCGCCGTAGTAGTAATCCCTGTTGCGCGGAATTCTGTTCATCACAACGCCCAGCAAGTTCGCGTTGATGCGCTCCAGCTCTTCCAGCGGCCTTTTTGCGGCTACGCTGTGTGTGAGCCCCGGCACTATCACGTAAATCACGCCGTCTGTCCGCGTGGAAAGAATTTGCGCATCAGAGACGAGCATGGGCGGGCTGTCCAAAACCACGATGTCGTACAATGTTTTCAACTCTTCAAGAATTGTGCGCATGCGTTCACTGCCAAGCATCTCCGCCGGGTTCGGCGGCAAACCGCCGCTGGTGATGATATCGAGATTATTAACCTCGGGCAGCGTCCGGACGACATTCTCGAGCGTGAGCTTTCCGCGCACAAGGTCGCTCAACCCGACGCGATTATGAATGTTGAACTGGGCATGCACGTTTGGTCGGCGCATGTCGGAATCCAGAAGCAGCACCTTCTTGCCGCTCTGCGCCAGGACGATGGCCAGGTTGGACGTGACGGTGGTTTTCCCTTCAGATTCCCCGGCGCTGGTAACCAAAATGCAGCGCAGAGGTTTGTCAATGCTGGAGTATTCAAGGTTGGTGCGCAGCGAGCGAAACGCTTCGGATACCGGTGAGCGCGGATGATAGGCAACATAATTGCCAAGCTTTTCGTTCTTGGATTTTTTGTTTAGTTCGCCAATCAGACCGATAACCGGCAGATGCAGGATTTCCTTGACTTCGTCCGGGGTCTTGATGGTGTCATCCAAAAATTCGACCAGGAAAGCAATCCCGGCAGTGACCAAAAACCCGATGCCGCCGGCAAGCAGCGCGCTTTGCATTGGTTTGGGGGAGATTGGACTGGATGGAACGACGGCGGATTCAACCTGGACAACGTTGGGCGTATTCTGCGCGCGGGTGAGGCGCAAAGTTTCAAGGCTGCTGATGCTGCTGATGTAGATTTGCTGGTAAAGTTCCAGCGTGGTCCGCAGTTGGTCCAGTTGGGTGGTGGTGTTGGCGTCACTCTGGGCAGGGGTCTTCAGGACGACCAGGTTGGTGTATATCTGCTGGTAAAGTGAAAGGACAGGAGTGAGCTGGTCTAACTGGGCCTGATAATCTGCCAGGAGAGTAATTTCTGCGTCCGTGGCTTGCTCCGGGTCAATTTTCGCGATTTCCGTGTTCAACCCGGTAATCTGGTTTTGCAGGTCGTCAATCTGAGCCTGCACGCTTTGCAGTTGGGTCTCAACGGTAGCAGAGGAAATTTCATTAATCTGAGCCTGGAGAATGCTGATTTGTTCCTGTGCTTCATCGATGCGGGTCTGCAGGTTTTGTTCCGCGCTGATATAGCGTACCGACTGCAGCTGCTCGTTCTGGTCAATCAGCACCTTGACCAAGCCGTTAGCAATCAGGGCAGCCCTTTCCGGATCGGTGTCCCTTACAGTAAGCTGGACGAACTGGGTGTCGTCAATTTGGGCGGCTGTAGCCTGACCTTTTTGCACAGGGAAGCCAAGCTCCTGGGAAGCTTGCGCGAGCAGGCTCTCGGTAGAAAGCAGCTGCGCGTAGGTGGAAATGAGCTGCTGGCTGTCCAGGTATGAAAAGTAATCGTAAGTGGTTTGCGCCGCACGAAGCACGACAAAGCGGGTGGAGGCCTGGTAGATTGGTGTCTGGCGGTTGCTAAAGACAAATCCCCCTGCAGCGCCGAGGATTGTGCCTAACACCAGGAACCACAACCAGCGCTTTGCCGCGACAAATATCTGTTTGATATCCATAAACTATCTCCATTTACCCGCTGGTCTGAAGCGGCCCTTCGATGATAACCGTCCCACCCTGGATCGGGCGGATGGTGTTTCTTTTCAGTCGCCCATGTCATTGCACCCGAATGCCGGACTAAACATTATCCTGCAAAGCTTTGCGAAAAATCATCCGCAAGCAGGCTATTAAACTTGCGCAGCTTGAATTATATTCAGTTTCACCAGCCCTGTAAACCAAGCAAAAACCTGCCCGGAACGACCCGGGCAGGTTTCAGAATCACAAAACCTTACTTGGCAAGCATCGGTAAAAACAATGGCATTTCCACCTGGATGCTGATAACGGCCGGTTCTGAGTAGGCCAGGCCGTCCCAGACCTTAAAGCTGAAGCTGTCGGCGCCGATGTAACCTGGGTCCGGGGTGTAAACCAAATCCGGAAGGGCGCCGCTGAGCTGGCCGCGGCTGGGGTTGGTCACCACCTCGAAACTGAGCGGGTCGCCGTCCGCGTCCGAGCCGGTAAGCGTGATGTTCAGCGGCAGGTCCCGCCGGGTCTTGAGGGATTGGCCGTCTGCGACCGGTGGGGTGTTTACCGGCCCTTCGATCGTCAGGAAAATCGCGCTGACAGCGCCCCAGTTGTTCAAGTTATCCTTGCCGCGCACATAAAGGATGTGCCGGCCGGGTTGCCAACCGGTGGTATTGATGCTGGCCGTCACGTTTTCGGAGCTGGAGTTGAAGCTGCCGTCTGCCGGGGAGAGCGCGACTGGCGCGTAGCCCGCTTCCCAGTAGGGCAGGTCCGCGGAATACTGCGCTTCAGCGATGGGCTGGGTGGGTTCGCCGCTGCCGCTCTTGTAGCGGGTATCGTTAACCTGACCTGTCAGCGTGACGATAGTACCGGCCGGAACCGAGCTTTGGCTGAGCGCCAGATTGATGGAATCCGGCCCGGCGGGGGTCATGTACGGCGTGCGGGCGGTTTTGGCGGCGTAGATGAGGGCAGGCAGGTTGCCGGGTAAAATATCAAACTCGAATGTGTTGCAGCTTTCGAAAAAAGCATCACCCACCTCAAAGCAGTAGCCAGCCACGCCCAGGCGCCCATAGATATTGTCTTCGGTGCTTCCGTCCGTAATGTAAAGCTGCCAGGACGGACTAGGGGTGTAATTGTTGAAGAAGGCGAACTTGCGCCCGAGTGTCTGCAAATCGGTCGCGTTTGGGGCGGGATTTTCGGTGAAGCCCCAGGACCAGAGCACCCTTCTTTCATAACTGTGCAGGTCGATGAACACGCCGGTGGCATCCTCGGCGGCGGGCATGTTCAGCGGGTCGCCGCGTTGGTCGGGGAAAATCGCGGTCATATAATTCTGAACGGCCTGGGTTTCAGGTTCGGAGCCGGCGCTGGGGCCGCGGTAGGTTTCCGCGCATTGGCTGGTGCTTGAGCCGCCGCAGCAGCCCCAGTAGAAGCTAAAGTTGCGGTTCAGGTCAGCCCCGCGGTTGGAACTGGTTGGACCGCAGTAGTTTTCGTTGGTGTTCTTGCGCCACGACATGCCGCTTTCCGCTTCCTTACGTCCGTCCGGATTGGCGGTGATCATGATGTGAATCTCATGGTAATTCAAGAGCCAGTGGACGTCGGCGTTGGTCTGGTAATTTTCGATCAGGTATCCGGCAAAGCGCGCAGCCAGTTCCGCCGGCGCGTATTCCCGGGCATGGATGGAAGCGGTGATGAACAGCTTGGGCTTGTCCCCGGTGATGCTTTCGTTCGTCAGACGCAGGACGTACATGTCATAGCCGTCCGGCTGCCCAACGCTCTTCTCCCACGAGTCGCCGACGTCGGTCCATTCCGCCAGGTTTGGATAGGTGGACGCTAGCGCGGCGCCGTAGGCATAAAGCTCTTCCACTGTGCGGTAGCAGTTATATGGCGGCGGCAGAGTTTCGAGACCCTGACTTGCGAGCATATCCAGCTTGCGGTAGTTGGCGGTCTGCTCCTCATCCAGAACGACGGTGAAGCCCATGCTTTGGATGGTGGTAATTTCTGAAGCGCTTGCCGCCACCAGCACGTACTTTTCCGCATTGTTATTAAACTCGAACAGATCGTAGGATTTGAGTTTTGAAATATCCTCCAAGGACTGGTAGTACACGCGGTAAACCTGTTCCAGTTCTGCTTCCGCGTTGGTACAGGCTGGTCTGTCCGCCGTCAACGCTTCCGCCGCATTTGCGCTTCGTTCGCCGGTGATTGACACCAGCAAAACCAGCGCGAACAAACCCGAAAACCACAGATGTCTTTTCATAACGCCTCTCTATTCTGGTTTTAGCCATTCATGAATACGAAACCGGTCTTTCTCCTGTTCGATATCCTGATAAACTGCCTGGTCCATTGTCGATATTTTCCTGACTGTGCGGCCGTATTGGCGGAATAAATCGAATGCCCTGCGGATATAACCCGGCACGATGCCCGCCGAGTCGGGGTTGAGTCTATACAGCCGCGCCAGAGCCGGTCTGGGTATGAATATTCTGTTAAGAATCAGTCTCGCTTTTTGGACGAGGTTTTTCGTGGAGGTTAATGCGGCGACGTCAGGTGTAATTGCATTGCGTGCGCGCTTATCCTGGAGGGTTAATGCTTTTGCCTTGGTTAGTATATCAGTATCCAGTGAGCGTGGAAGCAATTCTGACAAAAATGCTTCTGGAATCTGTGCCCAGCCCATTTCCTGCAGCAAAGCAAAGCTTAAGGCAGCAGTTTTTTCGGCGCCCCATTCCCGCGCGATTTCAAGCAGTTGTCGCCAATCTATGCTGTCAGCCTCGCTCTCCAGAACCACAGCGATATCCAGGAGCCCGCGCAAACCGAGTTTGAGATAGTGCTGGTAACTGGTATGGATACAAAGATGCAAGAGCAAATCTTCAGTGGAAAGCGCTAATGCATCCGCGTCCGCAAAGCGGGTTGGGCGAGCCCGCTGCCATACTCCCTGGGGGTTTATGGAGAAAGGTTCATCCTCCTCCAGAAGCGTCCAGTGGACTTCGAGCGTGGTTCCATCTGCGAGGCTCATCGGCGGCACGTGTTTCACGTCGCGATTATCCGCGCTGCTGTCGAAATATGAAGGCGCTTGATAGGAAAGCCTTCGGAGCGTTTCGATTGTACGGGGGACGTCTTCCCGGTGGACGAGAATATCCAGGTCATTCATGGCTCTTGCACCGATATCCCTGTAAACGTTTTCCAGCAGATACAAGCCTTTCAATCCGATGACCGCTGTGCCTTGTGCTTGCAGCGCTGCCAGGACTTCGGCCGCGCGCGTCAGAAGCAGGAGGTTCCGGGCAGCGTTTGCCAGATAATTCTCGCGCAGCGCGCGGCGCTCGTCTGCTGGAACCAGGTCGAGCAGCTCGTTCTGCTGCAAGCGGGTATAGAGCAGGTTGGCCAGTGAGTGTGTTTCGAGATATTGGCTGAAGTTTTGCCAGTCTCCGCTGGGAAATCCGCCCAAAGCGGCAGCCAGGGTCTCGCTCGTGCTCAGGGGGTTTAATAACTCCAGCAGGAGTGCGGGAATGTCGCTTTTGGGATTTCCATCGGGTGTCGGAGCCATGGCTGGATACAATCTTGTTCTCTTTTTTCCTTTTTTCGTCAGCAGTCCAGTCGTAAAGTCAGCCAAACTGCTTAGTTTTCTGCGATTTTTTGCAGGATTGGCATGTAAACCATCACTCCGGTCTTAATCATCTGCGGACCGTAAAACACGCCGGTGGGTCCATATGCGTCCTGGTCCTCCAACCAATACCAGTACACTTGCCCGAGCACTGCGCTCGCGTCCGTGAAGGCATACTGCGCGTCGTTGACAGAGCCGCGCGGGATCAGGCTGGCGTTTAACTTGGTTTTTGGCCCGTCCAGCGCTTCCGCGCGATACAGGTTGAAGCCGAGCGCGTCGCCCAGTGTGGAGGCGCTCCAATGGATTAGATTGCCGGAGGGCGTGTATTCCGCGCTTAACCCGGTGTAGACCACCGAAGATGGGTGGGTGACCGTCCAGGTGTAGGTATCCAGCGCGCTGTTCTGGTTATAGTCCCAGGCCTGCACCTCCACCGTGTGCGGGCCGTTCTGGCTGGGGAAGCGCCGCTCGCCGAGCATGGTGAAGCCGAGGTCGATGTAGAACTCGCGGCATCCGTAATCGCCGCAGGTGGGGGGAGAAATGTAAAAATCATCGACCAGCTGGGTATCGTTGCTGCCGCCGGGGAATGTGTGAAACTCCCACAAGATCGTCCACGGCCCGCCATCCAGCGAGTAGGCGATTTTGTAGGGAGGCAGAGTATAAACCGGGCTGAGGAAGAGGTCGCCGGCATGCGCGTAAAGGCCGTAAGTTAGGATTTCTGGTTCAGCGATGGTATCCCTGGTAAGGATGGTATTGTTCAAGGTCAGACCCAGGCCTTCGATTACAGGCGTTTGGGTATCCGGCAGGAGCGTATGGAACTCCAGCGGGTTCAGGTACACGTCGCCGTCAGCCAGAATATTGAGATGAATATGATGAAAATAGTACCCAAAGGATACAACCGGCCAGTAAACGATTTCGCCCAGTTTTGTGTTTGGGGGGATGAAACCCCCGCTTTCATGATCGGCCTGCCAGGCCTGGTAAGCCTGATAAATCGCTGCCGGGATGCTGGGCTGAGCGATGTGGTGGTACTGCCAGACATAACCTTCCGCGTCCAGAATGGCCACTTCCCATTTAAGGTCGCTGTAGTCGTAGTTTTCGATGTTGACGACCTGCCCGCCCGAGCGCGTGAAGACTTCGGTCTCCTGCGGGGCAAGCATATCGATGCCGTGATGGAAGTAAGGCGCACCGCCATAATCCTGATAAGATTGGATGACGTGCCCCATCTGGACGACGGTAAAAGGCCAGGCGTAAACCGAATGCGGTCCGTCCGGATCGCCCCAGGCCAGCCCGGCGGAGCCGGTCTGGATGCCGGCGCGCTCTTGCGCGGGCTCCTCAGGCGGCTCTGTGGGTTGTGCTGACGCCAATCGGGTCTGGAAGCCAGCCAAAACGATGAGCAACAGGATCAGCATAAACTGGATAAGCCGTTTGAGTTCCTGAATTGGTTTGGGCATAAAAACCTCTGGGGAG
>Ga0116171_10003004_pt1 | contig 15718 bp, 12 predicted proteins | sample AD_JPNHW2_MetaG_FD_89798 | JGI IMG/M metagenome (GOLD analysis project Ga0116171, IMG submission 89798) | Active sludge microbial communities of municipal wastewater-treating anaerobic digesters from Japan - AD_JPNHW2_MetaG | ecosystem: Engineered > Bioreactor > Anaerobic > Digestate | place...
AGTTATTTTCGAGGAATTTAAAGGAACAGGAAACATGGAATTACAACTCGATAGAAAATTATCGAATAAACGAATATTCCCATCTATCGACTTAGTAGCTTCCAGTACTCGTCGCGACGACCTTCTTCTCGACAAAGAAACACTACAACGCGTTTGGGTTCTTCGTAACCATTTAGCAGATATGACTTCATTAGAAGCGATGGAATTCTTAAAAGAAAGAATGAAATTTACACAAACCAATGAGGAATTTTTAATTTCAATGAATTCTTAAACGTATTCATTATTATTATAATTTTGTAATATTAATATCAACTAGAGTGCAAATTTTTTACTACATATTAAAAAATTGTTGTTGCGATACCGAAATATATTCGGGTATCGCATACTTGTGTTGTAATCATTAAATTCCCATTCAACTAAATAACGAACTCTCGGATATACGTATCTGGGAGTTTTTTTTTATTCATTATAATTTAATTTAAAAACATGAAAAATTTATTAGATACCATAGGAAACACACCAATCATTATACTTAACAATATTATCAAAAACAAAAACGTTCACCTTTACGCAAAACTAGAAGGACAAAACCCCGGAGGGTCTATAAAAGACAGAATAGCACTTTATATGATTGAGCAAGCCGAAAAAAGAGGAGAATTAAAAAAAGGAATGACTATTTTAGAAGCATCTAGTGGTAACATGGGTATTTCGCTTGCAATGATTGGTACATTTAAAGGATATAAGGTAACAATTATTATGTCGGAAGGGATGAGTGAAGAGCGTAGAATAATGATTAAAGCACTAGGAGCCGATTTAATATTAACGAACAAAGAAAAAGGAACAGAAGGCGCCATATTAAAAGCAAAAGAACTTATAAATAAATATCCTGAAAAATATTGGTTTGTGAATCAATTTAACAATGAAGATAATGTTTTATCACACTATCATGGCATTGCTTCCGAAATATTAAGTCAAATACCTAATATTGATTATATAATTTCAGGTATTGGGACATCCGGAACAATTATGGGCATTGCAAAAAAAATTAAATCAACATCACCAAAAACAAAAATTGTTGGCGTATATCCCCCATCGGGATATAAAATTCAAGGAATACAAAATCCAAACGAAGATTTTAAAGGAGATATTTATAATTCAAAACTTGTCGATATTTTACTTAACATAACTTCTGAAGAAGCATTTCAAATAGCTAAATTACTAGCTCAAACAGAAGGACTTTTTGTAGGCATGAGTTCCGGAGCAGTTGTAGCTGCTGCCTTAAAATTGGCATCGTTAAACAAAAATGGGAGTATGTTGGTAATACTGCCAGATAGAGGAGAGAAATATGTAAGCACGAACCTTTATAAGTAAATTACTTAACTGAATTTATTCTTTTTTCTTTAAGCAGTATATAAAAGCTAATTTAATGCGGGTATATGAAAAATCGTTTAAGCCTTGTTTTATTGCAAGTGAATAATTAAATAGTTTTCTTTTGTGAAGTATTTTTATTTCGGCAATCATCGGGCTATCCCCATTTTTTATATACCCTTTATAGCCTGCTAGCGACGTAGTATATTCAAATTTATTGATTGAAAAACTGGTGCCTATTCCATACAAAAAAGCATCATTCTGTCGATGATCATCTAAATTGGTTTGCCAACTATAAAATCCAACCATTAAATGTGGTCTTATAGCATGTTGAAGTTCTTTATTAATCAGCATTGTTTTTCCGAAGGATAAATCGAAAAAATATCCAGGTGCATCGGTATAGCGAGCTGCTGAGACATTGGTGCCGGAAGCCGTTCTACACATCATTCGAAAAGCGATATCCGGTATTTTTTTATTTTTCACGATTTGTATGCTTGTGCCAAAATAAATATCCCCTCCGGCAAAACCTTCTCCGCTGCGGAGTCGTGCGCCACGAATATCGCGTGTTGCCGTATCCATTTTAAAATGTTCAAGTGGCACTACATAGCCTTCAACAGCGACTATATTTTTAACAATTGGATAATAAATACGGGTATACAAATTTTGAGTTTTATCTCCTTTACTAAAATGATATTCTCCGGAAACTTCTATTTCTAAATTCTTACCAACTTCCCCATTTTGAATATCTGGAACAGGTAATGCATTGGGTCCAAAATAAGCAGGAGAATAGGTTAAATATTTAAGCCAAGAAGTATAACCATCCCAATTATGAATTTGGTTCCACCATGTATAATCTTGTGCAAAAGTAAATTTAGCAAAGGTTGTTAGAAATAAAAGAATATATATTTTGCGAATACACATATTGTATTTAAAAACGCATCGATGATGAAAGCATTATTTCTTTTCCATTCGTTGATGGAAATAGTTTCCATTTGGTATTTTTTCTTTTCTTAACAATGAAGTTTCCAATGGTGTATCCCATGGCAGACCCAATAATAGCGTCCGATAACCAATGAGTATCTTGTGTAACCCGCGAAAGAGCGACCCCTGTTGCTAAAGTATAAGCCAATATGGGAATTATTTTTGTTTCCTGGTATTGCTTTGCTATTACTGTTGCAAGCGACCATGCAGCAATAGAATGCCCTGATGGGAATGCATCATATTTAGACTGGGCTTCATCCCCAAACTGTTTAAATGAAGAAGGAAACCAATGCCATTTATCTTGGCCTTCACCAAAAGAAGGTCTTTGTCTGCCGGTTATTAATTTCCCAATTGTAACAATTACCCCTGCATGTCCTAGTGCTTCAATACTAAGAATTCCGGTTTGTTGAGCTTTTTCATTTTTAAAAATAAGCCCACCTATATAAAACATTCCAGAAATAGAAAGAACAGTTATATTTTCGCCTCCGTAAGTAATAATCGGACTTAAGTTATCTGCCCATTTATGAGCATGCTGAAATTTTTTAAATTCCGCATAAATTTTCTCATCATTTCTCATCGAAATCATGGAAGCACCAATAACGGGAACCCAAAAGCAAAAACGCTTTTTGGAAATATGTAAAGGGGATGTCCATAATTCTTTATGATCTTGAATTGCCCCTTTAATAAACCAAACTGTATCATTTGGGTTATTTGTTTTAACCGTTAATTCAGATGAAACCTCATTACTGAATAGGAAACGTGAACTTAATAAAAGCAAAAGGACAAACAAATACTTTTTCATATTTTAAAATTACAATCTATATCCTTCAATTAAATAAAAGATTTTGGTTATTATAACAACAATAAATTAACAAACTATACAAACCCTATGCTTGAGGTATGGGGCCGCCAAAATTCATGGGGAATGCGCTAAATTCTTCTAATTTAATTGTACCGTGAGCAGCTTCAAATTTTGCAATATTATCTTTTATTGCGGCTAACAATCTTTTTGCATGCTGCGGAGTTAAGATAATTCTTGATTTCACTTTTGCTTTTTGTATTCCTGGAAGCATTTTAATAAAATCGAGTACAAACTCTGAGTTAGAATGGGTAATTACAGCTAAGTTTGAATAAATACCTTCAGCCACTTCTTCTGTAAGCTCAATATTTATTTGATTCTGGTTGTTTTGTTCATCTGCCATAACAATATTTTTTTTAAATAATTTATAAAAATAGGAATAAAAAAACGAAAGGCATAAGATGTCGGGAAAATAAATTCCGTATGCTTATGCCTTCATTTAATATAAAATAGAACTATTCAGCTATTGCTTCTTTAGAAGCCATTAAGCTTTTGTATTCATCCATAGAACCAACAATAATGTTATCGTAATCACGTAATCCTGTTCCAGCAGGAATAAGATGACCAACTAAAACATTTTCTTTCAAGCCAGCTAATTCATCATTTTTCCCATTTACAGCAGCTTCGGTAAGAACCTTTGTTGTTTCTTGGAAAGAAGAAGCCGATAACCAACTTCTTGTTTGAAGAGAAGCTCTGGTAATACCTTGAAGTATTTGACTAGAAGTTGCAGGAATAACATCACGTGCTTCAATTAATTTTTTATCTTTTCTTTTTAGCACCGAATTTTCGTCTCTCAACTTTCTTGCAGTAATAATTTGACCTGCTTTTACTATTTCAGAATCGCCAGAATCAATTACCACTTTTTTACCATACATCCAGTCATTTTCATCATTGAAATCGGATTTATTACAAATTTCTCCTTCAAGGAATTTGGTATCCCCTTGGTCAATAATTTGAACTTTACGCATCATCTGACGAACAATAACTTCAAAATGTTTGTCGTTTATTTTTACCCCTTGTAAGCGGTAAACTTCCTGAACTTCGTTAACTAAATATTCCTGAACACGAGTAGGTCCTTTAATAGCAAGTATATCGGAAGGAGTAACAGCACCATCAGATAAAGGCACCCCTGCTCTAATATAATCATTTTCTTGAGCAAGAATTTGTTTTGTTAATGCAATTAAATAACGTTTTTCTTCTCCTGTTTTAGAAGTTATAATTACTTCACGATTTCCTCTTTTTATTTTTTTAGAGAAAGAAACAACTCCATCTATTTCAGAAACAACGGCAGGATCGGAAGGATTACGTGCTTCAAATAATTCGGTAACACGAGGAAGTCCTCCTGTAATATCGCCTGCTTTACCTATATTTCGAGGTATTTTTACTAAAACATCCCCTGCTTTTATTTTATCTCCTTCGTTTACGGTAATATGCGCCCCAACAGGAATGTCGTACATTTTAATTAACTCTTTTGTAGAATCAACAATATTAATTGAAGGGTTTCTGGTTTTATCACGACTTTCAATAATTACTTTTTCATGATATCCTGTTTGTTCATCTGATTCAACATGGAAAGTTAAATTCTCAATAATATTTTCAAATTTCACTTTTCCGTTATATTCTGAAAGAATTACAGCATTAAATGGATCCCAATCACAAATAACATCTCCTTGTTTTACAGTATCTCCGTTTTTGAAAAACAAACGAGATCCGTAAGGGATTTGATTATTCATTAAGGTTATTTTGGTATTCGGGTCTACAATTCTCATTTCTGCAGAACGTCCAATTACCATATCAGATTTTTCGCCTGAAGCATTTACATATTCTACATAACGCAATTCTTCTATTTCAATAATGCCACTATATTTTGCAGTAAGGTTATTTGAAGATGCAATATTTCCTCCGGCAACCCCCCCAACGTGGAATGTACGTAATGTAAGCTGTGTACCAGGCTCTCCAATAGATTGAGCAGCAATAACACCAACTGCTTCTCCTTTTTGAACCATTCTGCTGGTAGCTAAATTACGACCATAACATTTTGCACAAACGCCTTGTTTCGATTCACACGTTAAAACGGAACGAATTTCAACAGCTTCTATCGGAGATTCTTCTATTACTTTACTAATTTCCTCTGTAAGCTCCATCCCTGCTTCAACAATTAAATTTCCGTTTATCGGATGATATATATCATGTAAAGAAGTACGTCCAAGTATCCTGTCGTAAAGGCTTTCAACTGTTTCTTCATTATTTTTTAATGCAGTAGTTGTTAATCCTCTTAATGTACCACAATCAGATTCTGTAATAACAACATCTTGCGCTACATCAACTAATCTACGAGTAAGATAACCGGCATCGGCTGTTTTTAAAGCCGTATCGGCCAAACCTTTACGAGCACCGTGAGTAGAAATAAAGTACTCGAGAATAGATAAGCCTTCTTTAAAGTTTGATAAAATTGGGTTCTCGATAATTTCACCACCGGCAGCTCCCGATTTTTGTGGTTTAGCCATTAAACCTCTCATACCGCAAAGCTGACGAATTTGTTCTTTCGATCCTCTAGCTCCTGAATCAAGCATCATATAAACAGGGTTAAAGCCGTCATTATCTTTTGTTAACCTATCCATTAATGCTTGTGTAACTTTTGAATTCGTATGTGTCCAAATATCAATAATTTGATTATATCTTTCATTATTGGTAATTAAACCCATGCTGTAATTATTCATTACCTCATCAACCTCGGCATTTGCTTGTTTAACAAGTTCTTCTTTTTTCTCTGGAATAACTACATCGCTAAATTTAAAAGATAAGCCTCCTTTAAATGCCATTTTAAAACCTAAATCTTTTAAATCGTCAAGGAATTTTGCGGTAATTTTATTACCCACTTTCTTTAAAATATTACCGATAATATCACGTAATGATTTTTTAGTAAGAAGTTCATTTAAATAGCCATATTCTACCGGAACAACGGTGTTACAAATAACTCTACCAACAGTTGTTTCTATTAATTTAATTTGACCAAATTCTTCAATTCTTACTTTAATATATGCGTGTATATCAACTTTCTTCTCATTGTATGCAATAATAACTTCTTCAGGAGAATAAAAAGTCATTCCTTCTCCGGGTACAATATTTTCTTTTGTACTCTTTCTTCCTTTAGTTAAATAATATAATCCTAAAACCATATCCTGCGATGGAACTGTTATAGGTGCACCATTAGCGGGGTTTAAGATATTATGAGATGCTAACATTAGCATTTGAGCTTCTAAAATAGCAGCAGGGCCAAGTGGTACGTGAACAGCCATTTGGTCACCATCAAAGTCGGCATTAAAAGCGGTACAAACCAATGGATGTAATTGAATTGCTTTTCCTTCAATTAATTTGGGTTGAAAAGCCTGAATACCTAAACGGTGAAGTGTTGGAGCACGGTTTAACATAACAGGATGTCCTTTTAAAACGTTTTCCAATATATCCCATACAACAGGGTCTTTTCTATCAACAATTTTCTTAGCCGATTTAACCGTTTTTACTATGCCTCTTTCAAGCATTTTACGAATAATAAACGGTTTAAATAATTCGGATGCCATATCTTTAGGGATACCGCATTCATGTAATTTTAATTCAGGACCAACGACAATTACAGAACGAGCTGAATAGTCAACTCTTTTTCCTAATAAATTCTGGCGAAAACGTCCTTGTTTTCCCTTTAAACTATCGCTTAATGATTTTAATGCTCTATTCGATTCTGTTTTAACAGCATTTGCTTTTCTTGAATTATCGAATAATGAATCAACGGCTTCTTGTAACATTCTTTTCTCGTTACGAAGAATAACATCAGGAGCTTTAATTTCAATTAATCGTTTTAAACGGTTATTACGTATAATAACTCTTCTATATAAATCATTTAAATCGGATGTAGCAAAACGCCCACCATCAAGTGGAACTAAAGGTCTAAGTTCAGGTGGAATTACAGGAACCACCTTAACAATCATCCATTCCGGTTTATTTTCAATTCTTTTATTCGCTTCTCTAAAAGATTCAACAACATGAAGTCTTTTTAAGGCATCTTGTTTACGTTGCTGTGATGTTTCGGTATCTGCTTTATGACGCAAATCGTATGAAAGTTGATCTAAGTCCAATCTACTTAACAAATCGAATAATGCGTCGGCACCCATTTTAGCAATAAACTTATTAGGGTCGGTATCCTCTAATAATTGATTTTCTTTAGGAAGATTTTCCATGATAGTGAAATATTCTTCTTCAGAAAGAAAATCTAAATAATTAACTCCGTCGGCTTGTTTAACACCAGGATTAATTACAACATAGCGTTCATAATAAATAATGGTATCCAATTTTTTTGTTGGAAGACCAAGTAGATATCCAATTTTATTGGGTAAAGAACGGAAGAACCAAATATGAGCTACCGGAACAGTAAGTTGAATATGTCCCATACGCTCTCTTCGAACCTTTTTTTCAGTTACTTCTACACCACATCGGTCACATACAATTCCTTTGTAACGAATTCTTTTATATTTACCACAATGACATTCCCAATCCTTAACGGGTCCGAAAATACGTTCACAGAACAATCCGTCTCTTTCCGGTTTGTAAGTCCTGTAATTAATTGTTTCCGGTTTTAACACTTCTCCGCTTGAACGTTCGAGTATAGCTTCGGGAGATGCAAGGCTAATTGTTATTTTTGAAAAACTACTTTTTACGTTGTTTTCTTTTCTAAAAGCCATATATATTTAGATCTTGTTGAACATTAATATCAAAAAAAGAAAAAAAGCAAGGGTTTTGAATTGCAAAACCCTTGCATATATTTATTCAAAGGAAATATTTAATCCGAGTCCTCTTAATTCGTGTACCAGTACATTAAATGATTCTGGAACACCTGGAACAGGCATTGATTCTCCTTTAACAATCGCTTCGTATGCTTTTGCTCTTCCAATTACATCATCCGATTTAACCGTAAGCACTTCTTGTAAAATATTAGCCGCACCAAATGCTTCCAGTGCCCAAACTTCCATTTCACCAAAACGCTGTCCGCCAAATTGAGCTTTACCTCCAAGTGGTTGTTGTGTAATTAAGGAATAAGGTCCTATAGAACGAGCATGCATTTTATCATCAACCATATGACCTAGTTTCATCATGTAAATAACACCCACGGTTGCTTGTTGATCAAAGCGTTCGCCTGTACCACCATCGTATAGATATACCGTTCCATTATCAGGTAAATTTGCTTTGTTTAAATACGCATTTATTTCGTCGATATTAGCACCGTTGAAAATGGGAGAAGCAAAATTTAATCCTAATTTTAATCCGGCCCATCCTAAGACAGTTTCATATATTTGTCCTAAGTTCATACGAGAAGGAACACCTAATGGATTTAACACGATATCTACAGGAGTACCATCTTCTAAAAATGGCATATCCTCGTCGCGAACTATTTTTGCAACAATCCCTTTATTTCCATGGCGACCGGCCATTTTATCACCTACTTTTAATTTTCTCTTTTTGGCTACATAAACCTTTGCTAACTGAACTATTCCACTTGGCAAATCATCACCAACAGTTGCAGCAAATTTTTTACGATTAAAATCACCTAATATTTCTTTTTGTTTAATATTATAATTACGTAAAAGGTCATAAATTAGATCATTCTTATCTTTATCTGTTGTCCATTTTGAAGGGTTAATAGATGAAAAATCAACGCCCATTAAAAGTTTGTGTGTAAATTTAGCACCTTTAGGAATAACTGTTTCTTTAAAGTTATTGTTAATGCCTTGCGATGTTTTGCCGGCAACAATAATCATTAACTTATCAACTAAATTAGTTTTTAGAACTTGTTCTTCCTTATTAAAATCGTCTTCTATTTTAGACAAAACAACTTTTTCTTTTGTTTTAGTTTTTCTGTCTTTAAATACCCTTGAAAATAATTTTTTATCTATTACAACTCCTCTAATTGAAGGAGGTGCTTTTAATGAAGCATCTTTTACATCGCCTGCTTTATCGCCAAAAATAGCTCTTAACAATTTTTCTTCCGGAGTTGGATCGGTTTCCCCTTTTGGAGTAATTTTACCAATTAAGATATCGCCTTCTAACACTTCAGCACCAACTCTAATTAAACCGTTTTCATCTAAATCTTTGGTTGCTTCTAAACTCACATTCGGAATATCATTTGTTAACTCTTCTATTCCACGTTTAGTATCGCGTACTTCCAAAATAAATTCTTCAATATGTAAGGAAGTAAACCAATCTTCTCGAACTACTCTTTCACTGATAACAATAGCATCTTCAAAATTATACCCTTTCCAAGGCATAAATGCTACTGTTAAATTTCTACCTAAAGCAAGTTCGCCGTTACGGGTAGCATAACCTTCACAAATAACTTGTCCTTTTTTTACTTTATCTCCTTTTTTAACAATTGGATTAAGGTTAAGACAAGTATTTTGATTTGTTTTAGTAAATTTTTGTAATTTATATGATTTATAATCATTATCAAAACTTACGAGTTTTTCATCATCGGTTCTGGTATATTTTATTATAATTTCATTCGCATCAACTGCATCAACAATACCTGGACCTTCCGCATTAATTAATACGCGAGAATCTTTGGCAACAGTTCTTTCCAACCCTGTTCCAACAATAGGAGCTTGTGGTTTTAATAAAGGAACTGCTTGACGCATCATGTTTGAACCCATTAATGCACGGTTCGCATCGTCATGCTCTAGAAAAGGAATAAGCGAAGCTGCAATAGATGCAATTTGATTAGGAGCAACATCCATTAGATCCAATTTTTCTGGTTCAACAATAGGATAATCTGCTTGAAATCTAGCTTTCACTCTTTGATTTTCAAATGTTCCTTCTTTTGTTAAAGTAGCATTTGCTTGTGCAATAATTTTCATTTCTTCTTCTTCTGCACTTAAATAAATAGGCTTCTCTTTTAATTCCACCTTTCCCTTTGTAACAACGCGATAAGGAGTTTCTATAAAACCTAATTTATTAATTTTAGCAAATACACAAAGTGAAGAAATTAACCCAATGTTTGGGCCTTCAGGGGTTTCTATGGTACAAAGTCTACCATAATGCGTATAATGAACGTCACGTACTTCGAAACCTGCTCTTTCTCTAGATAAACCACCAGGTCCCAATGCAGATAAACGACGTTTATTAGTAAGTTCCGCTAATGGATTCGTTTGATCCATAAATTGAGATAATTGATTTGTCCCAAAGAAAGAATTAATAACAGACGAAAGTGTTTTCGCATTAATTAAATCGGTAGGAGTAAAAACTTCATTATCTCGAACATTCATTCTCTCTCTAATGGTTCTAGCCATTCGGGCAAGACCAACACCAAATTGAGCATATAATTGTTCTCCAACGGTACGAACTCTTCTATTACTTAAATGGTCAATATCATCAACTTCCGTTTTTGAATTAACAAGTTCAATTAGGAATTTAATGATACTTATAATATCATCTTTTGTTAAAACCTTTGTATCAACAGGAGTTTCAAGGTTTAATTTTTTATTTATTCTATAACGACCAACTTCTCCTAGGTCATAACGTTTATCAGAGAAGAATAATTTATCAATAATTCCTCTTGCTGTTTCTTCGTCGGGAGGTTCTGCATTTCTAAGTTGGCGATAAATATATTCAACTGCTTCTTTTGCTGAGTTAGCAGTATCTTTTTGAAGGGTATTATAAATAATTGAATAATCAACATTTGTTGCTTCTTCTTTATGAAGGAGAATTGTTTTAACACCAGAATCAACAATTTGGTCAATATGGTTATTTTCCAGCACGGTTTCCCTGTCAATAATTACTTCTGTACGTTCAATAGAAACAACTTCACCGGTATCCTCATCAACAAAATCTTCTATCCATGCACGCAGTACTCTAGCGGCAAGTTTTCTACCAACATATTTTTTTAATCCGGCTTTGCTTACTTTTATTTCTTCTGCTAAACCAAAAATTTCTAATATATCTTTATCACTTTCGAACCCAATAGCACGTAGAAGTGTAGTAACCGGTAATTATTTCTTTCTATCAATATATGCATACATTACATTATTGATATCGGTTGCAAACTCCATCCAAGATCCTTTAAAAGGGATTATTCGGGCAGAATACAACTGAGAACCGTTTGCATGACGACTAGAACCAAAGAATACACCGGGCGATCTATGTAACTGAGATACGACAACACGTTCAGCCCCATTAATAACAAATGTGCCTTTGGGGGTCATATAAGGAATGGTCCCAAGGTACACATCTTGAATTATGGTTTCAAAATCTTCATGTTCAGGATCTGTACAATATAATTTTAATTTTGCTTTTAGAGGAACACTATGAGAGAGGCCTCTTTCAATACATTCATCAATTGAATAACGAGGAGGATCGATATAATAATCCAAAAATTCCAGCACGAAATTATTTCTGGCATCCGTAATAGGGAAATTTTCGGCAAATACTCTATATAAGCCTTCATTTCTACGATTTTCAGAAGAAGTTTCTAACTGGAAAAAATCTTGAAAAGATTTAAGTTGGATATCAAGGAAATCCGGATAATCGAATTGATTTTCTGCAGATGCAAAATTGATTCGCTGATTAATATTATTGTTAGTCAAGGATTTGAAATTTAGAGTGTATAATAAAATAAGTAATTAAGAAGCGGAATGCTACAGAATAATAGGAGAACTTCTGTTAAAAAACAGAAGTTCCCTATTTAATTAACTTAATTATTATTTAACTTCAACTTCAGCTCCTGCTTCTGTTAACTGTTTTCTTAGTGATTCTGCTTCGTCTTTTGTTACTTTTTCTTTTATTGCTTTAGGAGCAGCGTCTACTAATTCTTTTGCTTCTTTTAAGCCAAGGCTTGTTAATTCTTTTACTAATTTAACAACTGCTAATTTCTGAGCTCCTGCAGCTTTTAAAATAACATCGAATTGTGTTTGTTCTTCTGCGGCTGCTGCACCACCTGCTGCTGGAGCTGCTGCTACAACTGCTGCTGCTGCTGGTTCAATACCATATTCTTCTTTTAGAACTTTTGCTAATTCGTTTACTTCTTTTACGGTTAGATTTACTAACTGTTCTGCGATAACTTTAATGTCTGCCATTGTATGTGTTTTTTAAATTATTATTACAAATTTTATTTAATTATGCTTCTTTTCTTTCTGATAATGTTTTTACTAATCCTGAAATATTATTTCCACCGGATTGTAATGCACCAATAACGTTCTTAGCTGGTGATTGGAGTAATGCAACAACATCAGCAATGAGTTCATTTTTAGATTTGATGTTTACTAATGTTTCTAATTGGTTTTCGCCCACAAACCATGTTTCCTGAACATAAGCACCTTTTAAAACAGGTTTACCGTATGTTTTACCAAATTCTTTAATTAATTTAGCTGGAACATTCGCTGTATCTGAAAACATAATAGATGTAGGGCCATTTAAAACATCGAATAATGAACCAAAATCCTTGTTTTCGGTACGTTGCATTGCTTTTTCGAGCAATGTGTTTTTAACCACTTGTAAACCCACATTTCTTTTAAAACATAATCTTCTTAGTTTATTTGTATTTTCAACATTTAAACCAGAAGTATCTGTAATATAAAAATTGTTGTGAGTATTAAGTTTTTCAACCAAGGAATCAATAATCTGATTTTTTTCTTCTTTTCTCATAATAATACAAATTTTTATACCAATACCTTTTAATTATAAGGCTATTGATTTTGGTTCAATCTGAATTCCGGGGCTCATAGTACTAGACATATAAATACTTTTAACATAGGTACCTTTTGCTGAGGCCGGTTTTAATTTTAAAATAGTTTGAAGAACTTCTCTTGCATTATCTGCAATTTTATCTGCATCAAAAGATACTTTACCAACCATTGAATGGATGATTCCGTATTTATCTACTTTAAAATCAATCTTCCCGCCTTTTGCTTCTTTCACTGCTTTTCCAACTTCCATTGTAACAGTACCTGTTTTCGGGTTTGGCATAAGTCCGCGTGGGCCTAATATTTTACCCAAAGCACCTACTTTAGGCATAACGCTGGGCATTGTAATAATAACATCCACATCGGTCCAACCACCTTTAATTTTATCAATGTATTCATCTAGTCCAACAAAATCAGCTCCTGCAGCTTTAGCTTCTTCCTCTTTGTCTGGGGTGCAAATTACAAGCACCTTAAATGTTTTACCGGTTCCATGAGGTAATGTAACAGATCCTCTTACCATTTGATTTGCTTTTCTTGGGTCAACGCCAAGTCGAACATCAACATCTACAGATGAATCAAATTTAGTAAATGAAATACTTTTTACCAATGCAGCCGCTTCATTCAAAGGGTAAAGTTTATTCTTATCGACTTTTCCTAAAGCTTCTTTTGTTTTTTTTGTTAATTTTGCCATTTTTTTTGCAATATAGTATTTACAATTTTATTATCTTAATTAAAACATCCAAGCGTTAAAATGGTCGATCGCCTTTTACAGTGATTCCCATGCTTCTTGCTGTTCCTGCAACCATTTTTATGGCAGATTCAACAGTAAAGCAATTTAAATCAGCCATTTTGCTTTCAGCTATTTCTTTAACCTGATCCCAAGTAACAGCTCCTACCTTTGTACGGTTAGGTTCTGCAGATCCAGATTTTAATTTGGTAGCTTCCAACAATTGCACTGCTACAGGAGGTGTTTTAATAATAAAATCAAAGGATTTATCTTTGTAAACAGTAATAATAACAGGAATTACTTTCCCCATATTATCCTGTGTACGAGCATTAAATTGCTTGCAAAACTCCATAATATTAACACCTTTAGAACCAAGTGCTGGTCCAACTGGAGGTGACGGGTTTGCTTGTCCACCTTTAATTTGTAATTTAATTAATCCGCTAACTTCTTTTGCCATTGTTTTTAATTTTTTAAAATAAACAAGTTATTTAAGTTTATTCTTTTTCGACTTGCATAAAACTCAATTCTAACGGTGTTTTTCTTCCGAAGATTTTAACCATTACTTTTAATTTTTTCTTTTCTTCGTTAATTTCTTCAATTACGCCGCTAAAACTATTAAAAGGTCCATCAATTACCGTAACGGTTTCGCCCACGATAAACGGAGTTGTTAATTCTTCTTCTTTCTCCGTTAATTCATCAACTTTTCCCAAAATACGGTTAACTTCAGATTGGCGTAAAGGAATAGGTTCCCCTTTGGAACCAAGGAAATTGATAACTCCCGGAATATTTTTAATAATATGTTTAACTTCACCGGCAAGAGTTGCCTCGATTAAAACATAACCCGGGAAAAAACTTCTTTCCTTGCTTACCTTTTTACCTTTTCTAATTTGATATACCTTTTCAATAGGAATCAATACTTGCGAAACATAGTCTTGAAGACCAAGCCTGTTTATCTCATTTTCGATATACTGCTTAACCTTTTTTTCATTCCCGCTTTGTGCGCGTACCACATACCATTTTTTCGGTTCCTGTTCGCTCATTTTGAATGCAAATTGATATTTATTAATAAATGCAGATTAAATTATCCCTATGATTAAAACAACGAATAAAATTGTTTTAATACGGTGCTGAGTGAAATATCCATCAAATAGACTATAACTGCTATTATCAGGGAAGCAATGGATACAACGATAGCACTTGACTGTAAATCGGTCCAGGACGGCCAGGATACTTTATGAACTAATTCATCATATGTTTCCTTTATATAACCTACGATCTTTTTCATTTTATATTACTTTTTTTGTGCACGGGTGGAGAGACTCGAACTCCCAACCAACGGTTTTGGAGACCGCTACTCTACCAATTGAGCTACACCCGTTAATGTTTTTTATTTCATGCAAGCAAAGGTATTTCAGAAAAACTGAAATACCTTTTACCGCTTGAAATATGTTAAATTCCTTTATTAGTCTAAGATTTCAGTAACCTGTCCTGCTCCTACTGTTCTACCACCTTCACGCATTGCAAAACGAAGATTCATATTCATTGCAATTTCAGCAATCAGGTTAACTGTAATGGTCAGGTTATCTCCTGGCATTACCATTTCCATACCTTCTGGTAAAGTAATTTCACCTGTTACATCTGTTGTTCTAAAATAGAACTGAGGACGATAGTTGTTGTGGAAAGGAGTATGACGACCGCCTTCTTCTTTCTTTAAAACATAAATTTCTGCTTTGAATTTTTTGTGAGGTTTAATCGATCCGGGTTTAGCAATAACCATTCCTCTTCTGATCGCTTCTTTATCAATTCCTCTAAGTAATAAACCAACGTTATCACCTGCTTCACCTCTATCCAAAATTTTACGGAACATTTCAACACCGGTAACAACCGATTTCATTTTTTCTGCACCCATTCCAATAATATCTACAGGATCACTCGAGTTAATAACTCCAGTTTCAATTTTACCGGTAGCAACAGTACCACGTCCTGTAATAGAAAATACATCTTCAACAGGCATTAAAAATTCTTTTTCAGTAGCACGAACAGGTAATGGAATATATGTAT
>Ga0116171_10003005_pt1 | contig 15716 bp, 28 predicted proteins | sample AD_JPNHW2_MetaG_FD_89798 | JGI IMG/M metagenome (GOLD analysis project Ga0116171, IMG submission 89798) | Active sludge microbial communities of municipal wastewater-treating anaerobic digesters from Japan - AD_JPNHW2_MetaG | ecosystem: Engineered > Bioreactor > Anaerobic > Digestate | place...
AAGTTTGCCTCTATAATCCATTTTTAGGCATTTTTATGCAATAGGTGGTACATTGATACCTTTATTTTTTAATGTTCTTGAGCGTGGACTGATCTTATTAGGTTTGGCGGGCTTTAATGTTTTTAATTTGGTCCGGCGTTAACATTCCAATGATTCCATATAAATCAACTTGTTTTTTTTCTGGTGCTTTTGCTCCGGTTATATCGATCAAGGTTGTAAGGAATTTATGTCTTGTGTTGTGGTCCGGTGATTGCGTTTCTATAAGTTCGTTATTCTTGACGTCATAGACGGATTTCTTTGCTTCCAGTCCTTCAGCTATTTTTTCGGCTATTGTGTCGGCAGTCAAATTCTTTCTTTTCAAGGCCATCTCTATCTTTTCAGCTATTAGGGGATTTTTTTCATTTTGATCTGCTTGAACAGCTCCGGCATTATAACTTTTCATTTTTGGATATGCCAAAAGAGCGCTCCGGACTTGAGACAATCCGGCTATTCTATTTTTGACATACCTTGCTTGATTTTCTGTTAATTTGCGCGTCATTTTGTGATATTTTATAATTTTCTATAATTACTTAATACTGCGCTTGATTTATAGCTATATGATACATTTATAAGCTTGTTAATGCTTGACAATATTATTGTATAGGCGTATAATTAAACTATTAAATTAATAATATAACACGTAGAAAATAAGTCAATAAGCAAAACAAAAAGAAAGAGAACAAAATGTCACAAATCAAAGTTCGTAAGTATTGGCGCGACGATAAGATTGTAAGTTCTTACGTAAGAGGTGCGAAGACCAAAAGAAGACGATCACGCGCAAAGCATCAAGCCCGCTTGATTGTTCAATACATTAAGCTAACTCTATGTTTGGTTATATTCTCCGGCGCTTGGTTCGTATGTTATCAAAACAATCACAAACCAGCGCCAAGCGTGCCAATTGTTCAAGCCATTGACTCACCAGCTCCGGCCTTGAACGGCGCGAAGGACTTCGAAAGTGCTGATTTGCCACGAGATACAGAGCCAAGAGAAGCAAGACCGGAAAGCGTCAAGGATATGATTAAACGTATTTTTGGCAAAGACTCAGACAATGCTTTGAAAATTGCTGATTGTGAAAGTGGCTTCCGGCCGGATCGTGTAAATGATAACCCGAAAACAAAAGACTATTCGATAGGATTATTTCAAATAAATTTGTTTGGTGATTTGGCCAAGACTAGACCAAGCGAGCAAGCCTTGAAAGATCCGGAGACTAACATATTATGGGCTAAAAAAATCTTTGATGATCGGGGAGGATTTGCCGGAGCTTGGAGCGTTTGTTCAAGAATCAACAATATTAAAAATTAACTAATTAATAGGAGGCTAAAAGATGACAACAACAGGGGCGAGGGAGGTTTTGGGAGATCGGGCAAGGTTTGAGTTAATAAATATGAAACGCGCGCTTGAGTTTTGTGAAATGTTAAACACGCCGGAGGAAGCGCAACGGCTAGAAGCTACAAAAACATTATTAAAGAATTGGAGCAAATGAAACTAACAAAAGAAAACTTTAAAGACGTCTATCGTTCAACTCAATGCGACGTCGAAACAATGCGCTTAAAGGGATACGATCTAATAAAAGAATTTTTTGTCGATTCATCGGGCTTCGGCGCAGACGATGAGCCCGCATTGACGGTAACACAATTTGAACGTGATCTTTTAAATGAAATCGAAGACAGTGGCGGGGTAGTTTATTCGTCAATCACTAGAGCCGGACAGTTTCAAGTTTATGTTGGGATATTCAAGCGCTCCGGCGTCAAGCGCTCCCGTCGAGTTTCTAATAATTGCCTAGAGATACTAGACGAATCAGGCAAAGTCGATTCCGTCCGATTATGGGACACTAACATAATAAAATATGATCACGATTTTATAATTTTGAGCTCCGGAGGCTGGCAGACTGTCATTACAAAAAAATATATAAACAAATATTTGCCAAAAAATGTCCATCTATTCCAAAAAGATTATGAATGGGTCATAAAAGATGACCGAGACAACACAACAAAAAAATTTGTTGACGGTATGAAAATAATAAGTTAATTGTTGACCACCGGCGGAAACGTCGGGGCTAGTAATTAAAACGGGAGGACAATGCAAAAGATCAGGTTTGTATGCCACGCGGTAAGGTGGACTGATAAGGTGAATGGCAATACTTATCACTCAGTGAGAGTTACAAGGTGCAAGGATGGGGCAACGGTTAATAGTTCGATGCAATACGGTTACGGAGAGCAGTACAGACAAACGGCGCTCAATCTAATGGGAAATGTGAGATGGTTGCCGGTTGCATATAGGGGCAAAGATTCGTATCTATACGAACGCGAAAACAATTACCCAATCCAATGGATCGTGACCGACGGACTGAAGCGCGACTGTATAGCCAATACAATGAAATAATGGGGTTCGTGATACTGTTGGGCGGGGTTATAATTTACACAATAATAATCTCAGCAATAAATAGAATAATAGAAAAATAAGCAAGGACACGCCGGAGCAATCCGGCGCGCTCCTGAGTCAGATATAAATTCGCCGGGTCGATCGAATTATCAGAGGGAATAACGGAAAAAAATAACTAAAGGGAATAACGATGAATAAAAAACAATTAGATAAAATCAATGCCAGTGTTGGAGCTGTAATGACTACGGCCGAACTATATTCCAGAGGGAATAAGGAAATTTTTAATGCGTTCATCGAGGGCGCAACATATCAAATGGGAATTATAATTAAAGAATTGGAGAAAAGATATGACAAAAGCAATGACTAAAGTCGAGAAGTACGAGCAAGCAATCGATGAGGCTATCAAGTTTATTGAAAAAGCCAAAAAAGCAATTAAGGCTTACGAGAAGAATGAGTATTATTGGGGTGGAAGAGATACTGCCTCCGCAAAAAGAGCTAGTATGGAACTAAGCATGGCGTTAATAGAATTAAGAAAAAATTAAGGAGTAATATGTCAAACGATGTGTTGTGCTCAGTATGTGGAATCGCGACAAGACTTGATGATGTTCAATACCTAAACGATGAAGCTGTTTGTACCGAGTGTCAGAAATTTGTTGACGTGCCGGAAGTAGGAATATATGGAAAATGGGAGGAGTAATGTTAATGACAGAGGAAGGGCTACAGAAGCGAATCTTAGCCATTAAAAAACAAAAAGAGTATCGGGCTAACTATCAAAGAGAAAAAGCGAACCAGAGGTACAGTGTGAGGGCTCCTGGGACCATTCAGTGTTTAGAGTGTGGCAGATATTACAAAAGAGTTTGCAACCATGTACGAATGGTCCATGGAATGACAGCCAGGGAGTACAAAATGAAATATGGGCTGGATGTTGGTCGAGGAATCCTAACTAAGAACGCGCGCCACATAATGAGAGAGTACACTTTGCATAACCCGATATGCATGGCCAACCTAGAGCTAGGCAGGGCCACAAGATTTAAAAAGGGAGTAAGCAATAATTATCAACGTTCCCTACAAACATTAGCTAGGCTAAAACTAGGAACGAGAAAGGGAGAACATGAGACAGAATATTTTTCAGAAGAAGAGACAAGAGGCTAGAGACATCATTATCAACACAATGGTTCAAAGCGGTGATTATACCTACGAGAAAATTGCAGAGATAATTAGGGACAAATATGGAGACAACTTAACTAAGGGAAGAATCGGACAAATTGCTAAGAAATTTATCGATAATAACTAGTCTTAGACAATGTAATACAGGGGTTATTGGACAGTCCATTGACCCCTATTAAAAAAAGTGTATAATTAACATAAAAGGAGGTGGACGTGAAGTGTCAAGAGTTCTTTAATTTGTTCCCTGAAGAGTGTCTTATTTTGAAATATCGTTTTGGTGTTTCAAAAAAGACTGAAGAGGAGATCGGAGAAGCAACTGAGTGGGGGGTTGAAGAGGTTAGATTTAATGAAAGCCAGGCGCTGTTTAAAATTGTAACAGCCTTGCACAATTTAGGAATAGTTATTAATAAAGGCGACCTAAGATGCATGCTAGACAAGGGAATCATTGTTCTAGATGGAATCATGGACACCAAAAAGAGAAAGGAAGAAGATGAGCGAATTTTTTGAGGATAAACCGGCAATCTCTAAATTGTTTTCTGAGATAGCTGAAATCAAAACTCAATTAGCAGAGTTGGATAAGGAAAGAAAAAAGAAAGAGGCTATTGCACTGGCTTACATTAAATCAATCAAGGCAGATAAAGTTGAAACAGTTTACGGAAGTTTTACACCTGTAAGCCGAAGTTACTACATGTACTCAGATGAAGTAACAAAGATGACGGTTGAATTGAGTGAGAAGAAAAAAGAGGAAGAGGCAACCGGAGTCGCCAAGGTAAAATCCACATCAGTATCACTAAGATTTAATGAATTAAAAGAAAAGGAGTAATCATGTCTAGTTGGAACGAGAAACCAGAGCAAGTAGGACCGGGGAACAGTGCAGGCGGAGGATGGTTGACACTGAAAGAGGGAACTTACCATTTAAGATTGGTATCAGACTATGTTTATATTGGATACCATTTTGATAACGCAACTAAGAAATCAAGTGTTTGCCCAAACAGAACAAAAATTGATGATGAGTGCGAACTGTGCAGAATGTTTAAAGACAAAAACGGAAAGTTATATTCTCGGGATGAAGTAAACGATATTCAAAAGGAAAAACCTGAAGTAAAATTTTACTACAACAAGCCTTCTCAGAAGTTTTTAGCTAACGTATTAGATCTAGATGAGGAAACTCCAACAGTAAAACATGTTGAATTTCCATTCAAAGTAGTAGATATGCTAACAGGATATGCAATCAGCTCTGATTATGGCTTCAGCGAACTTCCAGAGTGGGATATGACCATTATCAGAAAGAATGGTGATACCAAGACTCAAGTTGACTACCAAGTCTTGCCAGCTAGGACAAACCGAAAACTAACAGAGCTAGAAATGGAAGCTGTTGACGAGTCAATTAAGCCATCAGTCATAGTAGAGAAGAAACACAAATATTCTCAGGAAAACGAAATAGAGGAAAAAGAACCGGTTTCAGAAGATGAACCAGACGAGGACAAGCCACCATTTTAATGTGATCAGAGATCTCCAGATGGGGGTCTCGACTAGATTAAAATAAAAAAAGGAGGTTGATGGAGTTTAGTATCGTTGGAGAGATTGATAAGTATCTAGCTGCAAAGGAAGCAGCAGATCAAAGGGGAAATGGTTTCAGTGCATCTGATATGGGCAGATGCAAACTAATGCGCTACTGGAAGAAAATGGGAGTGCCTAGAGCAAAGCCGGAAGCAAGATCATTACGAATCTTCGCGATGGGAAACATTGTTCACGACTTTATCCAAAGCATAACAAGGGAAACTGGATTGTCAGTTCTATCAGAAAGCAATTTAGAATATAAAGTTGACGGAAAAATATGGGCAACTGGTCATGCCGATGATCTGATAAAAGTGTCGGATAACGAATACATTTTATTCGACTACAAAACAGTTCACTCTAATAAGTTTCATTATTTAAAAAGCGAAGCAGACAAACATTATTATAAGCAGGCAACTCTTTACAAAATGATGATCAATCAGTCCCATCCAGAATGGAACATAACCGGAGTTAGAATATTGTATATTTCTAAAGATGATTTATGCATGAAAGAGATGTTTGTAAATGCAGATGATGCCATGATGGGGGAGTGCCACAACGAATTAGAGTATTTAAACCATTGTTTTGAAAACAAGGAACAACCAAAAGCAGAACCGGAAGAGATATGGGAATGTTCAAAGTCTTACTGCCCATATTATATGCAGTGTGATCGCGGACAGTCAGTGGAAATGGGAAAGCAACAAAAATCATATAAAAAAATAGCCAGACTATAACTAATAAGGAGATTTAAATGGAATTTGAAAAACAATTTGATAAAGAGTTTGTGAAAGATTGTGGACCAAATATACAACCAATATTTAGAGACCCAGTCGGAGATGTTGGACCAGTAAAGCAATTTATCCGTGAAATCATCTCCCAATCCATAGAAGAAGAGAGAAAGAGGGTTGAGGAATGGGTAAGCAACAACTCCGAAATGCACATTAGCGGAGACGATACCCTTTACTGGGTTCGGAGGGACGACCTATTAGCTGAGATTAAGAAAGGAGAAAAATGATAACAGAATTTGATTGGGAAGAAAGATTTGATAAAGAATTTTGTGATGAATACGGGCTGAGAACAGAAGAATTGGGAGACCGTCAGTCATCAGACGGAAATATTAAAGCATTTATAAGAAAGGTAATATCTCAATCCATAGAAGAAGAGAGAGGTCGGGTTGAGGGGATAATAAAAAGAAGCCACAAATCCAATTGCTCAAAGTATGCTGATTGTATTTTGGGAGATATGGACATATGCAATTGTGGGATTGACGACCTTCTAGCTGAGATTAAGAAAGGAGAAAAATGATAACAGAATTTACCCTGTATCTTGAAGCGATGTTAGTTCTATTTGGTAAGTTAATATTCTTTGGTCTAGGTGTGGTGTTAGTTTTATATATAATAGGGATTTATACGGAAAACAATAATTAAAGGAGATAAATGAAACTTAAAAAAGGCGATAGAGTTACTTGCGAGATTTGGGGAGAAGTAATCGAAGATGCGAAGATTCAAGAAGAGTACGGTTTTTTTTATATCTGCCAAAATGTAGTAGCTGGTGTTGATTGCAAAGACAAACTTGGATACGAGCATTCTTGGTATATTGATTCTGGTTCAGACGGTGACATTAGAAATTACGGCGTCACCAATCTAAAACTTAAAAATAAGACACTAGATGACTTGGAAGAGGGCGATATTATAACTGACGGACATGGTGAAAGAATGGTTCTTGGTGTATACGGAAAAGTTTATTTTATGAGTAAAAAGAATAATTTTGATTATGCCGATGAAAACTTTACTGCAAAAGAACTAGAAGACTATGAATACGAACTAAAAGAATCCGACCCAGACTCTGAATTTATTGAGATAAACGGAAAGAGATACAAGAAAGAAGATGTGGAAGATAGAGTTAAGGAATTGAAGGAACTATGAGAATATTTACTAGATATATTATGACAATGATGGGCTTTTTGGGATTTGGTGTATTCTTACATGAGTTATATCACGCTATCTTTAAGAAGACTGTTTCTAGTGTATGCCTACAGTTTGGTGGAAACGCAGTAGCATATGTTACTGGTAAAGGAAGCACAAGTGAAATTTGGGCATATTCAATTAGCACTATAGTAACTTTAATAGGTATAGTGTTTGCAACTTATGATTTTTTTAAAACTAAGGATTTAAAATGAGCGAAAAAAATGCAAAGAAAAATAGAATAAAACGTGAGTTACCGGACGAGTCTAAAGATTGGAAAAGACCAGAGAAAAGACGATTTATGCTTGGTAAAAACATAAAAGTAGAAATAATTGAGTTAAAAGAAACGGAGGACCCATCAACATCATCGAAAACGCAAATTTAACAAACGAAGAGAAAGAAATACTGTTTTATTTTTTGAATAGTTTTACCGACGAAATGGCATCTCAACTTATGGGCTTGACAAAAAAAAGTATAAGAGGGAAGCGACAAAATATCTGCGCCAAAATAGGCAGACAATATCTCCTTAACGAAAGGATCCAATGAATGATGATGACATAGAAAAAGTTGTGAACAATCAATTGAAAATTGTCAACTTTTTGGAAAAAAATAAACCAAACGAAATAAACGGTGACGAAATTTCTCGGATGATAATTGTGCTTGCAACCAACAATTGCTATTTAGGACAGTTCGTATCGTCACTAGAATATGCCCTAGATATGTCCACAGCGCTACGTAAGAGCATTTGGACCGATAAATACTCAGAGATACGGAAAGGAATAGAAAAGGTCACACAACGCGATACAGAGGCTTTTGCGGATAAGGAAGTTGAGACAATGGTAAAAGAAGAGATCGAGTTAAAGAGAAAATTGTTAAAAGTAAAAAACCTGAGGGTCGATTGCAGGGAGTTACAAACCGCTCTCCAGAGCCGGATGGGCCAATTAAAGAGCGAACGACTGGATGCAATGTTACCAAACATAAGATAAGAAAGGAAAAATGGATAACAAAAAATACTGGCTCAAATTAAATAAGGATTTTTTAAAAAGCCCTCACATCAAGGTCATCAAAGACATGGATAACGGAAAAGATTATGTGATTTTTTATTTGGCGCTAATGCTAGAGAGTATTGAAACTGTCGGCCATCTGAAATTCAGCGAGTTAGTCCCATACAACGAACAGATGCTTTCCTCTTTGACCGACACCAACATAGATATAGTCCGGGCAGCAGTTACACTTTTTAGAAAATTAGGGTTAATAGAATTTCTTGATGATGGCACAATTTATATGAACCAAGTTGCCCAATTAACGGGCAAAGAATGTGATAGCGCTGAACGAGTTAGACTGTATAGGAGCAGAAAAAATAATGGCTTGTTACAATGTAACACCACTGTAACAAAATGTAACGACAATATAGATAAAGATAAAGAGATAGATATAGATAAAGATAAAGAGAAAGATAAAGAGAAAAGACGTTATTGTGCAAAACCAAAAGTTTTGGTTTTAGACCAGGTAGAAGAAAAGAGAAAATTTTTATTAGAATCGTTTGAAAGATTTTTTAAGGAATATCCCAAGAAAAAAAATCGCAAGAAATCTCTTTCTGTCTGGCTAAGAATAAATCCTTCTCCTGAAGGAGCTGAGGCTATAATATCTGCTGTTAAAAATCAGAGAAATCAACTAGACTGGATAAAAGAGGATGGAAAATATATTCCCCTACCTTCCAAGTGGCTAGAAGAGGAAAGATGGGATGACGAGGTAGACGTACCAAAATCTGCTATGGATGTAGAGCTTGAAGAACTGGAAAAAGAGGGTTATCGGATAATTTAATCATTTTGGAGGGTGAAATGAAGTTATTAAATTTTGCAGAAAGATACATCGAAATGGGTTGGTGTGTTTTGCCCCTTTATGGGAATCAAAAGTGCCCGTCCTTTTCTTGGAAAGAATATCAGACGCGACTTGCTACCAAAGAGGAGTGGTTAGAGTGGGTTAAAAATCCAAGTTTAACTGGCATATGCTTGATTACTGGCGCGATTTCTAAAATAGTCGTCGTAGACGTTGATGATCCGGAATTAAAAACAACACTAAACTCAACAGTTGTTTCTCAAACAAGATCTGGTGGATACCATTTTCTTTATCGGTACGCTGATAAATTAAAAAATACCGTCAGAATAGACGGAGCTCCGATTGACTTTCGTGGAGATGGTGGACTTATAGTCCTGCCACCTAGTAAAGCCTCCGGCAAAGATGGTAACATTGGCGATTACAAGTGGATGTTATCTCCCACCGCTGAGAATATGGCATCACTTCCAAATGTCCCCGAAGATATTTCAAAATTTCTATCCGAAAAGAAACATGAAAAAGTTTCTGTACGCGATATTATAAGCACTGTTACTGGAGACAGAAACGATACGTTGTATCGATATGCCTGTTCTTGCTGTTACCAGAACAAAAAAGATCTGGCCATAGCTTTCAAGCAGGTTGAGTGGCTAAACGAAACTTTCCAACCACCACTTCCAAGAAGAGAACTAGAAACGATTTTTAAGTCTGCCTCAGAATTTATTCTTTCAAAAAAAGAAATTGTCAATGAGTCAACAGAGGTAAAGGTTTTAAATTACTCGGCGATGACTGAGGAGGAAATATTAAAAATCGAGCGACCAAAGACTGCTCGCATAGGAATACAAAGTCTGGACATAGATTTTGGTTTCCCGGCAGGATTTTATATAATATGCGGAGTTTCTAACGTGGGTAAGGGTTTCTTCGGATCGTGGATAGCTAGGAAATTTTATGAAAACAACGGAATAAAAACCATGATGTTTTCTTTGGAGATGCCAGAGCAGTTAGTTCGAGACAGATGTCTCCAGAGCTGGAGTGATAAAACCAAAGAAGAGTATGAAAAGTCAGGACCAACCAAAGGAGCGATTAAGTTGCTCAGGGATTCGTTCAGGGTAATTGAGTTTAATCTCTACACTGACATGCAACAAAATGTGGAGACGTTCAAATACGACTTCGAAAGATTCTACGATGCCGGATGTAGATTATTTATTTTTGATCACTTACTCGAAATCAAAGGAGCGACAGATAACACGACGTACCAGAAGGTTATTGCAGAATGGGGAAAATGTTTTCAGGAATTATCCAAGTACCACAAAGATTGTTGGATAATGGTTTTCTCCCAGAGAAGGATAGAATCAGAGAAAGCAAAAAAGGGAGAGAACAAACAAACAGTTCGTATGGCAGATATGTTTGGAAGCAAACCAATTATTGCCAAGTGTGACGTTTTCATCGGCATTTCTAGGGCTAGGGTTGAGGATTGCGACACTAGAGACTTTTTCGTAAATGTGGATAAAAACAGGTTCGGTAACGCGAAGTTTATAAAAAAATTATATTTTGCTCCAGATGGTAACTTTTACCAAGAAGAGCACGAATATTTACATCGAGATAGGCAGTCGTTACCATTGCCGGGAGTAACCGCTGAAGATGTTCAATCAGTTTTTGAATTGGAGTAACATGAAACCAAAGAATGGAAAAAGAGTTTATCACCACAAACCATATCACTGCATGTGCAATCCTAATTTTTCTTGGGGAGATGGAGAAAACGAAAACCACAAAGATCCTCGCAACGAATGGACTAGAACAAGTTATTTTTTACTTGAAGGAACATGCCCAAATTGCAAGTGCAGGATGGAGAAACAGCTAGAGTGGGACGAAGTTATCCCCAGAAATGGCAAAGGATCTTGGCAAAAGTGACATTGATTAAAATAACGATTTGTGATATTATAAAATAAATTATGGAGGTGGAAATGAGAACTAAAATACTTGTGAGTGGGATTTCTGGAACCGTAGGTAGGGCCTTTGTCAGGTTGTTAAAAAACAACCATGAACTCCATGGAATAGATTTTAACGAACTAGGAGTGGTTAAGTTTAGAAGAGACTTTCCCGATATAAAAGTTTCCCTTGGCGACTTTGGAGACTTTGATTTCAAGGACAAAGGATTTGACATGGTGCTTCACTTGGCGGCATACAAACATGTTGATATCGCCGAAGAGAATGTATTCGCAACGATAGAAAATAACGTTACTAAAACAGCCAAACTATTTAAAAATGCTAAAGAGAACAACGTAAAGATCGTATTTTTCTCCACAGATAAAGCTGTTGAACCTTGCTCTGTGTACGGAATGACCAAAAGACTTGGAGAAATGATGTGTTGGGAATTAGGCGGTCAGGTAATACGATCAGGAAACATTATTGGTTCAAATGGGTCTGTTTTGGATATTTGGAGAAAGGCCATTAAAAACAAGGAGCCACTCAAAATTACAGACTTAGAGATGAAAAGATATTTTATAGACGCGGATGTAGCAGCCCACATTGGATGGGACGGTATTTCATTCGGCAGACAATTGGTGATAATTGACAACGGCGGAAGCCGGAAACTTAGCGACTTTGTAAATATTCTTCTCGCTGATTTTGGCTGGACAGTAGATACCTATCCTTACGGAATAGAAATAATTGGAAAGAGACAAGGAGAACGACTTGTGGAACCAATCAGATGGGAATACGATGGAAGAAGGGAGTGGCCATGCGAAAGCTAACGGTTTGTTTTTTGGGTAATTTCCGTGAGGACTATTGCACTGAGAATCTTTTATCGAGAACTCTTGGCAGAATGGGACATGAAGTAATCAGAATCCAAGAATGTGATGCAGTTCTTGAGGATGTCGTAGAAAAAGCTAACCGAAGCGATGTTTTCTTTTGGACTAGGACTGCCGGACAATTAAACCTAGACGCTACCAAAATGCTTAACCGAATAAAGGTTCCCACCGCTACCTATCACCTAGATGTTTTTGTTGGAATCGAAAGAGAGAAAGAAATAAATACCAATCCGTTTTTTAAACTGGATTATTTTTTTCAAACAGACGGCGATCCGATAACAATGCAAAAATTTAAAGAACTCGGAGTGAATGCATATTATCTACCTCCGGTTTGCTCAAAAGAAGAGTGTTATATAAACCCAAAAGTAAAAGAATTTGATTATGACGTTGTTTTCGTTGGCAGCTATAACTATCACCGCGAGTGGCAATACAGACACCTACTAATCGACTGGCTAGAGTCAGTCTATGGAAATCGTTTTCACAGGTTTCCAGACGATTTAACAGGAACAATTCAGGGACAAAAATTAAACCAACTCTACGCATCTGCCAAGGTTGTTGTTGGAGATTGCCTTTGCCCCGGATATACCAAGGAGCGTTATTGGAGCAATAGAGTTCCAGAAACGATGGGTCGCGGCGGAGTCTTAATTCACCCTCGCATAAAGGGACTAAGCGATTTTTTTCAAGAAGGAAAAGAGATAATACTTTACGACTTTGAGAATTTTGACCAACTAGGGAACCTGATTAATTATTACGTTTATCACACAAAAGAGGCGGACGAGATAAGAAAAAATGCGTGCAACGTAATCAAGGAAAAATTCACATTCGACAACGCAATAGAATCAATGTTCGAAATAATGGGACTTGGAGGAAAAAATGAATAGCCCTCTAAAAATGAAAAGAATAGACGTTAAGGGAGCCATATTCTATGTCAGACCAGAAACGACTGACGAGGTTGTAATACACGAACAGTTTGATCTGAACACATACAAAATCTCCGAGAAAATGTTCAAGGATTGTAAAAACATGATAGACATTGGCGCAAACATCGGAGTAACATCAACGTTTTGTTTCTTGCAAGACGCAGAAGTTATCAACTGGTGCTTTGAGCCAGTTGAGTCTAACTTCATGATCCTAAATAAAACAATCGAAGACAATCAGTTGAATGCTTTCTCGTATAAGGTTGCCATTGGCAAGGAAAGAGGAATCTGTTTCCTTGAGGACAACTGTGGCGACAGCAAACTTGTTCCAGTAGGCGAACCAGCCATTATGATTACCCTTGATGATGTTTTCGAGTTAGCGGGAGAAGACAGATATGCATTACTAAAAGTTGATATCGAGGGAGCCGAGTATGAAATGTTTGAATCGGTATCAATAGAAAACTTAAAAAAAGTTGATAGAATCGTAATGGAATGTCACGCAACAGAAAAAGATACGTACGCAAATTTATACTTAAAACTTTCTCAGGTCTTCGATATTGTAACCTACGGAGAGGATGGCGGAACTATTGACTTCTACGGAACTAATAAGAGGTTATCATGAATTATATAATTGGCAGACACTCATATACCATTACAAGACAAAAACACTTAATTATTGGATAAAGGAGGAAAATGCTTAGGATTGGACTTTTCGGCGCGCGTTGTGACAATGGTGGACTCTCTAACCAGAGCAAAGAGTTTTATGACCACATGAAACCAGCTAAAACTTTGTTGGTTTACGGGGTGACAAACAGGAAGGATCATTTTGAAAGATTTCCAGGGGCAATGACGGAAACAATGCCAATACCAAACGAAACGATTGACATGTTTTTAAAAGGACTAGACGTTGTTTTTACAATCGAGGTTCCTTACAATTATTACCTATTCAAAAGAGCTAAAGAACTCGGAGTTAAAACTGTTATGCAGTACAATTACGAGTTTTTATATTACTTTGCAGACCCATCGTTGCCTTATCCAGACTTATTGCTAGCCCCATCCAAGTGGCACATCAAGGAAGTGACTGATGCCTTTGGAGAAGCAACAAAAGTTTCCTATATGCCAGTTCCTGTCAACAGAAAAGTTCTCCCATTTAAACAAAAGAGCAAAGCAAGAACATTTGTCCATATCGCTGGACCTGTTCTGCACGAAGATAGAAATGGAACAAACATAGTACTGGACTCACTAAAGTTCATAAAAGACAAAATTAAAGTAATAATCTATACTCAACACGAAATAACTAGAGAGATAGTTACAGGCAAAAATGTGAAGCTAGATATCCGTTATGGAGACGTTGAAAACTATTGGGACATGTATCAAGAGGGAGACGTTTTACTTCTGCCGAGAAGATACGGAGGCCTATCTCTTCAGCTAAATGAAGCAATGAGTGCTGGTTTTATTCCAATCATGCCTAACTGCGGACCTCAGAACACTTTCTTAAATCCATTTATGCTAAGTTTTGTTTCAAATTCTCACGAACTAAAATTAACTCCGTCCGAAAAGATAATTTCATACGAGGTTGAGCCAAGATCATTGGCTTATCACATGCAAATTCTTCGTGGCATGAACAAATCAGAGATTGAAAAGCTTAGCCAATACTCGAACTTATACGCCACTTTAATATCTTGGGATAATCTCAGGAAAAAATATGCAAAAATTTTGCACGATCTTGTACGTGGTAAGTCGTAATATGTTTAAATACATATCTGGTTGCCACCACAATTCAACCTAATGAATTTTTATACAAAAGATAAACAACTTATCATCTAATAAAAAAAGAGGGCTTAAATGTCATCACAGAACCAAATTAAAATAACACTATATGTTCCTTTTTCTAGACCTTGGGCGATAGAACCATTTTTTACAAATCTCAATAAGATGGATTTACCAAGAGAGTCAATTGAATTAGTGGTCTTAATCGACACTGAAGACCAAAATTTTGTCAGGGACGTTAATCAAAAAATAGAGTGGCTGGAAAGTTATGGTTCATTTGGACGAGTTCATTCTATGGCAACAGTAAATAAACCTCTTGACAAAAAATGTCACGTCATTGAAAGACGGATGAGGATTGTGGAAAACTGGGGAATAGCCAAGAAAATGTTTGGAAAAACTGACTGGTTTTTTGGGTTAGAAGATGACACCCTTTGCCCATCTCAAACCTTCTGGAATTTATTCAATGTATTCGTTATCCACAGTAGTAATGAGTTAATAAAAAAGGAAAAAGAAGTTGTATATGTTGAGGGAGCTCAAGCCTATCGACAAGTTTCTGCTGTAGGAGCTTGGCATATTGGGTATAAAGAGGCGTACACTTTAGCTCCTCACCCGGCTGGAATAGAACAGATAAATGGTGGTGGATTTTTCTGCTTCTTGACAAAAACAGAATACATCAAAAAACACAAATTTATGTCAAGAAACGGACTATTTTCATCTGATGTAGACTTTGTCCACAGGTTATCATATAAAGGACTCTGCTTTATAAATTGGGGCATACAATGTGGACACTTGTTAGAAAACGGAAAAATACTATTTCCCGATACAATGGGTCAAATAGTATACGTCCGAAATAATGGAGAATGGGAAAGAGTAAAAGACTAGAGCTACTTAGAATCTACTTCTTTTTCTCTGTACTGAACCCTTCTTCTTCTTTGATTTAGTAAGTCCTCTGCCTAAACCTCCAGAGGTAGCTAAGCCACCAGTCCCGCTAGTAGATCCTGAGTCGGCAGTAGAGTAATCAAAATTCTTACCGGCAATAGCCCCCTTGATTCCTTTACCAGCACCAATCCCCTCTATAGTTTTTCGTAATTGTTTGGGAGCACCAGCTACTTGCATCCAGCCATAGGCAGCAGAAACAGCACTCTCATCACCATTCATAAACCTATTAGTTCTCTTGAAAGCTTCAGATATATTAGCTGCAACTGGTATTGGGTTATAATCGCCTGTGTCCGAAGCAAAAAGAATTTGACCTAACCCGGGAACGTTGCTAAATACTC
>Ga0116171_10003007_pt1 | contig 15694 bp, 15 predicted proteins | sample AD_JPNHW2_MetaG_FD_89798 | JGI IMG/M metagenome (GOLD analysis project Ga0116171, IMG submission 89798) | Active sludge microbial communities of municipal wastewater-treating anaerobic digesters from Japan - AD_JPNHW2_MetaG | ecosystem: Engineered > Bioreactor > Anaerobic > Digestate | place...
AACATGATTTTGGAATGTAACTTTATCCCCCACCCGCAGTTTTTTTCTTTTTTGTTTTTCTATAACTTCATTCACTTTTACAATACCTTCATCAATTAAATGGTTTGCTTCTCCACCGGATTGTACAAAATTCAATAATTTTAACAATGTGTTTAATGGAATAAATTCTTGTTCGCCTAATTCAAATTCTTTCATGGTTCTTTATTTACACTAATTTTAAGAAATTTCTTCTAAACGATTTGTAATATATATCTTATTAATGTTCATCTTTCCACCTTGTATTCACCCATTGTTTCTTTTGTTCAGGCATAAAAAATGTCCAAGCAACAATACGACTCGATTTATTCCCTTGTCCCATTGAAATTGTTTTTACTTCGGTTGCTTCCATTTTTTTGAGTACTTCATAAACACTGCTAAGATGCGATTGTTTGGAGATTATTGTAGAAAACCAAAAACAAGAGGTTGCGAATTGTTTGCTTTGATAAACCATATTTTTTACAAATTTCAATTCACCGCCTTTGCACCATAACTCATTACTCTTACCACCAAAATTTAAAATAGGTTTAGTAATTTCGCTATCATTCAAATTATTTAATTTGCGAAGAGTCCCCTGCTTGGATTCTTCCGCTGACTTATTAAACGGCGGATTACAAATGGTTAAATCAAAAAGCTCCTCTTTTTGAATAATTCCATAAAAAATATCTTTGGGATTATTTTGCAATCTTATTTCGATTTTATCTTTTAAAAATGAATTCGATTCAATTATTTTATTTGCCGATTCAATAGCTATTGTATCAATATCGGAACCCACAAACGACCATCCGTATTCTTTCATTCCAATAATCGGGTAAACACAATTAGCGCCAACGCCAACATCTAAGCATTTAATTTTTTCGCCTGCCGGCATATTCCCATAATTACTTCCACACACCAAATCGGCCATATAGTGTATATAATCTGCTCGTCCGGGAATGGGTGGACATAAATAATTTGCAGGAATATTCCAATTTTCGATATTGTAATAGTGTTTTAGTAAAGCTTTGTTCAGCATCTTTACTGCTTCCGGATTAGCAAAATCAATAGATTCATCATTATACAAATTCAACTTAACAAATGGGGTTAAGTCAGCGCAACTCTCAATAAGTTGTTTAAAATCGTAGCGTTCCCGATGTTTATTTCGTGGATGTAGCTTCGATTTTTCTTTTGGATGTTCTTTCTTTTTAGGAAGCATAATAAATTCTCAAAAAACAGCAAATTGTTAATTTATAAAATCAATACGAACGTTTTTATTTATAAAATGTCTATTAAAAGCGAAAGGCTTACACCTCCTCAACTTTCATCACCCTATTATACTTATAATACGCCTGACAGGAGCCTTCGCTAGACACCATACATGCTCCAATAGGGTCGGAAGGAGTACATGCTTTTGCAAATAATTTACATTCTTTTGGAGTTTTTAAACCTTTTAATATCTCCCCACAAATACATCCCTTCGGTTCTATTGGTTCCGGAACTTGTAGTGGAATAATTTTTTCAGCATCAAACATTTGGTATTTTTCCCGAATCATCATTCCACTTTGAGGTATAACACCCAACCCACGCCACCACTCATCGCGTAAATCGAAAACCTCCTGTAAAGCTTGCTGTGCTTTAATATTCCCTTCAGGCTTCACAACACGACTGTATTGGATTTCCACTTTGGCTTCCCCTTTTTCGTATTGTTTTATAAGCATATAAATGGTTTGTAATATATCAAGTGGTTCGAACCCCGAAATAACACAACCCAAATTGTATTGTTTTGCTACCGATTCATAAATGTGTGAACCCGTTATGGTACTAACATGTCCGGGACAAATATATCCATTTATAAGAACGCCTTCATCAATTAATGCCGACATGGCCGGAGGCATTATCTTATGCGAACTAAATAAATAAAAGTTTTTCACTTTTTCTGCATACGCATTCATAATAGCCACCGCACTTGTTGGGGATGTTGTTTCAAACCCAATTCCTAGAAAAATAACTTTTTTATTCGGGTTTTGTTTTGCTATTGTAATAGCCATTAATGGAGAATAAACAATACGAATATCAGCACCATTGGCTTTTTCTTTTTCGAGCGAAGATATTGACCCTGGTACGCGTATTAAATCACCGAATGTAGTAATTATCACGTCCTTCATTTGAGCATACATCACTGCTTGATCGATAAATTTTTTACTGGAGACACAAACCGGACAACCCGGACCGGAAACTAAGCGAATATGTTTTGGTAATAGTGATGGTATTCCAAATTTTTGAATACTCATGGTATGTCCACCACAAACCTCCATTAACGTAATTTCTTTTTTTGATATCGCTTTAATTTTATCAACCAAATTAGCGACTAAATTCTTATCACGATATTCATCTACGTATTTCATAAAAAATGGATTATGTAGTTTCGGAATTAAGCAAGTCTTCTATATCGCCTAGCTCTTTAAAAAGTTTCAATGTACTATCGGCTTCTTCTTTACTAATTTTTTCAATTGCAAAACCAGAATGCACCAATACATATTCTCCTTTTGTAGGATTTTCAATTAATTGCAGGCTGGCATTTACAATAGTCCCTCCTATTGAAACTTTGGCCATATCACCTTCAATTGATATTATTTCTGCCGGAATACTTAAACACATAATTTTTTATAATTAATTAATAATTTGTTTATTCATACTTCTTCTTTTTGCTGCTATTGCAAGTTGTCCAAGCGCTATACCGCCATCGTTCGAGGGTACCTTACAATGTGTAAATACCTCAAATTTATTTTTAATTAATATACGTTCCGAGTTTTCAAGCAAATATTTATTCTGGAAAACGCCTCCGGAAAGGACAACTTTATTTATATTATTATTTTCTTTTGCATAAACAGCTATATCCAAAATTACTGAAATAATTGTATTATGAAATTTTGCTGAAATTACGGAGGCTTTAGTTGAATTCTTCAAATCGCTAACAATTCCTTTAATAACCTCATCAAAACACACTACATTGCTTATTAAATAGGGGTATTTGTCAGAACAGTTTTCTGCAATTGCTGCTTCTAAACGCATAGGTGCTTCTGCTTCGAAGCTATTAATAACACAAATATTCGATATAGCCGAAACAGCATCGAATAATCTTCCAACACTCGATGTTAGTGGGCAATTCAACTTTTTATCGATTGCTTGAATAATGAGGTTTATTTTTTCTATTGGACTATTTTTAAGAAAAGGCAATTGAAAATTCAGGAATTCTTTTCCATAAACTTTATACAAATACGATACAGCCATCCTCCATGTTTCTTTTGAAACGCTATCACCGCCTGGTATTGGAATATATTCAAAATGAGAGATGCGTTTATAATTTTGGTAGTCAGCAATAAAAAACTCGCCCCCCCATATATTCCCATCATCTCCATAGCCTGTCCCATCAAAACTAATACCTATTACTTGTTCATCTAAATTATGTTCGGCCATACACGATGCTATGTGCGCATGATGATGTTGAACAAATATTGATGGCATATTCATCTTATTAATAAATTGAGTAGAAAGATAATCCGGATGCATATCACCTACCGACAATGAATGATTCATACGAAAAAGCTTAAAAAACTGATTGACAGTTTCTTTATAAAAGTCGTAGGTTTCCAAGTTTTTCAAGTCACCAATATGCTGACTTAATATTGCTTGGTTTTCTTTCCCTATACAAAAACAATTCTTTAACTCGGCTCCTGCAGCAAAAATACCTTCTAAATTTAATGGGAGGTTTACTGGGTTAGGCACATATCCACGTGAACGTCGGATAATACGTTCTTTATTGTTGCCCATAAATACAACGGAATCGTCGGTTCTGTTATAAATATCTCTATTATTAATAACCAACGCATCAGAAATATTCGATAAACTTTTTTTTGCTATTTCATTTTCAATAATAATAGGTTCATCTGAAATATTTCCGCTTGTTAGCACAATCATATCCGTTTTTAACTCTTCGAAAAGCAAATAATGGAATGGCAAATATGGAAGCATAACGCCTAATGTATTTAATCCATTACTTATTTCGTTTGGAATTATATTTCCGTTTATTAATTTGAGTAATACGATTGGTTTTCGCCAAGAAAGCAAGGATTTTTTTTCAGATTCAGAAACAACTACAACCCTATTTAACACATCTATATTCCTAGCCATAACAGCCAAAGGCTTATGTTCTCGGTTTTTATATTTACGAAGGCGAATAACTGCATTACGATCTAGGGCATTACATGCTATATGAAATCCGCCTAATCCTTTCATGGCTATTACATGACCTTTATCTATAATGGAAGCTGTTGTTTGTATAAGCTCTTTAAAATTACGAATTGTATTTCCATTGTATAACAATTCATATACAGGTCCACAATTATTACAAGCCACCGGTTGTGCATGAAAACGCCTATCGTTTACATCGGTATATTCCTCATTACACGTATCGCACATCACAAAATCTTTCATTGTTGTTTTATCGCGGTCGTATGGAATATCTTGAATAATGGTAAAACGAGGTCCGCAGTTTGTACAATTAATAAACGGGTAATCAATTCGGTGATTTTGATTTTTTAAATCTGTTAAACAATCATCACATACAGCAATATCGGGACTTATTTCGGTAATTGTATCTGACGAATTATTGCTTTTTACTATTTCAAAATTTGGTAAATTGTGTATTGCATTATCTTGAACAGCGATCGATTCTATAGAAGAAGCAATAGGAGCTTCATTCTTTAAAGAAAGTAAAAAAAGATTAATTAAATCTGGTTCTCCTTCAATATTAATTAGCACCCCATCATTTCGATTCTCTACATTTCCTTTTAAATTATATTTTTGCGCAATACGATAAACAAAAGGCCTGAATCCAACTCCTTGTACAAGACCTTTAACAATTATTTTTATTGATTTTATCAATGTGTAAATTAATGATTGTTTAAAACTATGCAAAATTACAATAGTTTCTCAAAACATTCAAATAATACCGAAAGCATATATGTAATAGTCCAATAAATTGTACTATAACATATATGTCATCGGCATTACCATTGTAAAATTTAAAATATTCGTTGGATTATTTTAAATTTACAATTGGTATAAAGGGAGAAAAGATAATATTATAAGAAGAATGGATTAAAGCTGAAATTATGATCCAAAATCATCGTATGCAATATTCTCTTTAGGAACACCTAAATTATCGAGCATTTTAAAAACAGCATCATTCATCATAGGTGGCCCACAAAGGTAAAATTCAATATCTTCGGGTTCGGGATGTTTACTTAAATAATTTTCGAGTACCACCTGATGAATAAACCCTTTATATCCGGTCCAATTATCTTCTGGTAAAGGTTCAGATAATGCAATATTAAATTTAAAATTAGCATTTTCTTTTTCAATAGCTCTGAAATGCTCTTCATAGAAAACTTCGCGCAAGGAACGAGCGCCATACCAATAAGACACTTTTCGTTTTGTTTTCTCTGTTTGGAAAAGATGAAAGATATGAGAGCGAAGTGGTGCCATTCCTGCCCCTCCGCCAATATAGACCATTTCTTTTTGCGTATTCTTAATATGAAATTCCCCATAAGGGCCTGAAAGCATAATTTTATCGCCCGGTTTTCTTGAAAAAATATAAGAAGAACAAATACCCGGATTCACTTTTTTAAAAGAATTTATTTTCTTATCCCAAGGTGGTGTTGCAATACGAATATTTAAAATAACTATATTCCCTTCAGCAGGGTGATTCGCCATGGAATAAGCACGGAATATAGGTTCTGTGTTTTTCATCATCAGCTGGAACATATTCATTTTTTCCCAATCTGATTTAAATTTATCATCAACATCTATATCCTTATAATTAACTGTAATAGGAGGAACATCAATTTGAATATAGCCCCCCGACAGAAACTGTAGGTTTTCTCCTTCGGGTAATTTAACAACAAACTCTTTAATAAAGGTGGCTACATTTTTATTAGAAATAACTTCACATTCCCATTTTTTTATACCAAATATTTCTTGAGGAATAATAATATCAAGATTAGAACGAACTTTAACCTGACAACCTAATCTCCAATTATCGTTTATTTGTTTTCGTGTAAAAAACCCGGTTTCTGTTGGAAGTATGCTTCCTCCTCCATTTACCACCTGTACTTTGCACATTCCACATGTTCCACCACCACCACATGCTGATGGCAAAAATATTTTATTATTCGATAAAGTAGATAATAAAGAAGAGCCTGAATCAACTTGTATTTCTTTTTCGTTATTCATTTTTATGGTAACAGCACCCGATGGGGTAAGTTTAGCTTTCGCATAAAGTAAAATAACCGCTAATAAAAGGTTTATTAATAAAAAAACAAACGTTGCTAAAATTATTAACCATCCTAAACCTATATTCAATATTATCATCATCATGAATTCAATCAATTTAAATCTTTATACCCATAAAACTCATAAATGCAATTGCCATTAAACCCGTAAGTATGTAGGTTATCCCTATTCCTTTTAGAGGAGCAGGAATGTGAGAATATTTAATTTTTTCTCTTATTGCAGCAATAGAAACAATGGCTAACATCCATCCTATTCCGGAACCAAGCGAATACGCAATTACTTCCGTTATTGTAGAATATTCTCGTTCTTGAATAAACAAGGCTGCTCCTAAAATAGCACAGTTAACAGCAATTAGAGGTAAGAAAATACCTAATGAAATATATAATGCCGGCGTAAATACTTCAACAACCATTTCAACGAGTTGAACTATACCGGCTATAACAGCAATAAAAATAATAAAACTTAAATAACTTAAATCTACATCCGCAAACGAATCGTTAATCCATTTTAATGCTCCTGATTTTAGCACATAGGTATCTATTAACCAGTTTATTGGAGCTGTTATTACTAACACAAAAACAACGGCAATACCTAGTCCAAAAGATGTTTTCACTGTTTTAGAAACAGCTAGATAAGAGCACATTCCTAAGAAATATGCAAAAATCATATTATCTATAAATATGGAGCGGACAAAAAGATTGAATATATTTTCCATACTATTATTTCTCGATTAAATTTTTATTTAGGCTTCTTTGTACCCACACAATTACACCTATTACTATTAATGCCATAGGAGGTAATATCATCAGCCCATTATTTAAATATCCCATTTCATAAAATGATTTTGGGATTACAGCATACCCCATTAATGAACCCGATCCTAATAATTCTCTAAAAAAAGAAATTGTTAGTAAGATTAAACCATATCCTAATCCATTCCCTATTCCATCCCAAAACGATTCCCAAGGCTTATTCGCCATTGCAAAAGCTTCTAGTCGTCCCATAAGGATGCAATTGGTAATTATTAATCCAACAAAAACAGATAGTTTTTTGCTTACATCATATACGTATGCTTTTAATATTTGGTCTACAATTATTACCAAAGCGGCAATTACGACAAGCTGAACAATAATTCGAATACTTGCAGGTATCGAGTTACGTAATGATGAAATAATTAAATTAGAAAAACCCGTAACAACCGTAACAGATAAAGCCATTACAAAAGCAGATTTCATTTGGGCTGTAACTGCTAATGCCGAGCATACGCCTAATACCTGAACGGTAATAGGATTATTTATATTAAGAGGAGCTTGAATTATTTTTTTAATATTCATATCAATTATTCCTATTCATTTATTTTTTTGTTCTTTTTATAAAAGGCAAATAAGAGCTTAACCCATTAAATATCATATCCTCTAATCCTTTACTTGTAATTGTTCCACCAGAAATAGCATCAACACTATGTAGGTCATCGGGCTTAACAATTCCTTTAATAACTTTTACCGATACAAAATTTTCATTTTGGTCGAAAATCTGTTTGTTTAAGAATTTATGTTCAAATTCGGTTGTATTAATTTCTGCGCCTAATCCGGGAGTTTCTCCTTTATGATCAAATACAGCACCAGCAATAGTATTAAAATCATTTTTTAATGCAATATATCCCCATATTGGCCCCCACAACCCTTTCCCTCTTAATGGCATTATATATAATGAATCCCCATTATTCGAAGATACAAAAACAGGAAAATTTCTTTTTTCAAGTGGTTTTTTTAATTCCACATTAAGATCTAAGGAAAAAGCATCTATATTTTTTACTATTTCCCCTTTATGATTTATAACAAAAGCATGCTGAATGTTTTTTTCATACAGTGTTTCTGCGTTTTCCACATTTGATTCGACATTTGCCGAAGATAAAATATTCTGCATTTTTTCAATTCTAATATTGCTTTCTTGTTTCGGTTTTAGCGAAACAGCAACAAAAGTTAGAGCAATTGCAACTATTGAAACCAATACAGTTAAATAAATTATTATATATTTATTCGAAAACATACCTAATATACTTAGTTTTTAACAATTGTTCTTGTAATTCTTTTTTTAATATGACGTTGAATAATAACATGGTCTATTAATGGAGCAAACGTATTCATTAATAATATCGACAACATCATTCCTTCGGGATAAGCAGGGTTAAATACCCGAATCATAATAGCAAACATTCCTATTAATAACCCATAAATTATTTTTCCCCATGGTGTTTGAGCGCCGGTTACCGGATCGGTTGCCATAAATACAGCCCCAAACATAAATCCCCCCATCATAAGTTGTGTTAGCGGATCTACTGTCATATAATTTGTAACAGCAAATGCATTAAAAATAAGTGTCATTATAATTCCACCAATAACGGTAGATATCATAATACGTGCACTTCCTACACCCGATATAATTAAAATAATGGCACCTAAGATGATTGCTAATTTTGATGTTTCCCCAATAGAACCGGGAATAAAACCAAAAAACAAATCGGATAGTGAAGGCAACATATCTATTTTATCGAGAGCCGCTTCCGATAAAGGGGTAGCACCGGTAATACCATCAACGGTTTTTAGTCCATCAGACATGCCACTTATCCAAACCTTATCTCCGGTAATTTTTGAAGGGTATGCAAAAAAGACAAAAGCCCTTGCAACCAATGCGGGATTAAATACATTCATCCCCGTTCCGCCAAAAGCTTCTTTTACAAAAATTACAGAAAATGCAGTAGCAACAGCAACAATCCATAAAGGCACATCAACCGGCATAATTAAGGGAATCAAAATTCCAGTTACCAAAAACCCTTCATTTACTTCATGATTCCTTATTTGAGCAAAAATAAATTCAACCCCTAAACCAGTTACATAGGTAACTACAATAATAGGCAGAACTAATTTTAGCCCAAACCAAAAATTTTCCCATAAAGATACATTCAATCCTATTGCTAAATGGTGTTGATAACCAGTATTCCAAATTCCAAAAAATAAAGAAGGAAGCAATGCTATGATAACAAACGACATGGTTCTTTTTAAGTCGCTGGCATCGCGAATATGACAGCCTTTTGTAGTAACATGATTGGGTACAAACAAAAAACTTTCAAATGCATCAAAAGTAGAATGAAATAGTTGAAACTTTCCACCTTTTTCAAAATTGGGTTTAATCTTATCTATATATTTTCTGAGTCCTTTCATTTAGTATAGCTGTTTAACTCATTTCTTTTCTAATAATATCGAGTCCTTTTCTAATAATTTGTTGTGTTTCCATTTTCGATGTACACACAAAATCACATAAAGCAAAATCTTCTTCCGATACTTCATAAATACCCAACTCTTCCATTTTTTCAATTTCTTCTGTAAGAATCGCTTTTAATAAATAAACAGGATAAATGTTAAAAGGAAAAACTTTTTCATACTGACCGGATAGCACAAAAGGCCTGCTTCCGCCATGAAAGTTTGTATCGAAATCAAATTTTTTCCCGGGAAAAAGAAAACTTAAAAATGTTCTGGAATTACTAAATTTTGATATTCCTGGCAATGCCCATCCGGCAAATTCATAATAATCGCCTTCGGGAATAATCGTAAGTTGATGATGATAATAACCCAAAAATCCATCGGGAAGAATTTTAACTCCGGTTAAAACATTTCCACTAATAAATCGACTGTTTTCTTCTGCGTTTTGAGAAGTAGCAATTTTATTTATTTGAGCGCCTATTAATGTTTTAATGTATGTGGGTAATTTTGCATTTTGACCGCTTATGTTAATAATTCTTTCTGCATCATAAATCCCGTTATCAAACAACTTCCCTATCATTACAACATCCTGCGGATTAACATACCAAATTGTTTCTCCTTTATTAATAGGCTTTGTTTTATGTATTTGCAATCCCACATTTCCCGCTGGGTGAATTCCTTTGAAATAATTTAAGGTTGCATTTTTAATATTAGCAAAAATATTATTTTCAATAGATGCATCTAATCCTAAGCAAACATTCCCTTTAGTAAGTTTAGCTAAGGCATTTACCCCCGTTTGGAAATATTGAATTTTATCTTTAATAATAAATTGATAATCGGGTGACAAGGGAGAGGAGTCAAAGGTTGAAATATAAATATCTCTCGGATAACTATCAACAGAGGGGATAATATCAAAAGGCCGTTGTCTTAAAAATGTCCATAATCCAGAAACGTGTAATAGAGAACGAATATCATCAGCAGTAGCTGAATCAATAGCCTGTTTTTCAAATTTACGATAAATAATATCAGTATCCGCTTTAACTGGTATTTCAACAATTTTACGTTTTTCTGCTCTTATAGGTTCGAGTACAATTCCACTAACGGGAGAAGTAAATATTATTTTTTCATTATTTTTATTAAAAAACAAAGGGTCTCCAGCCTGAATTTTATCTCCGGGTTTCACCAATAATTTAGGAATAACATCAATAAAATCATCAGGTTTAATGGCATAAATTTCAGGTTTATAAAAATCGGAGATTACTTTTGAAGCAACCCCTTTCATCGGAATATTTAAGCCTTTTTTTATTTTAATAGTCTGCATTATTGATTCAATTAACAGCTTATTTTATATAATTTGGTACAAATATATAAAAGAGTTTTTATGTTTAACTATCTAAATAAATAAATTCATCTTTTAAAAAAAATTTAAAACGAATTTTTTTATTGTAAATTTCTTTAGTATATTTGAGTTTATTATAGATATAAAAATTTAATACATATGAAAACTATCTACTTATCTTTAAAAGCTTCATTATTATTTTTAATAATACTACTTTTTACAAATAATAAAATACATTCTCAAGTATTGGAATCAATTACAGATACACGTGATGGGAAAACATATAAAACGATTCAACTGGGGAACCAACATTGGATGGCAGAAAATTTAGCATTCGACACACCCAATTCAAAGTGTTACAAGAACAATACAACCAACTGTCAAACGTTTGGAAAGTTGTATAATTGGGAAACAGCAAATAATGTATGTCCTTCGGGTTGGCATTTGCCTTCCAAAATTGAATTCGATACCCTAATTAATTATTTAGGCGGAAATGAAATTGCTGGAGCGAAAATTAAATCCAATTTATTATGGTCTACTAGCTATCCCTCAAACTACCAAAAAGTGGTTAGTTGTAATCACTCCGATGAAGAATTAGAACACGATTCTATTGAAATTAACACCAGCTTATTTTCTGCGCTTCCCGGTGGAGGTTATTATATGGGGGATGTTTTCGACTACCTTGGAATTCACGCATGTTTTTGGACATCAAACGAATACAACAAATATAGTGGATATTATTTTAATGTTTACGACAAATCGACCGGAGCTGGTATATCGAATACACAAAAAAATGTGTATTTTTCTGTTCGTTGTCTGAAAAATAATTAATTTTTTTTTATCACTTGGATAAAATAATTACCCTTTTGCCCGATACAGGGAAGCTTACCGCTATTCATGCAGCTAATGTTATAATGAAATCGAATTTACTTGTAACACCATTAATAGACCTTGCTTTTTCAAATCAATACCCTTTATCATTAAGAGCCGCAAATACCATAGAAATTATAGATTCTAAAAAGCCGGAATTGATTAAACCTTATTATAAAAAAATAATTAACGGTTTTCCCGAATATAAAATAATAGGAGTTAAACGTTGTTTATTAAAAATATTTACCCGACATACCGACATTAAAGAAGAATTAGTTTGTAAACTAATCGATTTCTGTTTTGCTTTTTTATCCTCTCCCAAAGAGTCAATTGCAATTAAAGCATACTCGCTGCAAATTCTATATGCTATTTCAAATAAAGAAGAAGCACTAAAAAAAGAATTAATTTCTGTATTAATAGACCAAATAGAAAAAAATTCGACATCTTTTTATAATTTTGGAAATCAGTTTTTAAAAAAATTATTAAAAGAAACCAATGGCTTAAGCAGCTGATATTATTTATTCAAACAAACATTACAATGACATCATCTCATAAAAAAAAGATTAAACCAAATCCAAATAAAAAAAGCAATACTTCTCTTAACTCTTCTAAAACAATAATTCCAAGACAAAAAAATTTAATTCCTGCACTCCTTATTTTTATTTTTTCGTTTTGTTTGTATGCAAACACAATTCAAAATAAATATGCATTTGATGATGATGTAATTTGTTTAAAAAATCAATTTGTTCAAAATAAATTAGCTAATGTTAATGAAATTTTTACAAAAGGGTTTACTTACGGCTTTAATGGATTAAACACCGATAGTTACAGACCTTTAACATTATTGAGCACCGCTTTTGAAGTATATCTATATGGAAATAAACCGAACAATCACCACTTTGTTAATGTGTTGCTTTTTTCATTAAGCTGTTTAATTTTATTTTTAGTATTACGAAAAATGTTCAGTAAGTATAATATTTTACTTCCTCTTATTATTACCTTACTGTATTCTGCACATCCAATACATACCGAAGTAGTAGCGAATATTAAAAGTCGAGATGAAATTCTTTGTTTTTTATTTTTTATAATTAGTTTAAACTTTTTTATGATTTTTATTAAGAAAAAGAAAATGCCATTTCTTGTTATTAGTAGTTTATTTTACTTTTTTTCGTTATTATCAAAAGAAAATGCAATTCCTTTTCTATTTATTTTTCCTTTAATAGCATATTATTTTACCGATACCACGTTAAAAAAAATAGTGTTGTTCTCCATCCCTTTCTTTGTAACTTTTCTAATATATTTTATAATACGAAATGAGGTCATTGACACCCTTATTTTTACTACCCAAATTGATATGGTGAATAACTCATTAATGGCGGCAGAAAATTACTCAAATCGATTAGCAACCGCCTTTTCAATGTTGGGGAAATATGTAATCCTTTTAATTTTCCCGTTAACCCTTGTTTGCGATTATTCGTACAACACCATTCCTATTACAAGCTGGGCCGACCCAAAAGCGTTTGTTTCATTTATAATTTACGCAGGAGCGTTTATATTTGCCCTTATAACATTAAAAAAGAAAAATTATTTTTCGTTTGCCATTTTATTTTTTTTAATCACATTCTCTACCGTATCAAATATTTTTAAAATAATAGGTTCTTCTATGGCAGAACGATTTATGTTTATTCCATCGCTCGGGTTTGTAATTATATTGGCATTATTACTGGTTAAAATTTTTAAGATAGATATAAAAGGAAATAATAAAAAAGGACTCATTCCCATGTTTTTCATACTTGGCATCATCCTATCATTATATTCATTTAGAACCATTGATAGAAATAAAGATTGGAAAGATAACGAACATTTATTTTGGAAAGATGTAAAAACCAATCCTGCCAGTTTTCGATTACATTATGCTGTAGGAAGCGCTGCAAGGGTTAAAGGAGAGGCGGCGATAGATACAACTAATCGTAATAAATATTTTAAAGAAGCTATTTCTCATTATTATCAAAGTTTAGCTATTATCCCAAAACAGGCAGAAACATGGTATAATATGGGGGTTTGCTATTATGCTTTTAATGATATTGAAAAAGCGATGCAGGCATATAAACAATGCATTCAATACGACCCGAATTATAAATCGGCCTATAATAATATTGGAGTTATTTATTTTAAAAAATACAATTACGATTCGGCATCCTATTATTTCAATAAAACAATTCAATTAGACCCCCGAAATGCCGATGCTATATCAAACGTAGGAGCTATTTTACATACAAACGGGAAATATGATGAAGCACTTCAATATTATGAAAAATCATTAGAAATTATGCCGAACAATAAGAATATTTATACAAACATGATTAAAATATATGAACGAAAAAATGATAAAAATAAAATTGAATATTACAAAAACAAATTAAAAGAATTAAATTAAATATATTGTAACCAAATTAATGCTCATTCTACATACTTAAACATTTAATAATTTCAACATGAAAAATAATTTTATAAAACGTTTGTTATTTAACATCCTCTTTTTTTCTTTCATTATATCATTAAATAGTTGTGTTAATGGATTAAATTATGAAAAAGGAAATGGAAAAGTTATTAAAGAAACCCGAACATTTGAAAGCTTTAATTCCCTAGATATTTCGGGTGGTTTTCAAATTCATCTTAAGCAAGACAGCTTATCATCCGTTGAAATTGAGGCTGATGAAAATTTAATGAAATATATTTCCACTCAAATAAAGAATCGCACATTAATAATTGAAAACAAAGTTAATATTAAAGGTTCTAAATCTATTCAAATAAATATTCACACACCCAATTATGAAGAAATAGATTTATCGGGGGCGATAGACCTTTTTAATTTAGACACATTAAAACTAGAAACACTTAAAATAGATATTAGTGGTGCATCAAAAATAACATTGAATCTTAAATTAAAAGAATTATTTCTCGACTGTAGCGGCTCCGGGGAAATAAATCTTGCAGGCAAAGCAGATAAGGTACACACAGACCTATCGGGAGCATCCGAAATAAATGCATTTAATTTTATTGCTGATAAATTTGAGTTTTCATCTTCCGGTTCTAGTAACGCAAACCTGAATGTAGTAAGCAATTTAATTATTGAATCATCCGGTTCTACCAAATTAAATTACAAGGGAAATCCGAATGTAGACCAAAATACATCAGGAAGTAGTAAAGTAATAAAAGTAGATTAATAATATTATTTAAATAAAAATAATTCGAATATAATATGTCTAATTCTGACCAAGCAATTGATTTATTCAAACAAGGATATAACTGTGCACAATCTGTTTTTTTAGTTTACAGTAAAAATTACCACATTAACCCAAAAGAAGGTTTTAATCTTACCTCTGCTTTTGGTGGAGGCATGGCTAGAATGCAGGAAATATGCGGTGCTATATCGGGAGGCACCATGGTTTTAGGACTCGCTATAAGTAATTACGAAGAAGACTTAGCAACCAATAAAGAAAGAGTATACCATATAATTAACTTATTTATTCAAGAATTTAAAGAGAAATTTGGTTCTACAAAATGCAGCGAATTGTTAAATTGCAATCTTAACACCTTAGAAGGACAAATGTTTTACGATGAAAACAATTTACAGCAAAAAATATGTTATAATTGCATTATAGAAACAATAAATATTGTTGATCGTTTTATATTGAAATATGGAATAAAGCCAGAATAATAAAAGCCAAATATATATTCCATTTGAACATAATTTAACGAATATGATTTATTATTAATTAAGAGGAATAAGAATAAATGTTTTCGGAATTTATAAAAATGTTTTTTTTTGAAACAAAAATAAAATTAACAAAAG
>Ga0116171_10003008_pt1 | contig 15692 bp, 13 predicted proteins | sample AD_JPNHW2_MetaG_FD_89798 | JGI IMG/M metagenome (GOLD analysis project Ga0116171, IMG submission 89798) | Active sludge microbial communities of municipal wastewater-treating anaerobic digesters from Japan - AD_JPNHW2_MetaG | ecosystem: Engineered > Bioreactor > Anaerobic > Digestate | place...
GACTTTCACCCCCTGGAAATTTGCACACCTGTTGTCGCTCCTAAAAACTTATTTGTATATTTATACTTTTTCAACAGCTTACAACAAGTGTGCGCTGCATGATGCTCATGCAGGGCGCACACAACGACTGATGGGAGTCCTGAAAAGTAATATTTTCCAGAAATTGAAGTACGAAGCGTAAAAAGACGGAATTATTTCGTACATTTGTATATCATGATGAATGGGATGCAAAACCAGAAGTGCGAAATGCGAAGTGCGATTCAATGGATTCATGATTCTCTCTGAAACCAATTTCTTCCCTAAGACTGACCTAAGACTTGTCTAAGTCCGGTCTAAGACTACGTCATTTACGATACCGTGATCCCTCCTTGTCCTATACTGTGTCCTATACTGAAAAAACTATACAGTTAAAAGGGTTTATACTGAAATGACTATACATGTTTATTTGGTTGCATAAAATTGTCCTATGCTGAAAAACCATACCGACATCGTTTATTCAGGGAAAGCCGCGGGAGTAAAAAATATATTCGATAAAATTCATTATGTTCAATATTACTACCTATATTTGCTATAACCATAATTTATAAGACTCACGTTCAGCTACCTATTATTCGCCTATTTACAGTCAGGACTGTGTACAGGAGAAACAAATCATTCGCCTGACATCGCAAGTGAATTCTGATAGGAGAAATGGAGGTGGGGGTATAAGTGAGTTAGCAGCCATTAATTAAGTACCATGAATGAGATATTGAAAAGAATAAATGATGCTGAATTTCTTTGGAAATTTCGAAGAAAGGAAAGTGCTTTCCTTCTCGTCCTTATTGCATTAGCTGCAGCATCACGCGCTAAATATCCCACAATTAAAGGTGATAAAGATGCTTTTGAAACATTTTTTAAGGAATTTAATGGACATATTATTAGTGTCGAATTCCGTGGAGACTGTATACCACTTGAAAAAATATTTTATAAATGGATGAGATGCGAATTGGTTCATGAAGGTGGGTTACCTGCCGATATTAAATTCATGAAAGAAGAGAAATGCGGAACAATGTCAATCCGGGCAGGTGGCAAACCTGAATTTGTTCTTAAAATCGGTGAAGGATGGTTCTTTCATTTAAAAGACTCATTAAAAATATTTCTACAATCAATCAAGAACTAATTTTAACAGCTGCCGGCTGACCGTTATACCGCATTTAAAAGATGACACAAGCAGAGAAATTACAAGGAATTCCATTATCTGGAGAATATGAGGAAATCATATTTGATTTACCGGAACCATGGCGAGCACAAACTTGGAATTATGTGAAATTTACCATGACAGATGGAACTGTATGGTGCGGAGAATTCAGAGAAAAGCAAGATAGTGGATTCTTACTTTCTGAGTTGCCAGACATAGGAATCGCTTGTGTTGTTTCGGGTGGACATGGATATATTATTGACATTAACAAAAAAGAAAAAATTAAGGATTTGGACACTGAACCAATAATTGATATTTACGCAGACAGAGTCACAAATACATTATACGTTTCAAGCTATTGGGACATACACTTAATAGACAATGAACTAAACGAAATCGACTTGCCAATACCTATCGGTTGTGACGGAATTTTTTTTAAAGGAGCAAACGGTCGAATATTAAACCTTGAAATAGAAGAAATCGGTGCCGATATGACTAAAAATATTGAATACCAAATTGACCTAAATGAAAGAAAAATAAAGAAAAACGCGGTATAACCTGTCGCCAGCCGCGATGCGGGCGGGTTTCGGTCGCTAAGGAGCAACAAATCTAAGTAAATCGCACGAAAGTAAAGTGAACGACTAGTAAAACCCGCACCAGCGGCTGCCGGCCCACTTGTTAGGTGGTATTGATTATTAAAACATAACGAAAAATTGAATCTATTATATGGAACAAAAAGCTGGATTAGTAAAAATTCTTAAGGTTACCCTATCCGACCATTTTGGAAATATTCAAGGAAATCCATGCAGAATAATTGCAATACCAATAAAATCAACCTTGTATAAATTGGCTTCCGTTATTATCGAGAGCTTCAATTTTGATTTTGATCATGCATTTGGATTTTTCAACAATCCTAAAAATATTTACAAATCAACTGAAGGGTATGAATTATTCGCAGATGTTGGTGAAGAAACTGAATTCGGTAGTGTTAAAAAGACCAAAATTGACCAAGTATTCGATACACCCAAGAAAAGAATGTGCTTTATGTTTGATTATGGCGATGATTGGAGGTTCTTGGTTGAATTCATTAATGACCAAAGTGTAGACGATATTAAAAAATATCCCAAAATAATCGATTCAAAAGGTGAGGCACCGGAACAATATCCGGATTACGATAATGAAAAATAGTAAGGCACCAACACCACCTGACATGCCGTTTTACCTCAACAATATGAAGAACAGGAACTCAACGGAAAATTTACTATCTTTGACCAAACTTATGCAAAGATGAAATATCTGGATAAGATTGAAATTAATCCAAATATCAGATTTGGAAGACCTTGTATCAAGGGAACGCGAATAACGGTTTATGATATCTTGAACTGGTTAGCATCTGACATGACAACCGAGCAAATCATAAATGATTATCCTGAATTGAAGATTGAGGATATAAAGGCATGTCTTGCATTTGCGGCAGACAGGGAGCATAAACTTCGTGTTGCATAAAGATTCTGACCGAAAATCAAAGCATCATAACCGAATTCCTAGAAAATCCAGAATATCAGGAAATTGGTTGTCTTGAACTTAATAAAAATATTTTCGAGGCATAACATGCCACTAAATCTCAACAAAGCCAGTATTGACAGTGCTTTTCATAGTTACTGCCATTTATGCGTTTAGCAGCCCAACGTTACCCAACAAAGAAAAGATGGCTTACAAATAGAATGTTTCTCATGGTGTTGACTCCTAAATATATGAGGTTGATTTTAATTATAATACCAATAGCCTTGATGATTAGCGCATCCGGGCAAAAAACATCATTTGATTTTACCTTCACCGCAGTTGATAACGGAAAGTATATCAGGCTCGACAGCATTAAAGTAATGAACAGAACACAAGGAGATTCTGTTAAGCTGTATTGGCCTGATACAACACTTACATATCAAATAATACCGGGAGATATATTGCTCTATGTTGGTTATGCAATGGATTTTCCTGTGGGAATGTGGCATATTAGTGATAGAATGAAAGAATTCAGACTGTTTTACTGCTATCCCAATCCGGTTATAGATCAATCCATAATTTCTGTATACCTTCCATCAAAAGGAACAGTGAATATTATGGTTTCTGAGGTCAGTGGAAAAACTGTGGTGAACTTGGACCGGGAGCTGGAAGAAGGAACACATTCCTTCAGGTTCCTCCCTGGAGATAATGGAATTTATTTCCTTAGAGCTCGGTATGACGGCATTACAAAAAGTATTAAAATCATTTCGAAAATGCCAACAGGCGGAAAGACATGCAAAATTGAGTACCTCGGCTTAGATAATAATAATCCATCATTAAAACAATCTCAACTTAAAGCAGGCCTTGTCGTTCAGGAATCCGGCATTTTGGATACACCCACTTGTGATACAACATACACTTTTCAGTTTGCTACCAATATCCCCTGCCCTGAAACACCAACAGTCACTTATGCTGGTCAAGTTTATAACACCATCCAGATTTATAGCCAATGCTGGTTGAAGGAAAATTTAAACGTTGGGACTATGATCTCTGGGAACCAGGTTCAAACGAACAATGGCATTATTGAGAAATATTGTAACAACAACGAAGCAGACAGTTGTACAAAATATGGCGGACTCTACCAATGGGATGAAATGATGCAGTATATGAACCAGCAGGGTGCACAAGGTATCTGTCCACCGGGTTGGCACCTGCCCACAGATGAGGAATGGAAAGTTTTGGAAGGCGCAGTGGACACTCATTTTCGGATCGGAGATCCGGAATGGGATTTGGCCTTGTTTCCTCGCGGCTATGATGCAGGTTCAAACCTGAAGTCAACCAGTGTCTGGCAGGGAAATGGAGTTTGTACAGATTTGTTTGGATTTTCAGCCCTTCCAGGAGGCGTTCGTCTTGGCGATGGTTATTTCCACGCGATTGGATACACCAGCAATTTGTGGACATCGTCCGGGTATAACGTTGAAACTGCATGGTATCGTTGTCTCTATGGCTGGCAAGGATTGGAGCGGAATTATATATTATTTAAGGAGTCAGGCTTTAGTGTTCGGTGCCTCAAGAGTTATTAGGCTGTCACGAGGAATTTGAACAGTTAGACTCTAATTGTAAATGGCCGACTTTCGGGGGAGCTTACAATTTCTTAAGGTTATTTGAATATCTCATGCCCTGCATAAATATGTAAATACATCGAAAAATGAAAAGATATCTGACAATTTTCCTGGCATTTCTTGCCGGATCACTGGCAGCACAGAACTACCAGAATATCTGTTCTCCCGGTGTGAGTTTTTATCAGGAAGGACTGTTATATCAATGGGGTGCGTTCGGCCGCGATTCGGTTGTAGTCATGCCAAATAACGACACCGTTTTTTATTCCTATAAAGTCCTCCATGATACTAACACCATGTGCCTGGACTATGCAAACGGTTCGTTTTTAGGGCGTAAGGTATACCAGTCGGTACAGACAGGGAATTTCATGTTTTTCAATAAGTACGGCGATACGATCCTTGTGTGTACCCAGGCTGCCCTGAACCAGACCTGGCATTTGATGAATCTGCAGGGAGGCGATTACATCGAAGCAAAGGTGACCCGGATTGGACTTGATTCGGTATTGGGAACTGTGGATATGACAAAGGAGATAACACTGCAAACCAAAGATGCATCGGGGAATAACATCGTTGGAAATATCAACGGGAGTGTGATCTGGCTCACCCGGCATTATGGATTCAGTACTTTTTTCGATGTTTATTCAATCCCTGACTGGCCTGTTTACGTGAGGTTGCTTGGAAAAGAAAATCCGCCGGCAGGTATTCAATACGCCACTGGCAGTCAGCTATTCGATTTTTCAATCGGGGACGAATTTCATTACCATGGATTCATGAAAAACTACAACTTCGACGCAGGACTCACCGACTGGCATGACATTAAAACCATCCTGCAGAAGGAGGTATTCGCTGATTCAATTGTGTACCATTCCCTTCGATGCCGTCGGCAAACCAGTACCGAAGTACCGCATTATGTTTCATTCCGCGACACCGTCAGGGATGCTTACTACCCTGCCAGGCCATTCTTCAACTGCCGTCCCGGCGAACTTGTACCCGACCCCGTTTATGGCGCCGGGGTACCTTGGCCTGCCTGCTACGCGGGCTGCAACATAAAGAACCGGCTGACCAAAGGTTATACCTATGGCAGATTCTGGATTTCACCTGGATGCATAACCGGAATGCCCTCCAATAACATCGATGAAAAACACGAATTCACGGATGGCCTCGGAGATACCTGGGACAACATCCAGTATTCCGGTTGGAGCACATACCAATGGCACAATGAACTGGTGTACTTCAGGAAAGGGGCCGAAGTTTGGGGCATCCCGGTGGCCACCGATTGCAATACGCTGGTAGATGCAGGTGCGAGCCTTAACCATGTGGAGAAGGCTTTCCAGGTCCGGTTGAATCCTGCCGCTACCCTGATCACGGTCACACGGACCACCGACGACACTGATCCCTGGGAGGTGGAATTGATCGGTATGTTTGGAACCAGGGTGAGGTCGGAACAAGCGGCCACCGGATCAAACGAGGTCACCTTGGACGGTTTGGCACTGCCACACGGCCTCTACCTCGTCCTGATCCTGGAAAACAACCAGATGTTGTCGATAAAGAAACTATTATTATACTAATCATTTCACCCCCGCTATCCTTCACAAATTGCCAAATCAATCAAGATTTCAAAGAACAAAAAGATATACAGTTGAAAATCAATTTAGTTTAACAGAACACTAGTGTTACAGAATTAAAGATAAAGTACTTAAATCGATTAAATATAATATAAAAATATTATATTCACTGGGGTTAACAAGCTTGCGACCGACACAAAACCAACATTTCTGAGGCTTTGTAAAGGTTTACCGTTATGGCGGTTGCAGGCAACGCGTTATGGGCAAAAACAATTGGAGGAACAGATCATGAAACACATTTACAGTTTACTGGTAATCAAACATGAAAATAATTGTGTGGAAACCGTTTTTACACATTTTTCAAAAAAAACGTGCGTTAATAAATAAGGCTTCGTGTGGTCGAGGAACGAGACTCAGCATGAAGCCGTGTTGCACGAAATCCTTGGTGTGGGCTGAAGTGGTACCACCTCCCCATATTGGCGGCCACCCGTTAGAGTCAAAATGAACCGGACGATAAAAAGCAGCAATATGAAAAATACTTTTTTTACGCTATGGTTGACCTCTTCTCTGTTGATTGGATGTTACACTGAAGTATATTCTCAATATATCCTCGCAGGACAACACAATACAAGCAATTATTTCTTTGATATAGTTCCCGATACAACACTGACCGGACCAAATAATCATGCTGTTCCCCTCCCTCCCGCAGTTTATCGAATCGACATCAATGGAGATGGTATTCTGGATTTTTATCTGTATGCTGTGGGATATTGGTCTAATGGCGCCGGGAATACAACAATAGCTATTAAATCGTACGATACAAGTTTTAATCAGGTTGCTTTCGGTTATTATGATACCTGCAATTATGTTTATAGCGATACCACCATATCTTGCCTTCATGAAATGGCCAAATCATTCAGGATGAACGATACAATAAACAGCAAACTCGAATGGAGTACCAATGTAGGCCTCTATTTAGCTTACACCAATTGGATGTTGATGGCAGCTGATTGCGAAGGTAATGGGTTTCGTAATGATTCCCTTGGCAATTACATTGCAGTCAGGGTACTCCGACCCAATGATACCATCTATGGCTGGATAAAAGTTACGAATGTCAATTATCTTACATTTACTGTACAAGCGTTTGCCAGTAGTTTAAACTGCACCGGGATTTCACATCATAAAGACTTCATGCGTATTTACCCTGTCCCGACATCCGGGATGGTAACCGTTGAAACCGAGGCACAAAACTATGAACTTGTAGTGTACGATTTATTTGGGATAGAAATACTTAGAAGGGAACCCGGATCGAAAACCTTTCATATTGATTTAACCGGAAAAGCTAAGGGGGTCTATATTGTAAAGTTAACTCAAGGTAACACAACCATTTTCAAAAAAATAATTAAACAATAAAGTAACAGCCATAACAGGCCAATAATACCAGTACAAATAAGAATATTCTGCTTAGTGAGCTTAACGGCACATGGTTTTACAGGCCATCCATTATACCCTATTTTATAAAAACAAAACACAAATGTTTTATTACAATGACTGAGAGAAGAAATTCGATATTTGCAGGACTTGCATTTGGACTTTTGTTCGGACTTTATTTGGCTTTTCGTTATGAAATCCAATATGCATTGATTTGTGGACCTATTTCCGGATTGTTATTTGGATTAGGAATGTATTTCTTCATTACTTCAAAGACCATAAGACGTCAGACTCAAATAGTAGTCAATGATGGACAAGGTATAATTCGCTCCGGATCAGCAAATCATTTTAAAAACAGAGAGGCCGTTGGTGGAAAGCTATATTTATTGACAGACAGAATTCAGTTTAAATCTCATTCATTTAATATTCAAAATCACGAAATGAAAATCGGACTTGAAGAAATTAAAGAAATTCGGTTTTTCAATTCATTAGGTATTATCCCCAATGGATTAGAATTAAAATTAATGAATGAACAAATTGAGAAGTTTGTGGTTGACGGGAGGAGACAATGGCGAGCAGAGATCGAACGACAAAAAACCCGGTCAGAAACGGATATCAGAACAACAGCAGATAAATCTTAAACGGGATGAAATATCAGAAATTAATCCATAGTCGTCGAATTGAAGATTTAGAACTTGCCATTCGGAAATCAACTTAATTATCAATTCAAAACCGGAATTTATAATCATGCCCAATGTAAATCAAGGAGTTTTAATTTTCACAACATCAATAATTGTGACTTAAGTCATAATAGAATTTAAAAGCACTATAGATGTAAACGGTAAATAACAATCCCTGTTTTTTCGTAAATAAGATTCCCCGGGCGGTAGCGAAATGGATTAATAACCTCTTTAAATGAAAATCTATGAAAAGGCTCCTTTTAATTTTCGCAACATCAATTATTGTAACATTGGCAAACGGGAATATGGCGCTACCATTAGCTTCTATCTCGGAAATCCATTTCAGCACTGACGGCAGCTGGACTATTGAACTTGGGTTTTTCTTCAATTATGCTTCTCAAGTCGATTCGATCAGTTTAGAATCATCATCGGGAAGCTCCATAATCAAGTTCTATACACTTATTCCGGGGGGAGGATTCCCAAACTTTAACCACCTCGCTGTTATCACAAATTTAAACCTTCAAACACCGGTTTTCATAAATCCCCTTGCAGATTATGTTAAGACAATCAGTTATAACTACGGATACGAAAGATCTGATTATGTTGCTTTCGGTAATTATCCAGGATCATTTCTTGATTGTAAACAAAAAGGGGAATCGATCTCTTACATCTCGTATTTAAATGGTTCCGACTATAGAGATAGCTTTTGTGTTGATAAATGCCCTACCATCGGAATTGGAAATGACACAACCGGAAAGTTAAGCCGTTATTGCGGGAAGATATACGACCCATCAGGAAATGTTTTTACCCATGGTTACTTTTCACTACCGCCACATATAGGTATATTTATTGATATTCAACCTGATGGCTCCTTTCTTGAAACAGTATTTTCCAGGAGGTATACCTTTGACACTATCACCATTGTTTTAACGAATTGGCCCTGCTATTCCAGTCAAACCTACAAGGTTGAACACGTTGACTTTTGCGTGAGGCCAGACTCGCTGCACACTCAGGATATCATTGCGACGAGCCTCATCACTGCCGTCGACAAACGCGAACCGGATCAGGAAAGTGTGGTTGTAGTATCGCCAAATCCTTTTACCGATAAGGTTACGTTCTTTTTTAATATGAGGAATCCGGATCCATCTGATGAGATAAGTTTTACAATTTATGGCCGGGATGGACGGCAATTGAAACAGATTAAACCGACTGCTTTTCAAAACAAATATGAATGGATCCCGGATGAAAATATTCCGACAGGCGTCCTTGTATTTCATATGAAGAAAAACGGAAAAACGGTAAAAACGGGAAAATTTTTAAAATTATAAAAGCCCATTATGCGCTCTGTGTTTTTACTCCCGATATTTTTATTGGTATACATAACCGGTTCCAGCCAGGGATTAAGTTTTTACAAAGAAAATATCACCATGAAAATTACGAAGGGCTACTTTCATGTTACTGGTATTTATTATCTGCGAAACGACAGGAATTCAAGCGAAATCCTGATCTATCCTTACCCTGTTGACTCTTTGTATGGTCCGGTTGATTCAATCTATATCTACAATATGACCACCCATAAGAATATCACCCCATTGAAAACTGATTTGTACAAAACCGTTTTTAAACTTGATTTCAGTTATCCCGGTGATCTTGTAATCCAGATCTCATACCGTCAAAGGCTCATCGGGAACCATGCTGAGTATATCCTGAAGTCGACCATTAGCTGGAAACAGCCCCTCAATCAGGCCGATTATCAATTAATAGTCCCATCAGGACTTCAGATTAGTAGCTTCTCTATGGTGCCACACGATTCGATCGTTACCGATCAGGAGGTAGTATATTTATGGAATAAATACAACTATATGCCTTCCGAAAATCTTATTTTTGAATATAAAAACAGATGAAACAGGTAATGTGTGAAGTGTTTCAAGATCAACGTCCATTTGAAATGAACGTTAAATGCCTGTCAAAAGGCCTTTACACTCTTAAAATACACACCCGGTCAGGAGTTGGGATAAAAAAACCTGTTATTTCCTGATAACAAAATTCAAAAAATCAAGCCATGAATAATGCTCTTGTAAAAATTAATGAAGCGTTCAGACCGATGGTATCTCCTGTAGTACTCCCTGAATAACACTTTTTCCGTCATTGAGATCCCGGCGGATTGGTTCAGGGTGTTGAATAGGCAAGAAGAAAGGACATTGACGATTGAGAAAATTATTTCCGCATATTTTGCGGGAAATATTTGTAAATGCGGAGAATAGGTCTTATATTTGACGCATAAACTGCGGAAAAAGTGAATTTTCATATCTATCACCGTAAGGATTGGCCACATTTTACCTGGGATAATGATTATCTGATTTCCCCGTTGGGAAAAGTCAGAAATATTCAAGGTAAATTGGTCGGTAAAATGGAGTCCCTGGGTTTTAACCTGAAAAATGAAGCCATATTAGAAACCTTGACTTTGGATGTTTTGAAATCAACCGAAATTGAAGGCGGGATTTTAAATCCTGATCAGGTTCGTTCATCCATTGCCAGGAAATTAGGTATGGATATTTCCGGTCTGGTTGATTCAGACAGACATGTTGATGGAATGGTTGATCTGATGTTGGATGCTACTCAGAATTTTTCAAAACCGCTGAATTCGGAAAGATTGTTTGGATGGCATTCTGCTTTGTTCCCCTCGGGAAGAAGCGGAATGCGCAATATCACCGTTAGCGCCTGGCGTAAGGATTCAACCGGGCCGATGCAGGTTGTTTCAGGCGCAATGGGTAAAGAAAAAGTGCATTTTCAAGCTCCGGCAGCCTCTATACTTGAGGATGAAATGAAAAAATTCATTTCCTGGTTTAACAATGAAGAACAATCAGACCCGGTGATAAAAGCAGCAGTTGCGCATTTATGGTTTGTGACCTTACACCCGTTTGATGACGGCAACGGAAGGATTGCCCGTGCATTGACTGATATGTTATTGGCGAGGTCAGATGGAAGTTCTCAGAGGTTTTATAGTATGTCGGCACAAATAAGGTTAGAACGAAAAGGGTATTATTCCATTTTAGAAAAGACACAGAAAGCAGACCTTGAGATCACCGACTGGTTGCACTGGTTTTTAATATGCTTATTGAATGCCTTGGAATCGACCAATCGTATTCTGGAGAACGTTCTCAACAAGGCGCAGTTTTGGAACAAATATTCACAAACAGTATTGAATGACAGGCAAAGGCTGATGATCAATCAATTGTTGGATGGATTTTCCGGAAAGTTGACCTCCTCCAAATGGGCTAAGATGTCAAAGTGTTCATCTGATACTGCACTAAGGGATATTCAGGATTTGATACAAAAAGAAATATTAAGAAAGGAATCTGGCGGCGGAAGAAGCACCAATTATGAGCTTATCGGGATAGATGAAAAGAGAGAGATAAACGGTAAATAACAATCCCTGTTTTTCGTAAATAAGATTCCCTGGTTATCGCATAAAACATCAATGTCTTTTTAACTTTAAGGTGCCCATCCACCGGAAAAGAACGGGTGTTTCAAAAATACGATTCTCCCGGTTTCCCGGAAAAGTCTACATTTGCAATCGTGCTCCCGAAATCATTCACCGGAAAACTGTTGGTGTGGCGGTTGCGGCATATCCGGCTACGCCGGTTTGTGTTGCTGCTCAGCGTGCTGGTTGGTATTGGCAGCGGACTTGCCGCGGTGGTTCTGAAAAATACCCTGTATTACACGAACTATTTTCTCACCAATGGATTCAGTTTTCACGGCCTCTATTACCTGTACCTGCTTTATCCGGTGGCCGGGATCATCCTTACCTTCCTGTTCATCAAGTATCTGGTCAAAGACAACATCAGCCACGGCGTCAGCAAAGTACTCTATGCCATTTCGAAAAACAACAGTCGGATCAGGCCGCACAATTCATATTCCTCGCTGATCGCCTGCACCCTGACGCTGGGATTCGGGGGATCGGTCGGGCCCGAGGCTCCGCTGGTCCTTTCCGGATCGGCGATTGGCTCCAACCTGGCCAGGCTGTTCCGGCTCGATTACAAAACCACAACCCTGCTCATCGCCTGTGGTGCGGCAGGAGCCATCGCAGGCATCTTCCAGGCGCCCATCGCGGGAGCTATTTTCGCCATCGAGATCCTGATGCTCGACCTCACCACGGCAACGCTGATCCCGCTGCTTATCTCCACGGTTACCGCCTCCATTGTCGGATACCTGCTCATGGGCAAAGAGGTGCTGTTTTCATTCACCCTGACCAATCCCTTTATATTAAAACATATTCCGTTTTACCTGCTCCTCGGAATTTTCACCGGACTGATCTCCGTCTATTTTATCCGGGGTTCCATCTCCATCGAAAACCTGTTGAAAAAAGCCGCGGTTCCTTTCAGGATCGTTCTGGCCGGCGTCGGACTCGCCGCGCTCATTTTCGCCTATCCTTCCCTCTTCGGTGAAGGATACACGGTGTTAAAGTCGGTGATCAGCGGAAGCGGGGAGATGATCGGGAACCCCGTGCTATTCGGTTCTCTAAGGGAGGGCCCCTGGACCTTCCTCTTCATTGTGTTCGGGCTGATCTTAATGAAGGTGGCGGCTATGGCCCTGACCCAGGGCAGTGGCGGGATCGGCGGGACCTTTGCCCCGTCGCTCTTCGTCGGAGGCATCAGCGGGTATTTCTTCGCTGCAGCCATGAACCTGGTTTTCGGACTTTCGCTCTCCCAGGCCAATTTTGCACTCGTTGGCATGGCCGGCGTCATGTCGGGCGTCATGTCGGGACCCCTCACTGCCATTTTCCTCATCGCCGAGATCACGGGCGGATACCTGTTGCTCACCCCGCTCATCATCACCGCTTCCATGGCCTACCTGACCACGCACCTCTTCGAAAGTCACTCCATTTACGCCCGTCAGCTCGCCGCCCGTAAGGAACTTATCACCCACGATAAAGATAAGGCCGTGCTGTCGTTCATGTCGTTGCGCCCGCTGATCGAAACCAATTTCGCCACCATCGCTCCCGACGCCACCCTGGGTGAACTGGTTAAGGTAGTGGCCAAGGCTTCACGCAATGTCTTCGCGGTAGTCGACGACAAAGGAACCCTGCAGGGTATCGTGATGCTCGATGGCATCCGGGAGATCATGTTTGATCATTCCCTGTACGACAGCACTTTTGTGAAGGATCTGATGGTAAAACCCGACTGCGTGATCGATCCCGGCGATTCGATGGATGCTGTGGTTCAGCTTTTCCAGCAAAGCGACCGGTACAACCTGCCGGTACTCGAACATGGAAAGTATATAGGTTTCATATCCCGGGCAACGGTATTTTCTCAATACCGTGAGATGCTCCGGAAGTTCTCGGAGGATTGATTTCTAATATCCGAAAACGTCTTTCAGCTCCAGATTTTTCACATTTCCGTAAGTGGAAAGGGTGTTGACATCGAGTTCACCTTTTTTCCCCAGTACCATGATGTGGAACTGCTTATCCTTGATATTTTTTTGCTGAAAGGCCTTCAGATCAGCAAAAGTCATGGATGGTATCCGTTCGTAAACATCTTTGCGGATGTCGTAGGTCAGCCCGAATTTCTGAGCATTGATATAGTTGAAAAGCACCTGAGCCTTGGTGATGCGTTCGGTTCTGATTTTGTTGATGATGGCATCTTTCGAAGCATTCATTGCCTTTTCGCTCTCGGGCATGTTGTTGAAAATTCCCGTCATGGCTTTCATGGCTTCAGGCAATTTATCGATCTGGGTTCCGATATACGAAAAGACATAGAAATTGAGCCAGGGCTGGGCCGGTGAACGGTATCCGGCATAGGCGCTGTAAGCCAGTCCCTTTGATTCGCGGATTTCCTGGAATACTATGGAGTTCATACTTCCCCCGAAATATTCGTTGAAAAGCCGGATGACCGGAACCTGTAGTTTGTCAAACTTCTGCGATTTCGACAGCATGATGATCTCCACCTGTTTCATGTCGTAATCGACTGCGTAAACCTTGCTCTGCTCCGTGGGGAGTTGCCCGAAACGGGTATTTACTGGAACCGGTTTCATGGCCGTGGCAGCCTTGATCTCCTTATTGAGAACATTGGTCAGGTTTCCAGTCGAAAGCGGCCCGTAATAGAGGATTTTATGCTGATAACCGGTCAGTTCGCGGATGGTTTTCACCAACTCTTCGGCTTTCAGGGCGTCGAGTTCCGAAGCTGAAAGTATATTGGTATAGGGAGACTTTTCGCCATATACGCCATAGTTGTACATCGCCTGCCAGAGGATGGTCTGTTTGGAAAGCTTGTCGTCGTCACGGCGTTTTTTGATGTCGGCTACCAAATTGGAAAGGGCTTCGCTGTTGGGTTGTGCATCGCTGAGGATCTGACCGAACAGTTCGATGGCCCCGGGCATGCTCTCACTCAACCCGCTGATCGATACCCAAACTTCATCTTCACCGCTGTTGACGTTGAAGGAACATCCGAGTTTGTAAAATTCCTCCTGTACCTGACGCGGCGTGAGTTTGGAAGTACCCAGATATTTAAGGTAGTCGAGCGCGATGCCAAGTTTGCGGTCGGCATTGGTACCCATTTCATAATAATAGTAGAGTGAAAAGGTGTTGCTTTCGTTGTTTTTCCTGTAGAGGACCGGGGTGTTGTTCCGGGTGTTGAACTGGCTCACATCCTTGCTATAATCGAGGAAGACCGGCTCAATCGGTTTTGAGGGTTCAGCCACAATCTTTTTCAGGAAAGCCGATTCATCATCCCGGTTCATGGTGACCGGAGTGATTTGGGGCTTCACGATTTTGGTCACTTCGGGCGATTTCCCGGTGCGTTTATAAACGATCACATAGTTTTCGGCATATGTTTTATTGGCATAATCGATGATCTCTTTTTTGGTGATCTTCGATAATCTGTCAACGTTATGGATGATGTCGGCATGGGGGATCTCCTTGATGAATTCGCTCATCAGCTCCATGGCGCGACCGCTGTTCGACTCATTCCTTCTGATTTCGCTGAGTTTGATATCATTGATAATAGCCGGGATCAGCCAATCGGGGAATTCACCTTTTTTGACCAGTTCGATCTGGGCCATGATGAGGTCTTTCACTTCTTCCAAGGACTGGCCTTCTTTGGCTTTTCCCGAAAAGATGTTCACCGAATAATCTTTAAGAATATAGGAGAAGGCGCTGGCTTCGAGAACTTTCTGTGCCTGGTTGAGGTTGAGATCCATGAGTCCCGCGGTGCTGTTGCTCAGGATCATGTTGAAGATAGTCACCAGATCGGCATCGGGTGTGGCGGCGCCGCCCATGCGGTAGCCGATGGTCACCGATTCGGCATCGGGTCCGAGAACCTCTTTAATGACGGGTTTGGCAATAGGGACTTCAATAGCGGGAACATAAGGTTTGACGGGCTTTGCCTGCAGGGTTCCGAAGGTCGCGTCAACCTGGCGGATCACCTCTTCGGGATTGAAATCACCCGAGAGAATAACCGCCATATTGTTGGGGACGTACCTCGAAGCAAAGTAGGCCTTCAGGGAGGTGAGCGACGGGTTTTTCAGATGTTCAACGGTACCGATGGTGGTCTGTGTGCCGTAGGTATTGGTCGGGAACAATCCTGCGAAGAGCTCTTCAAAAATCTTATCCTCATCGTTGTCGAGGCTCATGTTCTTTTCCTCATAAACGGTCTCCAGTTCGGTATGGAAAATCCGGAAAACGGGATCCTGGAAACGTTCTTTTTCGATATCGAGCAAC
>Ga0116171_10003012_pt1 | contig 15679 bp, 13 predicted proteins | sample AD_JPNHW2_MetaG_FD_89798 | JGI IMG/M metagenome (GOLD analysis project Ga0116171, IMG submission 89798) | Active sludge microbial communities of municipal wastewater-treating anaerobic digesters from Japan - AD_JPNHW2_MetaG | ecosystem: Engineered > Bioreactor > Anaerobic > Digestate | place...
AAATACTAAATAGAAAGAAAATATGAATTTAGATGTCCTCTTTTATCCCAAATCAATTGCCATTATTGGTGCTTCTAGTAGAGAGAAAACAGTTGGTAACGATGTGGTCAAGAATTTGGTACAGCAAGGTTATCAGGGAAAAATTTATCCCGTTAACCCTAAAATCGATCAACTTTATGGACTTAAGGTTTACCGAGATGTTGATGATATTGAGGGAACAGTTGAATTAACGGTTTTTGCCATTCCAGCTAAATTTGTAGCACAGGAAGTCAAAAAAGTAGCTAAAAAAGGGGCTCAAGCCGCAATCGTTATCTCTGCTGGTTTTAAAGAAACAGGTAATGTGGAATTAGAAGAAGAATTGGCAGCCACTTGTAACAAATTAGGTATAATTTTAGTTGGTCCAAACTGTTTAGGTTCAATCAACGCCGAATATCACATGAACGCTTCTTTTGCTGCTATTATGCCACCAGTTGGTGATGTGGCCTTTTTATCACAGAGTGGAGCCCTATGTACCGCTGTTTTGGACTATGCCAAAGATTTGGGAGTTGGATTTTCCAAATTTTTGAGTATTGGCAATAAAGCCGCTTTGGACGAACTTGATTTGATTAAATATTTGCATGCTGATCCAAAAACTAGAGTTATTTGTTTATATACCGAATCACTTAATAATGCACCTAAATTAATTGCAACCCTTAAAGAATTAAATCGTGGTGCAGGAGCGACTCCTAAGCCGGTGATTATTCTTAAATCTGGTAAAACTGCCGCTGGAGCTGGAGCAATTGCCTCGCACACTGGTTCATTAAGCAGCGGTGACAGCGCTTATCAAGCTTTGTTTGCTCAAGCTGGTATCATTCGCGCCAATAGTGTGAGTGAACTTTTTGATTTAGCTCAAGTTTTTTCTATGAATCAGATGCAAAAAGTTGAGACAGTCACCATTATCACTAATGCTGGTGGGCCAGGTGTTTTAACCACTGATGCGGTGATTGAAAGTGGCTTGCAAATGGCGGAATTAGCGCCAGAAACTGTTACTAAACTGCGATCTTTTTTACCCGCCTCAGCCAGTACCCACAATCCAGTTGATGTTCTAGGAGATGCAGTGGGCGAAGTTTATGAACAAACTATCAACGCTGTGGCGCAAGACCCCAACACAGATGCCATAATTGTACTTTTAACGCCGCAATCAATGACTGAACCCGCTAAAACTGCTAGCGCCGTGGTTAAGATGCGTCGCGTGAGTAAAAAACCAATTATGGTGAGTTTAATGGGCAAAGCTTTAGTCGCGGCTGGGGTGAAAATTTTAGAAAAAAATCAAGTGGCAGTCTCTGCTTTTCCAGAACCGACGGCTCAGGCCCTAGCTAAATTTGCTCAATTTAGTAATTGGAGTCGAGAGAAAAACGAAGCTTTTTTAAGCTATCAAGATGTCGATAAGGTCAAAGTGGCACAAATTTTTGCTAAGGCTAAAAGCCAAGGTCAAACTTCTTTTCCAGAGGCAGAAGCAATGGAAATTATGAAAGCCTATAATTTTCCTCTGTTAAAATCAGCCATTGCTAAGAGTCCACAAGAGGCTTTAGCAATTATGCAAAAATTTAATTGTCAGGTAGCAATGAAGATTATTTCCCCAGATATTTTGCATAAAAGTGACGTTGGCGGAGTTAGTCTTGATGTAAACACTAAGAATGTGATCAACGAATATGAGGCGATGATGATAAGAGTTGCCCAAAACAAACCAGAAGCAAAGTTGAAAGGCGTACTCTTAATGGAAATGGCGCCCAAAGGGGTTGAATTGATTCTTGGTATTAATAAAAATACTTTGGGAACCATGCTCATGTTTGGTTTAGGGGGCATTTATGTAGAGGTCTTTAAAGATGTTAATTTTGCTTTTGCTCCGCTCACTAGAACAGATGCTTTACGTTTAATCAATAGTCTTCGCTCTAGTAAATTACTTGAAGGTGTTAGAGGTGAGGCAGCTGTAAATAAAGAGAACATTATTGAAGCCATTGGTCGTTTATCTCAATTAGTGACTGATTTTCCAGAGATAGTAGAATTAGATATTAATCCTTTATTGGCAACTGCATCTGGCGCTAAAGTGCTTGATGCTAGAATTGTGATAGAGTAGACAACAAACTTGTAGCGCAATAAAAATAAAGTTTCCTTATTGATCGATTATTTTATTTCGCTACAAGTCTAATCTGGTGTTATAATTATTTGACTTATGAAGTCAGCTATTTACGCTTTTTCTGGCGACCCCATTACTTTTGGGCACATTGATATTATTTGTCGTGCAGCAGCGGTTTTTGATCGTTTAATAGTGGCTATTGGCGTTAACCCAGCTAAAAAATATCTTTTTTCTCAAGAAGAAAGAGTCGAAATGGCCAGACGATCATTACTTAGCTTAAAAAATGTTGAAGTCAAGCCTTTTACTGGTTTATTGGTAGATTTTGCTTATGAAAATAATATTGATGCGATCGTTAAAGGAGTGCGCAGCGGGGCCGATTTTGAATATGAGCGTGGTTTACATAATTTAGGTGATAGTCAAAAACTTGGAATTGATACGTTTATTCTTTTTGCTAAACCAAGTTTAGCTCACATTAGCTCGAGCGCTGTTAAGGATATTCAAAAAGAACAGGGTTTGATTCAGGATTATGTGCCGGCTTACGTTAAGCAATGTGTTGAAATTAAGCTTAGTAGTCAGTACATCGTTGGTTTGACTGGTGAGATTGGCGCAGGTAAATCTTACGTTGGGCAAAAATTAGTAACTTTTGCCAATGCTTTGGGTTTAGAAGCGCACAACATTGATCTTGATTATCTAGCCAGACAAATTCAAACTGACCTTCAGGAAGAAAAGTACGCGCTTGTACGCAAACAAATTATTAATGCTTTTGGAAAAAAAGTAACTAATTTAGACGGTACTATCAATCGAAAAGCTTTAGGAGAGATAGTGTTTGCTGATCGTAAAAAATTAGATCAACTCAACGAAATTATGGCCACTCCAATTTTGGTGCGTTTGCGTCACGAACTAAAAGCAAAAAAGGGCTTAATTTTTCTTAATGCTGCTTTATTAGTGGAGGCTGAAATGAGTCGCTTAGCTAATTATAATATGATTTTGTTATCAGTTGATGCAGCAACTCAAGAAAAAAGATTGTTGGCCAGAGGGCTTAACAAAAAGCAAATTGAAAGAAGACTGAAGAGTCAGTATGATTTTGCTAGTAAGAAGGCTCTTTTGGAGCAAGAAATAAAGCAAAATCAACATGGTCAGCTTTGGTTTTTAGCTAATCAAGCTGCCAGCGACCAAGAAATTAAAAATCTACTTCAAGACATTTTAAGCTATTTTAAAATTGCAGTTCAATAGAAATTGGGCAATGATCTGAACCCTGTACTTGATTGTGAATGTCCGCTTTTTGCAGGTTTTTTTTGAGATTTTGACTGATGAAAAAATAATCAATTCTCCAACCGACATTTCTGACTCTAGCTCCAGAGCGTTGACTCCACCAAGTATAGCAATTTTTTTCCGTTGGATGTAAGGCACGAAAACTATCTACAAAACCAAGTTGTATTAATTGATCAATCCAAGCTCTTTCTTGCTTAAGAAAACCGGAAATCAATTGATTTTCTTTTGGTCTAGCTAGATCAATTTCTTGGTGAGCAGTATTAAAATCTCCACAAATAATAATATTTTTTTCTGTTTTTAAAAGTTCTCTAAGATAATTAAGTAAAAAATTGCAGTAATCCATCTTATATGCCAATCTTTCTGGGGAAGCTTTACCGTTTGGAAAATAAATATTAAATAAAGTAAAGTTGTTGTATTGACTAATGATGGTGCGACCTTCACGATCAAATTTATTTTCAGCTAAACCAATTTGTGTGGTGATAGGTTTAATTTTAGAATAGGTAATTACCCCGCTGTAACCCCTTTTTTCTGCAAAAGCAAAATAACTTTGGTAAGCAGAAACTTCACTTAAATCAAAACTTAATTGGTCTATGGAAATTTTGCTTTCTTGTAAACAAACAATGTCAGCGTCTAAATTTTCAAGCCAGCGAAAAAAACCTTTCTTAGCGATGGCACGAATACCGTTCACATTCCAAGAATAAATCTTCATAATATAAAGATTATAGCGTATATTTGGAAACGGCATGAATGAATATGATTATTTAGTTTTATTAACTCTCACTTACAGCAGTTGTTTTTCTTTTGCTTTAACTGAAGACGAAGTCATCAAACGATTACCAAAACCTCCAAAAGAATTATTATTTTCAAGTAAAAAAATCAAAAAGTCACTAAAAAAATTGGTAAATCAAGGTTTGGTTCAAAGTGATGATCAATACTTTTATCTGCGAAATCAAGATTTAACCAATAGAAAAAAACGTATTAAGTTCATGGCTGAAAAACAGTTAAAAATCAACGAATTTGTTAAATTGGCGAGTAAAATTCCGTTTATTAAAGCAGTTGTTTTAACTGGTTCGACAGCTGTGAATAATGCTAAGAAAAATGATGACTTGGATTTTATGATTATTTGTCAAAATAATACACTGTGGTTGAGTCGTTTTTTATTGATCATTTTAACTAAATTAAAGCATAAAAGACCTCATCAAGGACAAAATAACGCCTGGTGTTTTAATATTTTGTTAGATGAAAACGATTTAATTATTGGTGAAGAAAGAAGAAGTCTCTATGAAGCTTATGAAATTTTACAGATGGTTTTTGTTTTTGATCGCGATCATTACCAAACAAAATTTCTCAATGCTAACGAATGGTTAAAAAAGTACCTATTTTTTTATGATAATTTTAAGTTCGAGACATACAATAAAACAATGTCTTTTTCATTACTTAATCAAATTTTCTTTTGGTTGCAGCAAGGATATCGTTTGATTGCTTTTGGACAAGAGGATTTTTCTCTTAGTCCTTCACAGGCGTTTTTCAATCGATTGACTTTTAGAGCCAAACTTTTTACTAAGTTAAGGAGAAGATTAACTGATTTTAATATGTAGAGTAAAAGGAAATGTTAAATTTAGCAAAAAAGCTATTTATTTCCGCAGAAGTTTGGCAAGGTGATAATAAAAGTAAAGCCTATTTTTTGAATTCTGTTAATTTTATTTTAGTTTCTTTTTTCTCACTTGTGCTTATTATTCAATTTTCTAATGAAATATTTTTTGCTCATCCGGCTAATCAAAAAAATTTTCTTTCATTATTCTTTCTTATTGTTGCCTTGAGTTTAACAGGATTTTTAATTAAAAAAGGTTCAATTCGTTTTGCTACTTTTTTAACAATTGGTTTAATATTGATTTTTTCTTTTGAGAATAGCTTTATTTTAGGCATTAATACTTATGGTATTGATATCCTTTATTCATTTGCTATTTTAATTAGTGCTGTTTTAATTAATTTCAAATTTTCTTTTTTTATATTTTTGTTTATTTGTTTCGGTTTGTCTTTAATTTATTTTTTACAAAATGGCCATTCTTTTACAGATAATTTACTTTGGGAAAACTTTTCGTTTATTTTTGCCAATTTATTAACAATCTTTCTCTGCTTTATTTTAATTCTTTTTGTAGCCTGGTATTTTTCTAAAGAAACTGAAAAATTTTATAAAAGCAATAAAAAATTAAAACATAAATTAAAACTGCAAAATGATCATCTTGAAATAATTGTCAAAAATAGAACAAAAGAACTTGAAACCTTGCAACTAAAACAACTAATTAAAGTTGCTCCACTTTTAGATTTAGGTAAATTATCAATAGGGTTAGTTCATGATATTCGGGAATCTTTAGCAGTTTTAAGTATTGTTTTGCAAAATGCTCAGGAAGACAACAATGTTGTTTCCAATTTAGATAAGGCTTTTTTAGCTATAGATAGGATTGATGATCTTTCTAAGATGACTGTCTGCAAAATTTTTGATGAAGCAGAGACTGATGTTTTTAATTTAAATCAAGAAATTGAGAAATTAATTAGCCTATTTGACTATAGGGCCAAGTTGAAAAGAATAAAAATTATTTTTAAACCAAACAAAGAATTTGAACTTTATTCAGATAAAAGTAAATTAAATCAAATTTTGTCTAATTTAATTTTAAATGCTTTAGAATCTTATGATAATTCTGATCAAAGTGATCGGTGTGTTTTTATTAAATTGGTTAAAAAACCTAGAAACTTATTAATTATAGTTAAAGATTATGGAGTTGGGATTAGCAAAGAAAACTTGCCACACATTTTTGAACCAAAATTTTCTTCCAAAGATGAAAGACAATCTTTGGGGCTTGGTCTCTATGTTAGTCAAGAAGCAATGAGTAAAATATATGAGTCAAAAATAAAAGTGGAAAGTAAGGTCAATTGTGGTTCGACTTTCACTGTTTTGATTAAGAATAAATTTATTATTAATGCATTGTCCAAAAAGTAACATAAATACAATGATTCTCAAATTTCTTTTGCATTTTTTTCTTTTGCATTTTGATATTTCTAATACCTAATATTTCTAATACTTGCAATGATTTTTAATTTTTGTTAAATTGAGTGTTGCTGTGGAATGTAGTGTAAATCTACAACTGTGCCGCAACGGTGATTCCTTTTAAGGATTAGTCCGGTCTTCAGCAAGAAAAATCTTGACGAGCATCGAGTTAAAGTTTGTTTTTATACATCGATGCTCCCTAAAGGGAGCTTTTTTGTTTTAAGAGAGGCACAGCAATTATTTGTTAAGGCTTTAGAGTTATGCTCTTTTAGGCCAAGAAAGGTTTGTCATGGGAAAAGAAAACAGAAGTGCTGTGGAAATGGCGACGAGCATTGGTAGCGAACCAAGTCAACTGGATGAAAAATGGTCTTCGCTTGGCAAAATCAATTTTACTAATATTTTAGAAAGTTTGGGTGAAGAACTTGATTTTGATCAATCAGAATGGCAAAGCATTCTTGCTCTCTCTGGTGTGTGGATGCTAAATAATTTGGATAATCAAATTGTTGATTTAAAAAATAAGAAGGTGGAGCAAAACACAGCCGTTGAGTTAAGAAAAATGCTTGGTGTACCTTTATCTTTATTGGCGATGCCCGTATTTATAGAATTAGAAAAAATGGAAGTTAATGCAAAAAAAGCTTTAAAAGAAGAAGCCGCCGCGACCGCACAAATTTTGGAGCAAATTAATAATACATTGCTTTACATGGTTCAGCTTGTTTTAGCAGAGCAAATTAATTTGGTTGAAGAAGAGATTTCTGTTCATCAAGCGGCTTTAGATGCTTCTCAAAAAGAAGCAGAAGGAATGCCAGCTTTAGGAACAACAATGCAACATGTGGAAGGACAATTTAAAGAAAAAATGGAACAATTGCAAGAAAGAAAAAATCTTTTAACTGATACTTTTTCTAAAGTAGGTGACAATTTAAAAAGTTCTATTGGAGAGGTTTTTGAAACCACTGTTTTTAGTGCGAAAGATCAGAGTCCAGTGGCAAATGCTATCACTTAATATAAAATGACCAGTTTTTAAAATATGAATTTGATCCCGGGTCAGGATTTGAACCTGAAACAACTGATTCAGAGTCAGTTATGATGCCATTTCACTACCCGGGAGGGTAATTTTAAGATTTTTTTATCCTCTGATTATATAACACAATTAATATGAAGAGGATCTTAATTCTTGATAACGATTGGCTTATTTTATCTTCTTTGAGTAATTTTTTAAGAAAAAAAGGCCATTTGGTAAATTGCGCTCAATCCATTGCAAGAGCAGAAGATTTGTTAATCAAATATAAATTTGATTTATTTTTATGTGAGCGCATTTTGACAGATGGCGATGTTATAGATCTTTTAAAAAAAATTAAGGAAAAAAAACTTTTCATGAGAACTTTAGTTTTTAGCAACAAAAAATCTTTGGTGGATCGAATTACTGTTTTAAAATTAGCCAATGATTTTTTAGCTAAACCATTTAATTCCATTGAACTCTGTTTAAAGATAGAAAATCTTTTGCATTTAGAAAAAATTGAAACCAGTGGTTTTATTGAAAATTCCCTTTTTTTGTTTAAAGATGCCAATGTTATTGAAGATCATAATCATTTTCGCCCTCAAGAACTAAAAATTCTTGAGTGCCTCTTTCGACATAAAAACATAGTTGTTTCCTACGAAACGATTTCTGCTTATGTTTGGGGATATAAAGAACCGCTTCCTTTGAAAAAAACTATTAGTGTTTACGTTCGGAGAATTAGAACAAAACTTTTTTTGAAAAATTTAAAAATTATTACCATTAAAAACAGAGGTTATAAACTTATTGACTTAGAGGAAAATAGCATTTAATTGTAGTGCCTTTATTTTTTTGAGAAATTATTTTAATATGACCGTTGAAGAATTTTTTAATGGCTTGATTGGTCTGATAAATATTTAGATTTGTTTGATCTTCTTTAAAAATAAAAGCAATTTGTGTGATCAATTTCTTTTGCAAAAAAGAGAGCCCTTTACCACCATGGGTGACGCTGATGGACAGTTCTTTCTCATTTTCAATTTGGCTAGTAATTAAAATTATTCTATTTGTTAAACTATCTTGGTAAGCTTTGCTGGCATTATTGATTAAATGAAAAAGTATTTCTTGAAAAAGAGCTTTATTGCCGCATAATTCCAATTCGCTTGGTATGTTTGTTTTAAAACTATAAATGAAATTTTTTTGACTCAAAGCGCTTAGTTGTTTGACTTCTCTAGTGGCAGCATTAACAAGAAATTTTTTCTTTTTAATTTGATTCATATAAGAGAGGATTTTAAGACTCTAACTTAAAATTTACTTAAAATCTCACTCTTCTATTTTCCACACTTGCAAGCAGGGCGCTTGATTGATTCGACAAAAACTTGCCAAAAGTTGAGATGTTGGCAAATCCATTTCAAGTCGATGAGAATTAACCACTAGCAATTTAAGATCAAATCCTTGAGCTTTCTGCCAAAAACTTGAAGGAATTTCTCGAATTGGTTGACCAATACCTTCCACATAAATGTTGTCGACATTTTGATTGTGTAAATTAAGTAAAATACCATCGGGCAAGGTGCCAAAATAACCTTCAGTGGCGACAGCCACTCTTTGTGTTTGAGCGAATTCTTCAATCATTTCGCTAATTTCTTTAATACCGTGGCCAGAAGACCATTCTTCTAGGAATTGTTCACGATCGATTTTACTGAGTTGCAATTGATCAACATTAAAATAAGCATTTTTGATAAAGAGCAAATAGGGCAAGATGATTAACAAAAGAGCTAAAGATTGAATGATTTTTTTATTACGCAGGTTATGTAATGAAATGGCGGCCGAACTCAAAAAAAATAAACTACTGCTCAAAATGTAGCGAGGATAAATAATCTTGCCAAGTAAAACAAGAGGTAAAATAAAAACTATTGCTGAGCAAAATAAAATACTTTGTTTGCGACGAGTTTTTTTAAAAGCTGGTAAGGCTAAAACGAGCACAACTGGGCCTAAATAAGTCATCAATTGTTCCATAAAAAATTTGGTATTTCTTATTATGACTGGCCAAATTGCTGTTGAAAAAATGACTGATTTATCTTGTAAAAAATTACCGCCGACCGCAAACAATTGGCTAAATAAAGGTTCATTCTTAAAACTGGCAAGAGCCAAACCGGCTAGAATTAGGCCCAAACTGATTTTTAAAGCTTTATTTATGAATAACTGCAGATTTAATTTTTCTGCAAAAAAAATGGCCAAGTAAAAAACAGGAATAAAAAGTAAAGCCGGAGTTTTACTCATAATTGCCAGAAAGAAAAACAAAGCCAAACCTAAAACTGGCCAAAAACTTTTATTTTTTACAATTAAAAGCACAAAATAATAAGAGACAGTTAAATTGGCAAAAAGCAATGCATCAGTGATGGCTAAACGATTGTGAAAAAAAATAAATGGATTAATGATAGCTAAAAACATAGTGATATAAGCCGCTTTTTTTTCATGAAGCTTTTTTAAAATTAGAAAAATAAAAGAAACATTCATTGCGCCAGCCAATACTGAAACTAATCTAGCGGCGAAAAGTTGATCAGTAAAAAGACGCAAAAATGGCACCGTCAACCACATTAACAGTGGCGTTTTACCATCATTCATTGGGTAAAAAAGGTAACGTGAAAAATCATCAATAATGAGTTGAGACCAACGAATATAGATTGCTTCATCAGCAAAAACAGGCAGTGCTGTTAAGTTAAAAAGATGTAAGACAAAATATAAAACTAAAAGAGCCAAAAAACAAAGCAAGCTTTTATTTTTCACGTCTTCTATTAAATAGGAAGATAGCCCCACTAAGCAAGAGGTAGAAAATTGGAATTAGCCAGGTGATGCCAATTTGCCAGGTGAGCAGTTTGCTAGTATCCAGATCAAAACTCATCCAAGGAAGGTAATAAAGCCACGGTAAGTAACGTAGTAAAGAAGAAACAGAGAAAACTATCAATAAATTACGCCAGAATTTATTTTTGACAAATGGAATAAAAACTAAGGGCCAAAGTAAATACCAAGGTAGAAATTGTTTAGAACGTTCTGTAAAAAGTGGCAAAAATAGAACTAAACTCATGAAATCAAAATTGTATTTAGATGCACTTAATTTATATTTTGCTAATGGACTCTTATTTAATTTTTCTTTAAATATAAAATAAAAAATGAATGGTACTAAAACTAAGGTGGCATATTTAATAGAAATAGAAATTGCCATTAAAATTATAATTAAAATTAGTTTAATCAATTTATTTTTTTCCAAGTGATTAGTTAAATTAAAATGGCTGCCTAAATTTAACTGGTTGGCTAAATAAAGAGCCAATAAGGCTGGAGCCAACATCCACAAATCATTATGAGCACTACTTAAAACCTCTATTAAGACGAGAGGATTGAAAAAAAAGATGGCTAATTGGCGATAATTTATTTTTTTAAAGAACTTTTCACTAATTGATAAAGTTAACAAAAGAGACAAGAAAGCGAATAATTTAAAAACAATAAAGGTAAGTGAGAATTTTCCTAAACCAGCCAAATAGGGTAACAAAGATAAAACTGTCCAACCATAACCGTAGGGAGCAACACTGTGGGTGTTATTCATAAAACGCAGCATTGGTTCACTTGGAAAATCTAAAGCTGTTTGTATATGAGGATTACCACCCAGCTCAACTACCATTTTGGCATTAAAAATATAATTGAACAGGTCATGAGAAAGAGCATTGTAAGAAAAAATCAAAGGTAAACTAATAATAATTAAAAATTTCCAGAAATTTTTTTTATTATCTAAATTTAATTTAGACCAATTTTTAAGAATTAATAAATAGTTACAAAAAATTAAAATAATTAAAACAAAAAAGAAAATAGTGCGAAAATTTTTAAGTGGCAAAACATTTTGCCATAGATAAGTCTGAAAATTAGTGAAGAAATTAACGTTAAATAGAGTTAAATTTGGATCGGTCAAAACGAAGGAAAAAACTGCAAATATAACGAACAAAATAAAGTAACTTTTAAGTAAAAAACTTTTCATTGTTTTGGATATTTATTTGTCCAATCAGCTTTTTTAATACGTAAAATATCGATAAACATTAAAACAGAATCTCTAATTGGATTAACTCGATTAGTTTGAAAATGTTTCCACAAAATTGGTACTTCTTTGAGAGCAAAATTATATTTTTTGGCTAAATAAAGTAATTCAACGTCAAATGCGCCAGTAAAAGCATTCTGTTGTTCATTTTTACCAGAGTAAATATAAAGATTTTCAAAAAGTTTGACTGTAGCTCGTTCAGAGAGCAGCTTGAAACCACACTGGGTATCTTGTACACCTGGTACTGCTAATAATTGTACAATCAAATTAAAGCCTCGACCCATGATGTGCCTATAAAACGGCTCTTTTTCTCTTTTAGCTCCAGTCAGTTCTCGTGAGCCAAAAATGACTTCATATTGATTAGTATATTTAAGAAGTTTGCGCACTTCTCTTAGCGGGGTAGATTGATCAAAATCGGTGAAAAGTCGCCAACTACCCGTTGCCTGTAACATACCAGTTTTGACGGTAGGGCCTTTGCCTTTATGTGGATTAAGAATTACTCTGATACGATCGTCTTTTTTACTAAATTTTTCTAATAAAACAGCTGTATCATCGCTACTGCCATCATCGGAGAGAATCAACTCCCAAGTTCTTTCGTAATCTCGCAAAAATTGATAAACTTCATCTAGCGAACCACGAGCAATATTTTTGCTTTCATTATAGGATGGTAAAATGACTGATAAATATGGTTTCATAAGTTTTTTTAATTATAACTTTGTAAGACAGTGATTTCTGGGCCATTTTCTATTTGGAAAACTTCCTTAATATTTTTATTTGGAAAAACCACAATTTCGTAAATTAAAGAATCTAAAACATTTTTTTCTGTTTTTTCTTCATTGATAATGAAAAGCTTGCTAGCTGATTGATGATCTTCAATTTTAACCGGTTCATTTTCATTAGTACTCAAAAAGTATCGATAATTCATGCCATAAAGGTCTTTGCTTGCTGACAACAAAACAATGTTATATTTTTCGTTTTTATCCACTCTTTGATAAATTGCTTGGCTGGTCTTAATCATGTCATCCATCGTCCAGCTACTATCTGCTAGAGTATATCTTTTGCTATTGTTGACGATAAAATAAATTAAAAATGGTACCAGCAAAATTAACATTAGCCATTTATTTTTAAATTTAGCAAAGAATAAACCGTAAAAGATATAAACAAAAGGAAAAAGATAGGCAATGTAATGTTCATAAACTTGGTGTTGATAAAAGCTGATGCCGATTATTCCTGATACTAGATAGGCTAGTAAAACAATTTCACTAGCTTTAAGTTTTTTTCTATTTTTAACCAGATAAATAACGGTTACGATTAAAGTAAAGAATAGCATTGGGTGGTTATTTTTATTAACTCCAAAACTTGGTTCGAAAAGGACTTGAGAGGCACGATCTTTTAGATCAATACTGATAAATTTGGTAATGGCAGATAAACCTTTTCTGCCAGCTTTTCTCTCTAGATTAAAACTTTCTTTTTCAGTCAAAATTGAAGTAAAAGATCGGTAGTTAATAAAGTCGTGTTTAAAATCGAAAAGGATGAGGGGTGTGAGAGAGAGAAAAAAAATGATGACAGCCAATAAAATATTGCTGATAAATTTTCTTTCTTTTTTAAAAAAATTTTTCTTTTGTAATTTAATTTTTGCAATTAATTGTATTAGAAAAATTAAAAAAGCCCCTAAAAATGATAGCAAAGTAACGTAATGCAATTGAATCAAAATAGCAAAACAAAGTGAAACAGCGAGCCAATATTTGCTGTTTTTTTGCCAAGATAGATAGGTAAAATAAAACATCAATAAACTAAAAAATGGTGCGATGTTGGGATTCCAACTAAAACGAGCTAAATTAACTACGGCAGCGGATAGAGTAAAAAATATGGTGGCTAAATAGGCAGTTTTTTGGTCAAAAATTTTTTTACTGATTTGAAACAACAAAAAAACAGTCAACACGGACAAACCGGCTGCAGCATAAACTGGGCCCATCGGATTGGGATAAGAGAGAAACAAGAAGGGCAACATAAAATAATAATAAAATGGTCCCAAATACATGTTGCCAATGCTGGTGACTGGGCCAATAAAAACGGGGTCTTTGTCCTTAAAAATTTGTGAAACTATTAGGGCGTCTCTACCCTGATCACCTTGAAACATAAAAGAATTCCTCAGGTTGTAGAAGCGTAAGTAAATAGCTAAAAGTAAAATTAAAAATAAAAACACATCTTGAGTTTTTATTTTTTTAATCAGAGAAAGCATTGTTTTTTAATTTTTCTTTTTTTTCCAAATAAAAGTGTTATAAGCAAAAAAATTCCAAAACATGCCAATTAAAATGCCAACGACCGCAGAAACAGTGCCAGTATCAACAACATAATGGAACAAAGGTAGAGTGAACATTGGTTTAATTCCGATGAATTTTGAGGTAGCAAAAGCGATGACAGTTTGAATCAAAATAGAACCAGCACTAGATAAATTGAAAGTGAGAAAACTTAAAGGAATTTGTTTGGTTTGGAGTTTGCGATCTTTGAATGTCCATAAGTTGCTTAAAATAAAATTGGAACAAACAGCGGTTTCAATAGCTAAGAAATTGGCTAAAACAAAAATTTGTTCTGAGGGAAAGACCACACGCCACAACTGCAAAGCTACTAGTTGTACAAGAGCACCAAAAGCGCCTACTATAGCAAATTTTACTACTCTTTTTCCTAAAATTTCTTTAATTCTCACTTTCATAAGATATAACAAAGTATTTTTAATATACTCTGGTCCAATTTTACTATTACCTGCTACTCGATCTTTGAATTTAAATGGCACTTCCGTGATTTTAAAATTGGCGCGCAAAGCTTTGTGCAAAAAGCCAATTTGAAAAGTGTAACCTGAAAATCGTTCGCTGTGGAGTTCTTTTTCTACCGTTTGATAAACATTTTTTCTGATTGCACGAAAGCCCGTGGTCCAATCTCTGATAGAAAAATCTAGCATTAAAAAATTAATAAAACGGTTGCCAATTACACTTAAAAATTTACGATGCATACCCCAATCTTGAGGGATAGAACCACCTTTAATGTATCTGGAACCTAAAACAAGATCGTAGCCTTGGTCTATTTTAGCTAAAAATTCTGGAATTTTTTTTGGATCATGAGAAAGATCAGCATCAAACTCAAAAACTACATCCGCTCCTAATTGGTTAAAAGCTTGATTCATGCCACTTAAATAAGCTCCTCCGAGACCAGATTTTTTCTTATTGACCAAAAGATTTAAAAATTTTATTTTTTTCTGTAATGCTTTGACAAGAATCGCTGTGCCGTCTGGAGAATTATCATCTACCACCAAAATTTGCATTTCCCAATTTTTAATTTTTTTAAAAACTAATTCCAAGGCATTGATAGTCTGAACAATATTATCTTTTTCGTTGTAAGTGGGAATAATTACAATGGCTTTTTGCATTTTAATTGGAATTTTTGAGTTCGAATTCTAAATCTTTTTCGACCATTAAAGTGACTAATTCTTCAAAACTAATAGTAGGCGACCAATGTAAGACTTTTTTGGCTTTTTCTGGATTACCAATTAACAAATCAACTTCGGCTGGTCGATCATATTTTTTATTATGCTTATAGTATTTTTCATAATCACCCAGTCCAGCGACTTTGCAAGCAATTTGTAAAAACTCGCGCACACTATGCGTTTCACCTGTGGCAATTACGTAATCGTCAGCCTTGTCTTGTTGTAACATGAGCCACATGGCTTGTACGTAATCTTTGGCGTAGCCCCAATCTCTCTTAGAATCTAAATTACCTAATTCGATTACCTCTTCTTTACCTAATTTAATACGAGCCACAGTGTTGCTAATTTTGCGAGTGACAAATTCGAGACCGCGTCTTGGCGATTCATGATTAAAAAGAATACCAGAAACAGCAAACAAGTCGTATGATTCACGATAATTGACCGTAATCCAATGACCATAAACTTTGGCAACACCATAAGGAGAGCGAGGGTAGAAAGGCGTGTTTTCATTTTGTGGGACTTCTCTAACTTTACCAAACATCTCGCTAGAACTTGCCTGATAAAATTTAGCTTTGGGACAAGCTAATCTCATAGCTTCTAAAACCTTAGTGACGCCAATGGCGGTGAATTCTCCAGTTAGGACAGGTTGCTCCCAAGAAGCTTTTACAAAGGATTGCGCGGCTAAATTGTAA
>Ga0116171_10003014_pt1 | contig 15678 bp, 12 predicted proteins | sample AD_JPNHW2_MetaG_FD_89798 | JGI IMG/M metagenome (GOLD analysis project Ga0116171, IMG submission 89798) | Active sludge microbial communities of municipal wastewater-treating anaerobic digesters from Japan - AD_JPNHW2_MetaG | ecosystem: Engineered > Bioreactor > Anaerobic > Digestate | place...
ACTTGTCAGACACAGCCCCGAAAGAATAGCCAAAATAATTCTTCAGTGGTATAAAAAAGCCAATCAGAACGAAGAAGATTTTGACGATGACGAAGAATATGAAGAAGATGAAAAAGATGTTTATTATAAAAGTGAAGCTTTAAATTTTGAAATGGAGATAGATTAATAATTATTGTTCTGTTGTATCTAAAAAATCTTCAATTTTCTTAACAATAGTTTTAGGTTTAATATGATGTTTAGCATTATAAGCTAATTGTTTTTTACGACGACGTCTTACTTCGGCTACTGCCTTTTTTATTGAACCAGTTTGATTATCGGCGTATAAAATAATTTTACCAGAAACATTTCGAGCCGCTCGACCCATGGTTTGAACTAATGATGTTTGACTACGAAGAAAACCTTCTCGATCAGCATCAAGAATTGCTACTAATGATACTTCGGGTAAATCTAAACCTTCTCGGAGTAAATTAACTCCAATTAATACATCAAATTTACCTAAACGAAAATCTTTTAATATCTCAGTTCGAGCAAAAGTTTTAACATCTGAATGTAAATAATTTGATTTAATTCCCTGTTGTTTTAAATATATATCTAAATCTTCAGCTTGTTTTTTAGTTAAAGTATTTACAATAGTTCTCTCTCCTTGTTTTACGGTTTTTTTAATTTCTTTTTCAATATCATTAATTTGACTATAATTATTTTTTTTATCAAAGACAGGACGAATTTCAACTTCGGGATCAACTAAACCAGTTGGACGAATAACTTGTTCTACTATTTGTTGAGAATTTTCCATTTCAAATTTACCAGGAGTAGCGCTAGTAAATATAACTTGGGAGATTCTTTTTTTAAATTCGGAAAATTTCAAAGGTCGATTATCTAAAGCTGATGGTAAACGCCAACCATATTTTACTAGATTTTCTTTACGACTTCGATCACCGGCATACATACCACCAATTTGTGGTATACCAATATGACTTTCATCAATTACTAATAAAAAATCAGCTTGACCATTTTTATCTTTAGGAAAATATTCTAATAATGAATCAGGGGCTTCACCCGATAATTTACCAGTTAAATGTCGGGAATAATTTTCAATTCCCTGACAATAACCGATACTTCTAAGCATTTCCATATCATAATTAACTCGTCGTTTTAATCTTTCAGCTTCTAAATATAATTTATTTTTCTTAAAATAATCTAAACGATCTTTTAATTCTTCTTTGATAGTTATAATAGCTTGTTCAATTTGAGGTTGAGTAGATATAAAATGTTTAGGAGGAAAAATAAGTATTTCTGGTAAATGTTCTAATATATTTTTGGTAGTATTATCAATAATACTTAAATCATCGATAGCTTGATTTTTTAATTCTAAACGATAAATAATATTTTCAGACATCGGTCTAATTTCAAAAACATCTCCTCGAACCCGAAATTGTCCTCGTTCAATTTCCCCATTAACTCTTTCAAATTGCATTGTAATTAATTGAGAAATTAAATCTGATCTAGTTATAGGTTTGCCTGTTTCTAAATACAGAGCTGATTTCATATAACTAGTAGGAACCCCTAAATTATATATACAGGAAACTGAAGAAACAATAATAACATCACGACGTGATAATAAAGCAGAAGTAGCTCCATGACGTAAACGATCAATTTCTTGATTGATCATAGCTTCTTTTTCAATATAGGTATCAGAAGTTGGTAAATACGCTTCTGGTTGATAATAATCATAATAAGAAACAAAATAATGAACGGCATTATTGGGAAAAAAATTTTTATACTCTCGATATAATTGAGCCGCTAATGATTTATTAGGTGCCATTACTAATACCGGTTTATTAATTTCCTTGATAATATTAGCAATAGTAAAGGTTTTACCTGATCCGGTGACTCCTAGAAGGGTTTGGTAATTAAAACCCTTCTTAAGCCCTGTTAGGAGCTTAGAAATAGCTTCTATTTGGTCTCCAGCTGATTTAAAGTCTGATTTTAAGCTAAATAAAGCCTTATCTACCATATTTATAAATTATATTAATTTTATAATAATATCATTTAAAAATAATAATTTCAATAAAAAACCGTGTCTATTTAAACACGGTATCATCTTCTAGATAAATAGCCATATCATTCTATACAAAAAGATGTTAGAGCTAGATTGAAAGCATGCCACTCGTCCTTGGAATTACAATATAATTTTTTATCTCTTTCAATTTTATTCAATCTTCCTATTAAATAATGGTAACTCCCGTTTTTATCATTAGAACCTTGCTCTATTTTTCCTTTTATGGTTCTTTTTTTATCTTCTAATATTTCTACTTGTTTAGAACAAGCAGATAACATTTCTTGCCTAACAATTTTAGCAATATTTTTTCTAAAATTATTATCTACTTTTAATATAGACTCAAAAGTAGTTGGATTAGTTAATTTTTCTCTGGCATTTGAAAAAATATTTTTCCAAATAGTTCTACTCTTTTCAGAAATTACTTTAGAATTATTTTTTTCAAATAATCTTAATAATTTTAAAGCTAAGTCTGAAGCTTTTTGCATTACTTTAGTATTCGGGGTCTTTTTCATGACTATATTTTTTTAAATTAATATTTTAAGGAACTACTACGCCAATTAATGTTAAACATTAACCGCAAATTATTATATTTATAATAAACTAAATTAAAGAAAAAAGATATGATCCCATTATTGGTAAAAACAGATTATCTAAACCAAAAAAGAAAACTAGCTCTATAAAAGTTAAAAATAAAGAGGCTAATAAATAAAAATTAAAATAAACAGAATTAAATTGCCCCTTAGTTAAAATAAACAATATTAAAGTAGTTAAGAAAAAAGCTGAAGAACCCTCTAAACTTTTAGTATTATTAATTAATTTAAATTTAAAACGACCAAATAAACCTCCGCTAATATTAGCTATAGCATCAGAAAATCCCAAAACTAAAATACCAAATTGCCAAGCTCTAATTTCACCTTGAGGTATAAAAACAATAGCTGACAACATTACACCTAAAGGATAAAAAACTTCACCTAAAGTTATTCTATTAACTTTATTAATAATTGGTAAAAAATTAAATATTTTAGCTATTAAAAAAATAAAAGCAAAAAGAATTGATAATAAAACTATATGATACAAAGATAAAACATATGGAAAACAACAAATAATTATAGCTGATATCATATGAATTACTTTGCGATCAATATTATCAACTTTTTGCCATTCAATATTTTTCTTTTGAGCTAATTTCATAAAATTATTTAATTTTTAATATTTTTTGTCGTTGGGCTTCAGGAAATTTTTCAATAGCATAACGTAAAGTAGTTCGTGGTATTGTTTTTATATATTTATTTATAAATTTTTCTAATTTAATTTTATCTCTTTTACCGGCTTCTCTTAACATCCAACCAACAGCCTTATGCATTAAATCTTCTTTATTATTTAATAATATTTCAGCTAATTTAAAAGTATCCTTTAAATCATTATTTTTTATAAAATAATAGGTAGAAACTATAGCTACTCTCCGCGACCACATGTTTTTATCTTTAGCCAATTTATATAAAATAGATCGATCTTTATTATACAAATAAGAACCTAATAAATAACTACAACTTAAATCAACTAAATCCCAATTATTAACATTCTTTAAATTTTTTAAATAAAATTTAATTATTTGTCCTTTAGTAATATCATTATCAGCTTTATTATATTTTTCAATTAAAATTAATAAAGCCACTAAACGAAATTCATGCCAAGAAGAATTTAATAATTTATTAATATCATTTAAAGATAAAATAGAAAATTCTTTAGCTATTGATCGAGATTTACCAACCACAATACCTAAAAAAATATCCCCTTCTCCATACTGGCCTGGTCCAGTCTTAAAAAAATGGGATAAAATTTTAGCTCTGGCGGGATCTTTTGTTTTAAGTAATCTTTGTTCTAAAATTTCTAAATTAGATTTCATAATAAGTTAATAAACAAACTCAATTATTTTATTTATAAACTACATTAATCCTATCAACTAAAATGGAACTACGTTTTATAAATCCAGGCTTAAAATTTAATTCATAAGATTTAATATTACTAATACCATCTAAATAAGTTTTAATTTGTTTTTCATTTAAATTAACTAAATGCTTAGTATTAATAATTTTTTCTCCTTCACCTAAGGCGGTTTTAGCACTAAAATCAACTTTAATTTCAGCTAAAGATTTAGTAGGATTATAACTTAATAAAGTATAATTTAATTTATCAGCATCAATTTCTGATGATTCTTCATCAAAATCAAGCAAAGATAATTTTTGTTTTATAATATTTACGACATCACTTGAATTAACAGTAATAACATTAACATTATTTTTAATTTTAACTTCAAAAGAATCAACTTCTGTTCCTAATTCCGGTTGTACTTCCATAGTTGAACTAGAAGAATTTAAACTAAAAATATTTTTTTTAGAAGAATCAGTTTGATTAATTTTATTTTCTGCTTCTTTTATCATTTTTTCATTTAAAGCAATAATAGCTTTATCAATATCTTCTTGGGTTATATATTTTTTACCATTAGCTTTATACTCAAATTTAACTGAATTTTCAGCATAAATTTTATCTTGTAAACCCTCCCATAAACCTGGAATAGTAAATTTTCCTGGTTCTAAAGCCATGTTTTCAGAAACTTCATCAGTATAAATATCAACTTCAATGGAACCACCAGCTGGAACATTAACTGTATTTTTTATACGAAATAATTTATTATCTGAACTTAATAATCTAGTGGTAGCTACTAAGGGTTGATTTTTTGATGATTGATTTATAATTTTTACTTTACCAGTGATTTCACCTCCCGAACTTTTTACACCAGTGCTAGAAAAAGTATCAGAAGTTTCTATATCCATTTGACTCATAGTAGCTTTAACCGATCGATCTAAATTAACTTGGCCATCATTTTTATAGGCATAAAAATTTAAACTATCTTCTAAAGTTTCTTTGTTAGTATAGGCAATAACATCTAATTTTACTAATGAAAAATAAGCAACAATTAAAAGTAAAACTACGGTTAAAAAAGAAAAACGAAGAACCATTTTTCGATAATGAGAAACCCGACTATTTGGACCAAACGAATATTTTTTATCTTCCATATAATGACTTTCTGGTAAATCACTAGAATCATCCTTAATTTTTTCAGCCATTAAACGAAAGAATTCTTTTTTAGAATCAAAATTTTCATTAGGTGAAAACTCTCCTGAATTTTTCATAAGCTCATCTCTAATCTTTTCTTTTATTTCTACAAAATTATCTAATTCATTGGAATCATTTTTTTCTTCATTATCTATCTTTATTTTTTTTATAGTTTTTTTATTTTTCTTAGGATTAATAGGAGAAGTTTTAAGAGGCATAAAATTATAACATATCGCTAAAAAAATATTTGGCGATAATTTAATTAAAATTTATTATATCTTTAATTATAATAACATTTTTCTATAAATTAAACAATATCAGCTATACCATTTAGTTCATCCTTTAAAATATTTTTAAGCTCTAAATTATTTTTTACTTGTAATTCTGATTTAATTAATTTTTCACCTTGAGATGTTTTTATTTTAAAATAAACTGCATCATTCCCTGGATAATTTGCTAAAATATCTTTTACCTTAATAAAGACATCGGATGATATTCCATCTTTAAAAGAAATACCTAAAGATCGACTAACATTATTAAATCCATTATTATTGTTATTATTATGTCCATAAGTATTTCCATTAAAACGTTTAGGTATTTTTATATTTTTAAATTCTTCTATTTTTTCTTCAATATTATCAAGATTTATTTCTGTTACTTTATTAACTAATAATTTTATCTCCCCATCTTTATCGGAGACATTAGCATTAATTAAAATAGTCTTACCATCTTGCCAGATATCAGGATTTTCTTTTAAGACTTTAGGAAAAACAAGTATCTCGACAAAAACTAAACCATCACTTATTCTTACAAATAACATGTTTTCATTTTTTTTAGTAACTATTTTTTTAATAGATGAAATGACACCAGCTGATAAAATATCTTGATTTTTGTAATTATTTAAATCAGCTAAATTTATTATCTCTTCTTTTAATTTATCTTTAAAAGCCCGGAAAGGATGTTCCGAAATATATAAACCTAATAAGTCTTTTTCCCATTTTAATTTTTCGGAATTAGCTATTTCCATTTCTTCTCGCAAACTTGGATAAGCAAAAACAGAAGCTTGAATAGAATCAATAAATAAACTAGCTTGAGAATTATTTTTTGATTTATTTTTTTCTTTACTAAATTCTAATAATATATCAATATTCCCTAATAATTTACTACGATTATCAAAACAATCAAAAGCGCCACATTTAATTAAACTCTCTAATGATTTTTTATTTAAATCTTTATCAGTAATTCTTTCTAAAAAATCAAAAATATTTTCAAATTTACCATTAGCTTTTCGTTCTTTAATAATTTCTTCGACAATATGGGCTCCCACATTTTTAATAGCATTTAAACCAAAACGAATAGTTTTAACATTCTCCCCTTCTTGAGCTACTTGATTAGTAGCTGTACCACTAGTTATAACAGTAAAAGAAGCAAAAGATTCATTAATATCCGGTGGCATAATTTCCATACCCATTTTACGACATTCTTCAATTTCAATAGCGATACGATCCATATCATTTTGATCAGCTGTTAATAGAGCGGCCATAAATTCAGCTGGATAATGAGCTTTTAAATAAGCTGTTTGATAAGCTACTAAAGCATAACAAGCGGCATGAGAACGATTAAAACCATAACCAGCAAAAGGTTCAATAAAAGAAAAGACTTTCTCTCCTAAAGTTTTTGATAAACCATTATCAACACAACCTTGAATAAATTTTTCTTTTTGTTCGGCTAATAATTCTGGAATTTTTTTACCCATCGCTTTTCTTAAGGTATCAGCTTCACCTCGAGTAAATCCAGCTAAGACTCGAGAAATTTGCATAACTTGTTCTTGATAAACAGCAACTCCATAAGTTTTACTTAAAACTGTTTCTAATTTAGGATGAAGATAAGTCATTTTACGACCATGTTTACCACTAATAAAATCAGGGATCCATTCCATTGGACCGGGACGATATAAAGCGACCATAGCAATAATATCTTCAAATTCAGTTGGTCTTAAATCTTTTAAATATCTTTTCATACCACTGGATTCAAATTGAAAGACACCAGTAGTTTCAGCTTTTTGAAATAAAACAAAAGAATCTTTATCATCAGTTGGTATTTTATCAATATCAAGTTCTAAACCTCTAGTATTTTTTATAATTTTAATAGCTGATTCAATAATAGTTAAATTTTTTAAACCTAAAAAATCAATTTTTAATAAACCTAAGTCTTCAACCGGATGTAAAGAATATTGTGAGACAACTGTTTTGTCAGATGACGAAGCATATTGTAATGGAACATAACTAGTTAATGGATCTTTAGTAACTAAAACTCCGCAAGCATGAACGGAAGAATGACGAGAGACACCTTCTAGTTTTTGAGCAAAATTTAAAATTCGATGAGCGGCTGGTTCTTTTTTATAAATATCTTTTACTTCATTTAAATTAGAAATGGCTTCTTTTATTTTATAATTCATCGGAATCATTTTGGCCAATTTATCACAATAATCATAAGGCTCATCTAAAACTCGACCCACATCTCTAATAGCCATACGAGAAGCCATGGTTCCAAAAGTAATTATTTGTGAAACATTTTCCTGTCCATATTTTTCAGCCACATAGCGAATAACTTCTTCTCGTCGAATATCAGCAAAATCCAAATCAATATCTGGCATAGAAATTCTGTCAGGATTTAAAAATCTTTCAAATAATAATTCATATTTAATTGGATCTAAATTAGTAATACCAGTTAAATAACAAACCATTGAACCAGCGGCACTACCTCGACCAGGACCAACTACAATTTTTTGATTTTTAGCCCAATTAACTAAATCAGAAACTATTAAAAAATATGATGGCCAACCCATTTTGTTTATAACTTCTAACTCATAATCTAATCTTTTTCTAACTTCTTCAATTTCTTTACTTGAAGCCTCGGAAAATCTTTTAAGAATTCCATCTTCACATAATTTAGCTAAATAGGAAGATTGATTATAAGCTTGAGGTACAGCAAAATATGGCAAATGAATATCATTTAATTTTATTTCAACATTACATTTTTCAGCAATCTTTACAGTATTACTAATAGCTTCGGGAACATCAGAAAAAGCCGTCATTAATTCTTTAGGATCACGACAAGAATAATCACCTAACATTTTCATACGATCAGGATCATCTTTTTTCTTTTTACTTTGTAGACATAATAAAATATCTTGAGCTTCAGCATCTTCTTTATTTAAATAATGAATATCATTAGTTACCACTAAAGGAATATTTAATTCTTTAGAAAATTTTTTTAATTGTTCATTAAGTCTAAGTTGTCCTTCTAATTCTGGGTGATCTTGTATTTCTAAATAAAAATTATCTTGACCAAAAAGATCATTATAGGCTAAAATTTTTTCTTTAGCTTGATCTAGTTGTTTAGCTAAAATTAAAGATGGAATTTCTCCTCCCATACAAGCACTACAGGCAATAAGGCCTTCATGATATTCTTTAAGTATTTCCCAATCAATTCGTGGTTTATAATAAAAACCTTCCAAATGAGCTTTAGAAGTTAATTTAATTAAATTTTGATAACCAGTATTATCTTTAGCTAAAAGTAATAAATGATAATTACGTGCATCACTTCTAGTATTTTTATCAAAACGAGATTTAGGTGCTAAATATGCCTCTACTCCAATAATTGGTTTAATTCCAGCTTTTTTACATTTTTTATAAAACTCTATTACCCCATACATAACACCATGATCAGTAATAGCTAGAGCTGGACAGCCTTGATCCTTAGCTTTAGCAATAAAATCATCTAGATTAGTTAAACCATCCAATAATGAGTAATGAGTATGATTATGGAGATGCACAAAAGACATAAAAAACGATAAATTATTTATACTATATAATAAGTTAAAATTAAAAATAATTCAAATTAAAAAAATAATAAAAAAATCGGATAAAAATCCGATTGGTAAATAAATGAAAAAAAATTATTATACTTTTTGAGGATTATCCTCAAGTAATTCTTTTCCATAATTTTTAGAAAAAAACATTGACATTATCCCAATTCCTATTAAACATATAAAAGGAATAACAGATAAAAGTAAAACAGAAATCAGTTTAAAAACATTCATTTTTACTCCTTTTTTAAATTATTTTATTATTTTTTTAATTATCTCATTTAAATCTTCTTTGGTATAAAAACTAATTTCAATTCGACCACCTTTTTGTCCTCGTCTTATATCAACCTTAGTATTTAAATACTTCTGTAAAGTATTACGCATTTTTTCATCAGTTTCTTCAATATTTATCTTAGCTTTTTTTGTTCCACCTGATTGCTTTATTAATTTATCAGTATCTCGAACTGATAAATTATTATAAATAATTTTTCTAAAAATAGATACTTGTTTTACTTCCCCATTTAAACCTAAAAGATATTTAGCATGAGCTTCGGAAATTTGTTTTTTAGCTAAAGCTTTTTTTATTTCTTCTGGTAATGATAAAAAACGTAAAATATTAGCAATAGAAGATCGAGACTTACCTAATCTTCTAGCTAAATCATCTTGAGTTAAATTAAATTCAGTCATTAATTGATTATAGGCCATAGCTGATTCAATCGGATTAATATTTTCTCGTTGTAAATTTTCAATTAAAGCTAATTCTAATTTTCTTTGTTCACTTACTTCTCTAACGATTACTGGGACTTCTCTTAAACCTAATTCTAGAGCACTACGTAATCGTCGTTCTCCGGCAATTAACTCATAAGTTCCATCTTTTTTAGGTGTAACAATTAAGGGTTGGATAATACCATATTCTTTAATAGAATTAATTAAATCATTTAAAGAAATAGGATCAAATTCTTTTCGTGGTTGATAAGGATTAGCACTTATTTTTTTAGGATCAAGTTTGGTAATATTGGATTGATTAGATGCTGGTATTATTACCGGATCGTTTGAACTTACTGTAAAATTTTTATTATTAACTTTTTTAGGAATAAGAGAATCAAGTCCTCTTCCTAAACCTTTATTCATCATATGTTTAAATTAAATTAATTATTTCTTTAGCTAAATCTTCATAAGATTTAGCAACTAATGATTTAGGATCATATTGTAAAATACTTAAACCATAACTAGGAGCCTCAGCTAAACGAACCGAACGTGGAATAATAGATTTAAAAACTTTATTAGGAAAATATTTATATAATTCATCTTTAACTAAAGATGATAATTTATTTCTTTTATCAAACATAGTTATAACCACACCTAAAATTCCCAATTCCGGTTTTAAATTATTTTGAATTAAAGAAATAGTTTCAAGTAATTGACCCAAACCTTCTAAAGCATAATATTCACTTTGAATAGGTATTAAAACTTTATCAGAAGCTACTAAACCATTGATAGTAAGTAAACCTAGAGATGGTGGACCATCAATAATAATATAATCAAATCTATCTTTTATTTCTTTTAAAGAAGTGTCTAAACGAAATTCGCGATTATCTAAATCAACTAATTCGACTGAAGCACCGGATAAAGCTATAGTAGCTGGAACAATAAAATAATTATTTTGTTTAGTTTTAAGTATTACGTCAAAAATTGAACAATTACCAACAATAACATCATATATTCCTTTTTCTACTTGACGATGATTAATACCCAAACCAGAAGTAGCATTAGCTTGAGGATCAAGATCTAAAAGTAAAACTTTTTTACCAAAATAAGCTAAATAGGCACCTAGATTAACAGCCGTAGTAGTTTTACCAACTCCTCCTTTTTGATTAACAACGGAGATTATTATTCCCATAAATAAATCCGAATTAATAATTAAGTTCTCTTTTATTATAACGTATAATAAAAAAATCAGCAAATATATTTTAAATAAAAAGATAAAGTTTTTGACATTTACAAGAAAATACCCTATTATATTTTTATCTTAGCCGATGTGGTGAAATTGGCAAACACGCACGACTCAAACTCGTGTACCGCAAGGTTTGTGGGTTCAACTCCCACCATCGGCACTAAAAAAGCTTTACTTAAAAGCTTTTTTTATTTATTCAATTTATATTATTAATATTAAACAATTATACCTCCACCTAATACTTTATTTTTATCATAAAAAACAGCACTTTGACCAGAAGTAACAGCTCTTTGTTTACGAGCAAATTTAATATGAGCCATATTTTTTTTCTGATCATAATTAATCAAACCAGTAACAGCTTTATGACGATAGCGAATAACTATTTCTGCTTTTAGAGGAAACTTTAAAGATTTTTCATCTATCCAATTAATATTTTTTACATCCATAGTTTGGTGATACAATATTGGATCATTAAAATTTTTAACTACATACAAAATATTATTCTTAGTATCAAATTTAGCTGCATAATAGGGACCCGTTCCGGAAGCATCAATTCCTCGTCTTTGACCAATAGTATAAAGTGATAAACCCTGATGTTTACCAATTATCTCTCCACTGGACCATAATTTTATAACTCCACTTTTTAATTTTAAATATTTTTTTAAAAAATCATTATGATGTTTACCAGGAATAAAACAAATTTCTTGACTATCACTTTTCTCAGCTACTAATAATCCAGCTTGTTTAGCAATTTGTCTAACTTTAGGTTTTTTCATTTTACCTAAAGGTAAAAGTAAATGACTTAATTGTTTTTGATTTAAAGTATAGAGAAAATAGGATTGATCTTTGTTTTTATCAGAACCTCGATACATTTCATAAATTGTTTTATTTTTCTTAATAATTTTTTCTATTCGAGAATAATGACCAGTAGCAATATAATCAAAACCTAAAGACTTAGCATATTCTATTAATCCTCCAATCTTTATTTTTTTATTACAAATTACACAAGGATTAGGTGTTCGACCATGGGCATATTCATCTAAAAAATTATCAACCACTTCTTTCTTAAAAACTTTAGAAAAATTATAGGTAAAAAAATTTATACCTAAATTTAAACAAACTTTTTTAGCATCCATTTGAGCTTGAAGAGAACAACATTTATTTTCTACTATATTTTCATAATGTAAAGAAGAATCATCTTTCCAAAAATTTAAAAAAATTCCACTAACCTGATAACCAGCCTCAATTAAAAGTTTAGCCGCAACAGCTGAATCAACCCCACCAGATACGGCCACTAAAACCTTTTTTCTTCTATTTTTTTTCTTTTCTATTATTGCCATAATTATTTTTGTAAACTTTCAAAAACTTCCATATATTTTTGAACTGTTTTTTCCCAAGAAAAATATTTTACTCGTTCTTGACCCAAATTTATCATTTTATTTCTTAAATTTTCATCAGTTATTATCATTTTTAAAGCTCTAGCTAAATCCTGAGCTTTATCAGGATTTATTAAAATAGCACTATTAGATAATACTTCTGGTAAACTAGAAGTATTGCTAGAAACAACTGGTAAACCAAAATACATGGCTTCTAAAGGAGGAAAACCAAAACCCTCATAAAAAGAAGGATAAGCTAAAACCTTAGCCTGTTTATATAATAACGGTTTAACGTCGTCATCAACATAACCAATAAATCTAATATCATCTTTATACTTAGAAGCTTGCCATTCTCTTTTTATAGCTTTAGTTTTCCAACCCCAGGCTCCAGCTAAAACTAAAAGACATTTTATTCCATTATCTCGTAATAAATTATAGGCTGAAATTAAACCAGAAATATTTTTTCGTGGTTCAATAGTACCAAAGTATAGAATATAATCATCATTAATATTATATTTTTGACTTAAATAATCAACCGATAAATCATTATTTTCTTTTAAATAAGTTGGTAAACCTGGATAAATTACTTCAATCTTATTCTCTGGTACTTTTAATAATTCCATAATGTCATTTTTTGTATTTTGAGAAACAGCTATAATTTTATCATATTTTTTTATACTTTTCTTTATATTTATAGTTCGATGCCATAAATTTTTTCTAAAACTAAAAAATTCTGGATAACGTAGAAAGGATAAATCATGAATAGTAATAATATTTCGACTATTTTTTGAAAAAGAAGAAAAATTAATATGAGGAGAATAAAAAATATCTACTCCCCCAACAACTTTATCTAATTTTGGATAATTAAAAATCTTTTGCAGACAATAATTAAAAAATTTATTAGGATAACTTCGTTTAATTATCTTAACTGGAAAATCAGGTAATTTTATTTTCTTAAAAGAATTATAAAAAAAATAATAAACATTATATTTATCATTTTTTAATAAATTTTTTAATAAATAAAAAGTAAAATTAGCTACTCCACTATAATTCTTATCTAATAATACTCGAATATCAACCCCGATTCTCATATTTTTTTTGATTAATCTCGGCTATAAACTTCTTTATATTATCTTTAAAATTTTCTAAAGAAAACTTTAAAGCATGTTCTCTAATTTTCTCACTATTCCAAATATTTTTTTCACTTTTAATATCAGTATAAAACTTTTGTACAACCGGAGCCATGGATTCAATTGTTTGTTCATCAAAGAATAAACCAGTTTCGTTTTCTATAACAACATCAAGGGCTCCACCCTTTTTAAAAGCAATAACGGGACGACCAGAAGCCATAGCTTCAACCTGAGAAATACCAAAATCCTCTTCTTGTGGGTTTAAAAAGGCTAAACATTTACTAAATAATTCCGCTTTATACTCATCATTAATACGACCGACAAATTCAATATTAGGACAATCTTTAGCTATTTTTTTTAAACGTTTCATATCAACCCCATCACCAAATATTTTTAGCTTGTAATCTAAACCTAGTTCTTTAAAAGTCTTAATAGCTAAATCCACCCGTTTATAAGGAGCTAAACGACAACCAATTAAAAAATAATCACCTAATTCTTTAGCTATAAAAAATTTATCAGTTTCTACCGGAGGATAAATTACTTTAGAATCACGACGATAATATTTTTTTATTCTTGCTTGAACTGCACAAGAATTGGCAATAAAATAATCAACTCGATCAGCGGCTAAACGATCCCATAATCGAACTCGACTTAAAATATTAGAAGCAATTTTTTTTAAATATTTATTATACTTTAATTCATTAATATATTGATGAGTATCACTCCATAAATATCTAGTGGGAGTATGACAATAACAAATATGAGTAGTTTCGGGTAAAGTAATAACTCCCTTAGCAAAAGAACTAGTATCAGATATAACTAAATCATATTTTCTTAAATCAAAAAATTCTACAGCTAAAGGCATGATTGGTAAATACCATTGATAAAAACGAACTCCTCCTGGCATTTTTTGAATAATAGAAGCATCAATTTGACGATTAGGATAACGATGCTTAACATTTTTTTTATCATATAGCAAAGTATAGATAGGAGCTTCGGGAAACATTTGGGAAAAAACTTCTAAGACCTTCTCGGCTCCTCCATCTTGAGCTAAATGATCATGAATTAAAGCAACTTTCATATATTTTTATTCCGCTTCGCGATGTTTAAAAACCGCAAAAGGAGTTTTAAATAGAATAGATAAATCTAATAACATCGACCAATTTTCAATATAATAAATATCTAATTTAACTTCTTCTTCAAATAAAAGATCACTTCGTCCCGAAACTTGAGCTAATCCCGTAATACCAGGTTTAACTGTTAAAGTTTTTTTATGGTGTTGTTCATATTTAGCTACTTCTTCTGGTAAATGAGGACGAGGTCCAACTAAACTCATTCGTCCAATAAATACTAAAAATAATTCTGGTAACTCATCAATACTCCAACGTCTAATAAAACGTCCAAATCTAGTAACTCGAGGATCATTTTGAATTTTAACTAAAGGTCCATCTTTTCGTAAATTTCGATCCTTTAATTCATTATAGCGCATACTATCTGCTCCTGGGATCATTGATCTAAATTTAAAATAATTAAAGGTTTTACCTCCTTGACCAACTCGGCAAACTAAAGTTCCATCATCTCGACGAGAAAAGAAAACCGGACCACTGGAATCAATCTTTATTAAAATAGCAGTAATAATAATAATTGGAGATAAAATTAAAATTATAATACCAGAAACAATAATATCAAAAAGTCTTTTAGCTATTCGTCCCCAACCATCTAAAGTTGTTTTTTTAACTTCTACTATAGGGATACCAGCAATTTCAGTAACTTCAGTTTTTAAAACTTTAACTTCTAATAAATCAGCCGCATATTTAAAAGTAATATGATATTCATTAGCAAAATCATATAAACGAAGAGTTTCAATTTTAGCTAAATTAGGATCACTTTGAACAATTTCATCAATCTGTATTCCTTGATATTTATTCTTTTTATTAAATTCAATTATAAATTCAGCTACTTCTTTAGCTGTATCTAAAGAAAAATCACGTACTCGTTTTACTACTCGATAACCAGAATATTTTTTACTAAAAAACTCTCTAATTAAATTATCACCAGTTTTAGATGAACCAACTAAAATTATATTCTTTATCCCAATACCATGAGCGTATAAACTTTTTTTAATCCAATAAATAATAGTTCGACCTAAACTTACATAAACAATAGACAAA
>Ga0116171_10003017_pt1 | contig 15675 bp, 13 predicted proteins | sample AD_JPNHW2_MetaG_FD_89798 | JGI IMG/M metagenome (GOLD analysis project Ga0116171, IMG submission 89798) | Active sludge microbial communities of municipal wastewater-treating anaerobic digesters from Japan - AD_JPNHW2_MetaG | ecosystem: Engineered > Bioreactor > Anaerobic > Digestate | place...
AAATACTTCGGCATTTGCACCGTGATGTCCACGATGCCCGGTCTGCCGATGTACGGACACGGTCAGGTGGAAGGCTACGCGGAAAAGTACGGCATGGAGTACTACCGCCCCTACTGGGACGAGACCCCTGATCCTTACCTTGTCCGCCGGCACGAAACCGACGTCTTCCCGATACTGCACCGGCGCCGCGTGTTTGCGAATGTCGAGAACTTCATGCTCTACGATTTCTTTACCGCGCAGGGCGGAGTAGACGAAAACGTATACGCTTACTCCAACAGCGAAGGCGGTCAGCATGCTGTGGTGGTCTTTAACAACCGCTTTGGGGATACCGCCGGCTGGATTAAGAACTCCGTACCCTTCCTCGTGAAAAGCGACAATCCGCACCAGGAAACGCGCGAACTGGCTCTGGCGCTTGGTTTGCCCAACGATCCAGACGCTTTTGTAACCTATCGTGACTACACGCACCATCTCGAATATATCCGCTCAGCCAGAGAAATTCACGAAAAAGGGATGTACTTCAGCCTGAATGCCTACGGTCACCAGGTGCTGATGGACTTTTCCGTGGTCTACGGTCAGGATTACGCCGGGCTGAACGCGCACCTGAACGGCCGAGGCGTCCCCAACCTCGACGCTGCCCGCAGGGAAATTGCCCTCGGACCGATTCTGCTGCCTCTGGCGGAAATCCTGGATGCTGATAACCTCAGGAACCTTACGGTCTTCAGTAAGGACGCGCTCTCCGCGGATAAATTCGAAATGCTGCTGAGCAAGAACCTGGAGCTTGCAGAGCGCGCTCAAGCCGGCATGCGCTGGACAAACCAGCTCTCCGATTGCGCCGACCCCCAAAACCGGCAGAACCTCGAGAAGCTCCTGCGCCAGATCCTCGATCTGGAACATTTCTCCAAAAAAGCTGGTTTATCCCTCACCAAACTGACCCCGCTCTTCAAGCAAACGCTCAGCGCTGAAGCGCTTGAAGACCCCCGGCGCATCTTTGTCCTGCTGATCTGGGCTTTTATCTCCAATTTGTCCGGCAGCAGCGCCTCCGAAGCATGCCGTGCCAGCAGCCGCCGCGTGTTGGATGAAGAGCCGGCGATCAGATTGGTTGTAGGGGCACTTTCCCAGCTTGGTTTCGGGGACTATGAGGCCTGGAAATCTTGTCAGGCAGTGCGCTGGATGATTAGTAATACTGCCTGGCTGCCTGAGGTCCAGAACCTGAAACCCGCCGTCTTGTTCGAGCAGTGGCTGCAGGACGAACAACTGCGTGATTTCATCGAAGTGAATGAGTACAACCAGGTGCTGTGGTTCAATCAGGAGAAATTCGAGGGCTTGCTCTGGTACATGCGGGTCGCATCCGTCCTCTGGTATGCATCTCAGACAGAGGTAAGCGCGGTTGACCTGCTTGAGAAGAATATCCTGGCAGAAGCGCTGTTCTCCCGCTTTTCAGATGCCTTGAAAGCCTCTGAATTTCAACTGGAAAAGCTGCAGGAAGCTCTGAGCTAATTTCGGCACTCTTCTTTAGCGCGCAACAGGGTTTGAGAGAAGATCGTATCTCCTTTCAGCCCTGTTTTTTGACTGTACACCTGCCTCAGGAGCGCCAACGCTGCCGGCGCAAGGTCCAGGCCGGTCGCTTTTTCAGTCAGGAATACTGCCTTCGCGGCGTAGGCAATGTTGTTTTGCGGCTCGATACGGTGGAATTCGTCATGATAAAAGCCGCACGAAGTGAACATGCGCTGGCGCTCGTACTGTGCTGAGAGCAAATCCTGAACACGGTTCAGTTGGTCTTCGCGCCAGGACCCATCGGAAAGCTCCAGGCACAATTCCCTGGTGCTTATCTGCCGGTTAATCACATCGATGTAGCGGTGGCGCAATTCCCAGGGTTCCGGGAACATCGGCGCAATCACATCCAGAAAAGCAGTATCCAACCATTCCCCAATCTGGTTCAAAGCTTCCCGGAAGGGCGTTTTCCAGTATGCCTGAGGCGTGCACCCGCACACCTTCTCCCAGCGGTCCACCCCGTGCAGGCAGGACCAGGAAGTTTTCTCTATCAGGCTTGCCCGCGAGCGAACCGTGTGTTCTTTCAGCCACTTGCCAGGGTAAGTCCACTGGACGCCGTGTTTTTCAGACGCGCCGTTCAACACGTAAGAAAGAAACAAATCCCGGAAAGGTTGGTGGTGTCCATAGAGTTCACCGTCGCTGGCAATCAAAATAAGCCCGTCCGGATTTTCCGCGCGGCTTTTTAAAATGCTCTCCAGGAATAAATCGCCGTTAACCGTCGCAGATGGGAGGAAACTGACCCGTGTGCTTAATTCCTGGTCGTAGGTGAAGACCACAAAAGGTTCCCTGCCGTCGGGTAAATCAATCAGATAAGGTCCAGCTGCGCCGCCCTCGGGCTTTACCTGCCAGGGCGCCAGGATGGTGAACTGGATACCGTTATCCGCCAGAGTGCATAGAGTGGCAGTATCCACAGCCGTCTCCGGCAGCCACATTCCCGCGGGGCTATGCCCGAAGTGCAGCTCAAAATCCTTGATGCCCCAACGCACTTGCGTTATTCTGTCCTGTTCGGTCGCCAGCGGGAGGATGCTGTGGTGATAACTCTGCGCTAAGCCGTTTCCTATCCCGTTCAGGGCATAATTCCGGCGCTCCTGAGCGATAATCTCCGCGCGAGTATCCAGGGCAAAGTCGTCCATCCAGCGCATCAGCGTCGGACCTACGTTAAAGCTGATTTTCTGGAAGCTGCCATTACGCGCATTTGGCGTGTAGCATTCCGCCAGAATGCGCTCATTCCAGTTCCCAAAAGGCTGAGCGCCTATTTCGTCAGGAATATAGTTGGAAATCGGGTCCTCGCGTGGAGGCTGATAGAAGTGGCCGTGGATACAGAGATTCATTGATTCCTTTTCGGCATGCCAAGGTAATCGATTTTTTGTCCAAATCTTGCAGGATTGATGCCAAAGATGCGCGGCAGGGAATCGAGCGCGCAAATCCTGTTTTCAGCCAGATAATCCATCCAGAATGCCGAGCCGGGGAAGTCCTTGCGCAGGCTCTGAATGAACTGGATTAACCGGTTCATGCGCCTCGGGCTGAGTTCCATCAGTTTTTTACTGGAGCCAACCCTGCCCGAAATGTCAGTCAGGACTTCCCGGAAGCTAAGGTGCTCCGGGCCGCCGATTTCCAGGACACTATTCAGCGTCTCCGGCATATTCAGTGACCAGGCCAGGCTAACTGCCAGGTCGCGCACCCAGATGGGCTGCATCAAGACGCTGCCGTCGCCGGGGATGGGCACAAAGAACGGAAATACACGCAGCAAACCAAGCAGATAGGAGCTGAAGACATCGCCCTCGCCGTATACCATGCTGCTGCGGATAATCGTGTAGGGGACGCCGCTCTGGCGGATGGCGTGCTCGGCGATGCCTTTCGCTTTCATCAATCCGAACGCCGAGGCCCGATCGGCGCCCAGATGGCTCAGGTAGATGAAGCGTTTTACGCCGGCGCCGTAGGCTGTGTTCGCCAGCATTTCCACATCACGGACTTCAACCTGCTGCAAATCCAGATGACCGGCGCTTTGCTCGACTGAGGCGAGGTGATAGATCACATCCACGTCCTGCAGAGCGGCTCTCAAACCGCGTTCATCAGAAAGAGAACTGACTGTCACGTCGATGCTGATGTTTTTAGGAAGGTTGGCATAGCGCTCACCCGGCTGCAAAAGGTAGCGGTATGGCAAACCCATCGCGTTTAATTGCTTAACGAACTCCCCCCCAATAAAACCAATGCCGCCGGTAACTAAAATCATCGGCGCAATTATAGCAGGTATTCTTGTGTCAATTTGGCATAATACTTGCACTTAATCGGGTAACGTAAAGTGCTAATCACGGATGTGACCATGAACACAAGACTCGGATTTCATTACTTTCAGGACACAAATCACTACCAGGCCCGCGACCTGAATCTCTGGCTCCCCGAACTGCAGGCGCTGAACGCTTCATGGCTGGTCGTCAAGAGCCCCACCTCCCAGGCCATCCCTGAAGAGTTTATCCAGGGGCTTGTGAAAGGCGGGATCCAGCCGATTGTTCAGTTTGACATCCCGGTAAACTCGGAAATCAAACCGGACGACCTGAAAGTGCTTCTTGCCGCTTATTCCCGCTGGGGAGTAAAGCATGTGACCTTCTTTAAAAGCCCGAACGTGAAGTCCTCCTGGCTGGATGGAACCTGGTCCCAGGGCGACCTGGTGGAACGATTCCTGGACCGCTACCTGCCGTTTGTCCGCGTCGCGGAGCAAAACAACCTGATTCCGATTTTCCCGGCTCTGCAGCCCGGCGGTGATTATTGGGATCTTTCGTTCCTCAAAAAGATGCTGCAGTTGGTGCAGCAGCGCAAATCCCTGGATTTCAGCGCGAACCTGCATATGGCTGTCAGCGCGCAGACATTCTCAAGGCCACTCAGCTGGGGTAAAGGCGCTTCCAAACGCTGGAAAACCCTCCGTCCCTACAGCAAGACCGAGATGGGTGAAGAGGACCACCTGGGTTTCAACACCTGGCAGTGGTACTCCGAGCTGGTCAAATCCACATTGAACGTAACGCCCAAACTGATGCTCTTCTGGTTTGGAGCTGCCAGCGTAGAAAAAAATACGCTTGACCCCAATTTGCGTTTTGAGGATTTACTGGGCTACACGCTGAACGATAACTTGAAAACAGGCACAGAAAGCGCGCTGCCAAACGAGGTACTGGGCTGCCTGTTCTGGCTCTTAAGTTCCCCTGCAAGCGACCCTGCGGGCAAAACAGCCTGGTTCGACGAAAATGGCCAGCCCCGGCAAAAAGACTTGTCCACTTACAAAGAAAAGGTTGAACAAACCCGCAAACAACAGGTGGAATACCAGGTGGCGAACCGCGTGGCGCAGTGGATGTACCCGATTGACCATTATCTGCTTCTGCCCTCGTACGATTGGGGCATCCCGGAGAATATTTTGGAACGCGTGCGTCCTATCATCCGGGAAGTCCGTCCAACGATTGGCTTCTCGCTCATCGAGGCCATGAACGCGCGCAAAGTTACTGTTTGGAATGAAGATTCCGCCTTTTCTGAGCATGACATCCAGATGCTGAGAGAAGCAGGCTGCCTGATTGACGAAAAAGTCAGCAAAAGCCTCAGCGTTGCTGCTTAATTGTTTTTATAGAGGAGAAACCATGAATAACCATCCTGTTTACTCAATGCGAACACCCATTTCCAGTTCCCTCCCAAAGATTGTTGTCATCGGTCTGGGAGGCGGTGGTTGCAACGCGATCAACCGCATGATCGAAAATGGGATGCAGGGTGTCACCTTTGTAGCCTGCAATACTGACGCGCAGGCTTTGGCGCATAACCTATCCCCGAACAAAGTGCAGCTCGGCCCCAAATCCACGCGCGGATTGGGCGCAGGCGGTTTGCCCTCCGTAGGCGAAACAGCCGCGGAGGAAAGCTACCGTGAGCTAGCTTCAATCATGGAAGGCGCCGAGATGGTATTTCTGACCGCTGGCATGGGCGGCGGCACCGGCACCGGCGCGATTCCGGTGGCCGCCCGCGTTGCCAAAGCAGTTGGCGCGGTAACCATCGCAATCGTCACCCGCCCATTCTCGTTCGAGCTGGGTCGGCGCCAAAAGAACTGCGAAGCAGGCCTCGAAAAGCTGCGTCAGTATACGGACACGTTGATCGTTATCCCGAACGATAAACTCATCGAGGTCGCCCCGCGCGACCTGCCGCTGGAAATGGCCTTCACGCTGGCAGACGATGTGCTGCGGCAGGGCGTTCAGGGTATTTCGGAATTGATTACTGAAACCGGCCTCATCAACGTAGATTTCTCACACATTAAAAATGTCATGCAGCAGGGCGGCGGCGCGCTGCTCGCCATTGGCACCGGCTCCGGTCCCGAGCGCATCAAGCAGGCTATCGATAAAGCCTTGCATCACCCCCTGCTGGAGGAAATCGACCTGTATTCCGCCACGCACATGATTGCGAACTTCACCGGCAGCGCCAATATGTCTTTCCGGGACGTCACCGACGCGCTGCAGCTTCTGCAGGAAGCTTCCGGATTCCACGCGGAAATTATCCCGGGCGTCATCACGGACCCGCGCATGGAAGACAGAGTTCAGCTTATCCTGATTGTCACCGGCATTGGCGTGAAAAAAAACAGCCCGGCCCGGACGCAGCCTGAAATGACCTTCAGGGAGCCGGCTGCGCCAGCGCCCGCTCCGACTGCCGCACCCGCCCCGCAGCCTGCTTATCCGGATAAAACCTCCATGTTGGCCGGCATCCAGGAAGTGGACACCAGCAGCCTGGTCGGTCCGCGAGTGGACCAGGATGAGCGGCTGGACGTGCCGGCCTTTCTGCGCCGGCGTTCTTACCAGAGCAAGTAGGAGTTTCTATGGATTTCGCAGCAATCGGCAAAGTGAACCGGGAAGTCTATAAGAGGCACCCCGACATGGCGGGCACCAGCCCCAAAGTGAGCCAGCAGAGCGGGAACCGTTTTCTGCTGTTGTACACCAAAACCGTGGAAATCGGAGCAGGCCGCAAGATGGAACAAACCATCCGGGTTACAGCCGATGAACAGGGAAATATCCTTAGAATGTCAGCTTCCAAAAGTTAGCAGGTGCGTATGAGCCAGATGATGAACTCTATCGAAATTGGATTTTGGAACGCGCTCCTGCCGATTCATCGCAAGAAAGCATGCCAGCAAAGCCGCGAAGAGCCGCCCCGCTCCGCGCCGGATGCTGTCAGGTTGGCATTTCTGACGCAGTCCTCCGAGGAGCCGCTGCAGGCCGAACCGATCCAAACTATTCTGAAACAGGCTTCCGCGCTGGAATTGCAAAGCTTTCAACCCACGGTGCGGGTGGCAGTGCGCACTGATAAGCCCTCTGTATTCGAAGGCGCGACCGTCGCGACAAAAGTGGTCATGGACGCTATTAAAAAGTCGCACGCGTTTATGGTTCTGAGTTCCTCGTTTTTGGGTTTGCTGATTGGCGTCATCATTGCGTTTTTCCTCAAGTAAGCGCAAGACCTCCTCTGACAGAAGAGCCGGTGCCGCGCCGGCTCTTCACTTTTCCCTGAAGTTCAGTTATTCATTCGGTGGCTACGCGGGTATCCGGTTCTAGGAACAAGCCAAAAGTGAGCCTATCACTTGAAGAAGCTATCTATCCCGCCGGAATAGACTGCCTTACTGGAACAGCTGGAAAAAGAGTCCTTCTTCTCGCTGGTCTCGAGAGGCTGAACCAATTTTTAGAGCCGGCGAGGAGTGCAATCTCAGGTTTGCCGATCTGGTTTTGAAGCAACGAGGCAGGTTAGATACAGCGGCGCAAGAGCTCAGCCCGAGGAGCAATCTAAATAAGCCCTTGGATATCGCCAATCGTTTCCTGTGGAGTTTAATTCTGACGGTTACATCGCTGAAAGAAATACATCGCCCCTCCCTTCAACAAAAACCTTAGCATTACATGGCTACGCGCAGTCCACTCTGAGTTAGGACAGCCGCGCAGCCCAACACAAGCCTGCCTATCAGATTTTATTAGGACGTGTTCTTTAGGCAAAAATTAAATCGAGACCCATTGTCGCTCCAGCCAGCAAAGGCAACCCTGTTTCAGCGAGATGCCTTTTACCACCTCAAGTTACTCATACACGATTCCCATATTGTTCAACACACCCCACGAGGTCAGGAATACCTCCAACGGTACGTCATAAAAAAGTCCGTTGTTCATGTAACGCACCGTTGTCCGGTCATACCCGGTGAGGATCACAGCGTGCTCGTAGGGCGCTACCAACACTTTCTGCCCTTGTTTGTCCGTGTACTCCACCGGCTCGCTGTACTCCATATTGCCAATCACCCAAACCAGGATTGGCTTGTCCTCTGCCAATTTCTGCTTGACCTGCTCCAAAGTCCAGCCGCTAATCATTTTGGCGGGCAGCCCATATTCAACCAGTAAATCGGCTACAGGTCCGGCGTGCACCCCATAGGCATAAGGCGGAATCTGCCCCCGAACGTCGGTGAACACATCCCCGCAGAAACCTAAATTTGGGTTGTCCGAAAGCGGCAGCGCCATCTGAAAATCGTACTCATAGATGTTTACTCCGAAAAATGCCGCCCAATCCACCGCCGCACCAGCTTCGCAGCTTAAGGGGTAAGCTTGTTCGTGTCCGCTGATGGAAATGTAATGCGATTCAGGGAAGCCCGGGAGGGAAGTCGGGTTGTGCGTTGCGGTTTCCGGAACTACGGTTTTGAGCGAGGGAGGAACAGTCGGTGTTGGTTCTGTTGGCGTGGAGGGAGACCCAACCACAGCGGTGCTTGGGATAAGCGTCAAATCTTTTTCTTCTTCCGGACTGGAGCAGGCAGCCAAACTGGATCCAACCAGCCAAGTGATTGCACAAATCAGCCAGAATCGTTGAGACATCTTGTGCCAAGTTTACTCCAATCCATCCGCTGGAAATCGCTGTGGCCAAATCTGCAGTGATGATTTTATTGATTTGCGTAGAGCATCGAGGTGAAACAATCCCATGCCGCGCCGGTCTTCAGATTGCCACATTCCTGGCAGGATCTGGCAAGGATTAAAACCCAGATCTCTTCAACAATCAAAATTTCAACTGGAATTATGGGAGCAGCGCCGCGGGAACCCAACCCAACAAGCGGACTCAGCGAAAACTCCGTGCCCGCTAAATTTAAATGCTGTTAGGGTAACACTGGAGGACGAAATCGATGAAAGAAACACATTGCCCTCCGCCCGACGAAACTTTTGGTTTATATGGCTACGCGCAAGTCATTGAAAGAGGAGGGCAGCGCGTCGGGAGCGCATTCCAACGAAAAAATCGACCTATCCCATGTAACCTGCCAATTGATTTCTGCGGAGCATATCCCCAGAATTGAATCGACGGAATAAACACACCTTTCCTCCACCCGGCTCAGGTTTTTAGGTTTATATGGCTACGCGCAGCGCCGCTAGCGAATGGGCAATCTGAAAACTATGTTCCTCTGTCAGTTTCTTATCAGGTATAATCCAAGAACTAATTTGTTTTTTCGAGGGAATTATGGCATTACTTACCAATCCAATCCAGGAGAGGCAGTGGCAAGAGCTCCAGATTACCCCAGAGGATCTGCAGGCGCTTTCTGCTTACCTTTTCGAAAAGGAATCTCCTCTCGCCATCGATGGTCTGGCGCGGGTGCTGATTTCGAACCGTCTGGAAAGCGCCCGCGCGGAACTCAAGCGCAAACAAAAGGACCTTGGCAGGATTTACCTGCCCAAAGATCTTCACGAGCCCGGCGAGCGGATTGTTTTCCCGCAGCGCTCCTGGGAAAGCGGAACCGTAACAGCCTCCCACCCTGGCAGCAACCCCGAAATTGGCGACTTCACCGTCATGACTGTCGAATTTGCCGACGGCAGTACCAGGGAGTTCGCTGCTGGCGTGGCGGACCATTCCCTCAATGCCGTAGATTACGAGGACTCCACCGATTCTGAAAGCGCCCGGGATGCTATCTGGCAGCGATACAGCCCGGAAATCAAAGCAAAACTCCGCGCGGCGCTAGACAATCAGACTGACCTGGTACGCATCGGCTACACCTGGTTCCCGAAGTCCCTGCTGATTGATATTGGACTTGGCCACCTGAACCTGGCGGAAGCGCTGCTGGACGCTCGCGACGGCGGTCCGATGAGCTCGGCTGAACTGATGAGCCAGTTGGAGCTTTCTGACGGCGAAAACGACAAACTGATGGAGTTTTCGCTGAATTACGAACTGCAGGAAGACCCGCGCTTTGACGAGGTGGGAACCACCGGCGTCATTGCCTGGTTTCTGAAAAGACTGGAACCGCAGTCCGTTCTGGAAACGCCGCTGGTTTTGCGGGTTCCGACTCGTACGCCAGGCATCGAAGATATCCCGGAAGCTACCGACAAAATGCTGCTGAGCACTTGCGATGAGCAATATCGAACCAACCAGAATATCCTGGAAGGGGCATCCTCAGAAGCCTTAGTGGTATTGAACTTTCCGCACTGGCGTGCCGGCACACTCCCTATCAATTCTGAAACCGCCGCGATTTTCCCCTCCGCGCTTGAAACAGACCATGTCAAGTTTTCTCTGATGGATGCAGCCAGCGGTGAGCTCATCTCGGCGTGGGTCGTCCGTAAACAAAACTATGTATACGGTCTTAGGGAATGGTACGAAGCGCAAAACCTCATCCCCGGCAGCGTCGTTGTCCTCAAAGCTACTGACGACCCGGCAGTCATCAGGATTCAACCCCAGAAAAAACGCTCCAATAAGGAATGGATCAAAACAGTTCTGGTCGGTGCTGACGGCGGGCTCGTGATTGCCTTGCTGCGCCAATCGATTTACGCTGGTTTTCACGACCGCATGGCGATTGCGATTCCTGACCTAAACACGATTGATAAAATGTGGGAGGACCGAAAAGCCAAAAACATTTCGCTAAAATCGGACGTGATGCGCATGATGAACGAGCTTTCCAAGCTGAACAATCAGCGGCATGTTCACTTCCTCGACCTCTACGCGGCAATCAACGTAATCAGGCGCACGCCTCCCATGGATTTGCTCTATGTTCTCACAACGAGTGACGAATTCAAGCACGTTGGCGACCATTATTACCACCTCGCGGAAAGCGATTAATCGGAGCAAGCATGGATTCGAGAATATCTGCCTTAATCAAACCGACTCTGAAAACTAAGTTTAAGGTTGATTTCGAGTGGTGGAAGGCACAGGACAGTAATTGGAAAGTCTACCTGCAATCTTTCCTCTGTCCCCTGCACCAGAAATTGCTGGCGGATTATTCCTACACGGACCAGATGGACCTGGTAGACCCCTCCAGCGGCGAGGTCAAGCGCGTGGACGCCTTGCTTTATACGCTCACGGAGCACTGCGCCAAACAGCCGGACTTCCTTTCGGGCAGCAGCGCCATGGTTGACTCAATTTTTAAGATTTTCCTGGTGAACGGGAACCAGCCGCTAAACGCGATAGAGCTTTCCGGCTTGATTTCCAAACCAGCGGAAACAATACTGCGCACAATCGGATCCGGAAAAGTCTACAAAGGCATCAAACCTGTCTGAAGCATTTCCTTTGTGATAATATTTTTCTACGCCCTTGTAGCTCAATGGACAGAGCACCAGCCTTCTAAGCTGTTGGTTGCAGGTTCGAATCCTGTCAAGGGCGCCTGAATTTTAACCTTAGATTTTCTAGCCCCAAGCCTGCTGTTTTGTGCCATAATGCAATGAACCTGAATAACAAAGGAGTCAAGAATGAAGTTCATCACACGTTGGTTGGTTATTATGCTCGCGCTTTTTCTGGCGGCATGGGTGGTTCCTGGTATCGAGGTCTCCGGTAACGGCTGGATTGCTTATGCGGTTATGGCAGCGATTCTGGCGCTGCTGAACGCCACGCTGCTGCCGCTGCTGAAGTTCCTCTCCTGCGGCCTGATCATCCTGACGCTTGGCTTGTTCAGCCTGGTTTTGAATGCCGCTGTCTTTTTGCTGTCATCCAACATCGCCCAAAATGTATTTCACGTGGGCTTTGAAGTGAAAGGCTTCTGGCCTGCCCTGCTCGGCTCGCTGATTGTCAGCGTGATTACCATCCTGTTCAGCCGCGAAAAACGCAAAGAGTCAGATTAACCCCTCCCTTTCGAAAGGTACCGGCACCCGCCGGCACCTTTTTTGATTTCAGCCACGCGTTTGCTTGCGAAAATTCCAGACTTGTGATAAACTGCCTTCCGTTAAATTCAGGAAAAACCTGAAACCTTCCACTCCTGCCCGCCAACGGCGCACAGCAGGAGCCAACCCGAGGAAAGGAGCCTCATACTTATGCATACTTACGAGTTAGTTTATATTCTCCAGGCAGACCTGGACGAAGCCACATTAAATGGGCTTACCGAAACAGTTGAAAACCTCATCAAGAACGCGAACGGCGAAATCCTTAAAGTGGACCGCTGGGGCAAGCGCAAACTGGCCTATCCCATCCGCAAGATGACCGAAGGGTATTACGTGCTGGTATCCTTCAAGCTCGATCCGGCCGAAGTCGCGAATCTTCGCCGCACTTTAGGTTACAACGAACAGATTTTGCGGTCTATTGTTGTCAGACCAGAATAGAAAGGAATAGAAATGTCCGAATACCGATCCAACAACGGCGGCGGCAACCGCCATTATGTTTCCAGACCAAAATTCTGCCAGTTTTGTGCAGATAAGAACCTGGCAATTGACTACAAGAACGTCGAGCTTATGACCCGCTTTATCAATGAGACCGGCAAGATCCGTCCCCGCCGGCAGACTGGCACCTGCGCCAGGCACCAGCGCGAAGTTGCGAAAGCAATTAAGAACGCCCGCCACATCGCCTTAATTCCTTTTGAAGGTGACATCTATTACGATCAGAACGCTTAGAGGTGATTCTTTATGGCGAATAACCGCATTCCAGAAAAGCAGGTTGTGACAAAAAAACACCTTGCAAAACAGGAAAGGGAACGTCGCGAGACCAGAACAATTCTGATCGCTACGCTCGCTATCGCCGCCATCGTGGTGGGTTTGCTCGGTTACGTATTGGTCGACAATTACATCGTAAAACCATCCACAGTGCTTGCCACTGTCGGAGAGCAAAAAATTACTGTCCGTGATTTTCAGCCGGTGGTGAAGTTCACCCGGTTGAACATGTTGAACCAGGCCAGTAATTACTATTACTACTACCAGATGCTTGGCAGCTACGGCTCCAGCTTTCTGACCACCGCGCAGAACCTCATAACGTCTCTGAACAGTCCGTCTGTAATCGGTGAGCAAGTGCTAAACACCATGATTGAAGACATCCTGATTGAGGAAGAAGCCGCCAAACGCGGCATCACCGTCAGCGATGCGGAAGTTGCGGAAGCAATGCGAGCTGCCTTCGATTTCTATCCCGAAGGCACACCCACCCCGACCATCACACCCACTTTAGTGAATACCCCCACGCTGTCGCTGACACAAATCGCCATCATTCAGCCGACTGATACCCCTACCCCGCTGCCGACCTCAACCGCGACACCTGAGGGTTGGGTGCCGACCAACACGGCTACGCCGACTCTGGAACCAACTGCCACAACCGAGCCCGTTCCAGCCGGCTCGACCGCAACCAACGTTCCGACGGAAACCAAAGTGCCGACGATTACGCCGACTGCAACCGCGTACACGACCAAAGTGTACGGTGGTGTGATGAAAGACTATTATCAGAACCTGAGCACGTACGGCATCTCGAAGGATGTTGTCGAACGTTCCTTCCGTACGCAATTGCTGCGCGAGAAGCTGCTGGAAACTGTCACAGCGGACCTGGAACCCAAACAGGAGCAGGTGTGGGCGCGCCATATTTTGGTAGCCACCGAGGACGAAGCGAAATCAGTCCTGGAAGCCCTTAATAACGGCGAAGACTGGAATACCCTGGCGGCCACCTATTCCACCGACACCTCTAACAAAGACAACGGCGGTGATTTGGGCTGGTTCGGACGCGGCACAATGGTGCAGGCTTTTGAGGATGCCGCCTTTGCTTTGGAACCCGGGGAAATCAGCGAGCCTGTAAAATCTGATTTTGGTTACCATATCATTCAGTGTGTCGGACACGCTGTCAACGACCTGGATGCCTCTGCTTTCTCGACATTAAAGCAGACCACCTTTACTGACTTCTTATCTGCTCTGCGCACATCCCGCGATGACATCGTGATTAACGAGCGCTGGGTGGACTTCACCCCCAGCACCCCGGCAGTAACGTCCCAGCTTTACAACGCAATTTTTGGCGCTCAGTAGACCCAAACCAACCATCAAGGGGCTGTCCTAAAAGTAAGACAGCCCCGGATGATTTCCCACTCCGTGCCCGTTTTTATGGGCGTCTGCGGATTTGCGCTGGCAAATCGACGCCTAAACCAGGCACTTTCTCCCACTATGGACAGCCTCTTTTGTTTTCCTTAGTTGGATAAGTCTCCTCTCGGATCGCATTATCGCTCAAAAACCCTATGAATTACGCGCAGCGCGGAGAGAGTCGATTGCTAAAGCCCGACGGCTAAAACCAATCCCCGCCGCAAAAAAAGCCGTAATCGACTTTCTCAGGGGTCTATTACCGTCTAAGGCCGCTTGGTTTGCGGCGAACCTTGTCTTCAACGGCAGGGGGAATGCTTCAACAGAACCTGCCCAACTCAACGATTACCGAAAACCGTACAACAAAAATACTCCCCGACTATTTGACGTAACTCTCGTCCACCTCGTCCAGGCGCAGGCTGATCACCTGGCTAGCGCCGTCCTTGCCCATTGTCACGCCGTAAATCACATCCGCGACCTGGACGGAGTTGCGGTTGTGCGTGATCAGCAAAAACTGGGTCTCGCTGGAAAGATCTTTTAGCAGCTCGATAAACCTGCCCACGTTGGATTCATCCAGCATGGCGTCCACTTCATCGAGCACACAGAAAGGGGTGGGAGAGATTTTCAACAGGGCAAAGACCAGCGCCACCGCGGTCAGGCTGCGTTCCCCGCCCGATAACAGCACAAGACCCTGCTCGCGTTTCCCCGGCAGGCGCGCTTCGATTTCAATTCCGCCTTCGATGGGCGAGCTTTCGTCCGATAGGATCAGGCGCGCGGAGCCGCCGTTAAACAATCGCGCGAACATCTTGCTAAATTCGACGCTTACAGCCTTAAAGGTATTCAAGAACGCGCGCTGCATCACGTCGTTCAGCTCTGTAATCATGCGCTGGATGTCCAGTATCGCAGCTTGCAAATCCGCGATTTGGTTCGTCAGGTTGGCATATCTTTCTCTGACTTCCGCACATTCATTCTCAGCCTCAAAATTTACTACTCCGATGCGGCGGATGTGGTTCTTGAGGTCGCGCATATCTTCCTCAATCCCCGCGGGTAAAACCGGTATTTCTGCCAGCGTTTCAATCACCAAATCCGGAAAAGGCAGCGGTGTTGAAACCGAAAACTCATTCCGGTATTCCAATTCAATCAGCCCGAAATCATCCTCAATGTGTGTACGCAGCGAATCCAGCCTCTCCAGCTTGCGCCCGAGCTCCAGCTGAATATGCGTGACCTGGCGTTCTTTGAAAGATAAGTCCTTTTGCAGTGCGCTTTCTTCCTCACTCAGAACCTGGGCCTGGCTTTCAAAGCCTTTGAGTTGGGCTTGGATTTGTGCCAGTTCATTGGCACGGATAGATTCCACTTCCTCGTTCAGCTTTTGCAGAACTTCGTTCAGCTCAGACTTCTTCTGCCTCAAAACAGCAAGTTCTTCCGCGTTCGCGCTGCCGCGTTGATTAAGCAGTGTCATGCGTTCTTTATCCGCAAGCAGGCGCTGCTCCTGGGCTCTCAAAGTATCCCGGGCATGCGCCAACGCCCCTTCCTGGACCCGGCATTCCATCTGGAGATATTGGAATTGGTGCTCCAATGTATCCAGGCTTTGCTCGCCCATGCTTTGTTTCAAGGACTCGAGCGCTTCCGTCAAATTCTCTGATTCCGCGCGCATGCCAGCCTCGTTCCCGGTCAGGCTGTTTTGCTCGGCTTGCAGACGGGTGACTTCCTGTTGGTTGTCCTCCAACTGTTTTTCCACCCATCTGCGCCGGTTCTGGGCCTTATCCAGGTTGACCGCGGCGCTGTTCAGCTCGCGGCGCAGCTCGCCTATTTGCTTTTCCAGTGCGCGCTGCCCGTTCTGATTTTTTGCAGTCTCCTGGTCAGCGTCCATCAG
>Ga0116171_10003018_pt1 | contig 15673 bp, 9 predicted proteins | sample AD_JPNHW2_MetaG_FD_89798 | JGI IMG/M metagenome (GOLD analysis project Ga0116171, IMG submission 89798) | Active sludge microbial communities of municipal wastewater-treating anaerobic digesters from Japan - AD_JPNHW2_MetaG | ecosystem: Engineered > Bioreactor > Anaerobic > Digestate | place...
ATGGAAGTTTTACAATTCAACGGATTCCATAATTGATTTGAACAAAGCTATTTCGAAAGCCGACCCTGTCTTAGCCTACGCCTATACCGAAATTCAGTCTGAAGAAGATCGAATTTGGTTCATTAGTTTTGGCACCAACGATGGAGGCAAACTTTGGGTAAACGGAATGAATGTCTGGGATTTTCAATCAGCCCGGGGACTTTCTGCCGACAATGATCAGGTTCCGGTATTGCTGAAGAAAGGTAAAAACACCATACTTTTCAAAATTGAGCAACGCGGCAACCGCTGGGAATTTCGTGCAAGATTCAAGGTCTTTTCAATAGACAAATTGGCTGCTAACAAATCTTTGTTCAAGATAACGACCGATGAAAACGGGAAGGCAAAAGTGGCTTCGGAATATGTGTCGCCTGTACTCGATCAGCTCATCCAAAACGTGAGTATTGAAGTAAGCAATCATCAAAACAAGATCGTGGTGGAAGAAGAACGAAATGCAAACTTTTGCGGTTCGCTGGCTATTCCGTCAAATGATTATCAGGCTTATCACGGTAAACTGAAAATACTGCTAAAAACCGGACAAACTATGCTTCAGGAGTACAGTTTCTATGCCGGTAAACGCAAAATATATACGTTGTTTGCCGATCAAAAATCCAACTACCGAATTGCCATTGACACGCAGGCTTCAGAATCCGAGAAATGGGCTGCCAAAGAGCTTCAGCATTGGCTAAAACAAGCCGGTGGCGCCGAATTGCCCATCCATGATTTGAGTCAGCCTTTTTCGGGCCCGCAAATTATTATCGGCTACAACGACGTAGTTAAAGCCAAAACCGGCGAACCGAAACCTGCCGATCTCGACGAATCATTTCATTACTTTAATTCAGGAGCCAATTTGTTTATTTACGGTGGGGCCATGCGCGGAAGCATGTATGGCGTAATGGCTTTTCTGGAGAACGAATTAGGCTGCCGCTGGTACACGCCTGAAGTGAGTATCATTCCTGAAAAGAAAGCCTATAGTTTCGATTGGCTCGACCATTCTGAAAAGCCGGGAGTACGCGTGAGAAACGATTTTTATTTCGAGGCATTCAATCCAGAATGGGCAGCCCGCAACCGGATGAACGGAACGCTTGGGTTCGCCGAATCGGCAAAACAACCCGGCGGAACAGAGAACTACTGGGCGGTTCATACCTTTTATCCGCTGGTACCGCCCGAGGAGTTTTTCGGCAAACATCCGGAGTACTATAGCCTCATCGACGGGAAACGCACCCATGATCACGCGCAGCTTTGCCTTACCAATCCCGATGTGCTGAAAATAGTGACCGAACGCATCAAAAAGCGGATGCACGACAGCCCCAAATACCTCATTTACGATGTGTCGCAAAACGATTGGCGCAATCCGTGCCAGTGCGAAAAATGCCAGGCCATTGTGCAAAAAGAAGGCAGCGAATCGGGCCTCATTATCTGGTTTGTGAACCAGGTTGCAGAAGCGGTTGAAAAGGAATTTCCGGATAAATTTATCGGAACACTGGCCTACCAATACACCCGGACGCCACCCAAATACATTCGCCCTCGCAACAATGTGGTAGTTCGGTTGTGCAGCATCGAGTGTTGTTTCGCCCACGATTTCAAAACCTGTCCGGAGAATAAATCGTTTCTCAGCGATTTGCAGAAATGGGCAACCCTGGCTCCGCACCTCTACATTTGGGACTATGTGGTAAATTTCAGCCACTACATCATGCCATACCCTAACTTCAACGTATTGCAATCGAACATTAAAACCCTGATCGAAAACAATTCCATTGGCATTATGGAACAAGCCGCCTACCAAAGCCGTGGAGGCGAATTTGCAGAGCTTCGCGCTTACCTCATTTCGCGCCTGCTCTGGAATCCGAATGTAAATACCGAACATGTGATCAACGATTTTATGTACGGCTATTATGGGCGTTCCGGCCAATTGGTCAGGCAATATTTCGATTTGCTGCACAGCCGCGTTACACCCGATACACATATCCATTTAGGGCTCACTCCTGAAGACAAGCTGTTCACCGACGAGTTCATTAATCAATCGTTTCAAATTTTTGAAGAAGCAAAAAAGGTTGCCGACAACGACGATATTTTGCATCGGGTTGAAATGGCATCCTTGCCAATACTTTACCTGAAATGCAAGCGAATGCCTGTTTTATCGAGGTTCGATGGCACTTACGATGCTTTCTATACAATCACCAAACGCGAAGGGATAACACACTATGCCGAAGCCGGTGAACCGCAACGAAAAGCTTTTCACCAATCAGTTGAAACCGCAAAATAACAGCTATGAACAAGCTTTTAATGCTATTTGCAGCCTTTTTTATGGTCAGTTTTTTTGCGCAGGGACAAACGCTGAAAAAGTCTAAAGCTGAAATCGACAACGGAACGATACATTTGAAACTCGATCTCACCCGGGGCGGCGCTATTTCGTTCCTGTCGCTTTCGGGTTCAGAACGGAATGTGGTAAATATTGCCGACGAAGGCCGCTACATTCAGCAATCGTATTACGCCGGGAAAAGCCTCGATCGCAAAGCCGACGGACAGGCGAAAAACTGGTCGCCCTGGTGCTGGAATCCTATTCAGGTGGGCGATGCATTTAGTAACCGGGCCAAAATTCTTGAATTCAGGAAGAAGAAAAACCAGTTGTACGTAAAATGTATCCCGATGCTATGGGATATGAACAACCAACCCGCCGAAGCTGAAATGGAACAATGGACCACGCTGGAAGGAACGGTTTTGAACGTTCGCAACCGGCTAACCTGCCACCGAACCGACCGGATTTACGGCGACAGCATTGAAAGCGACCAGGAATTACCGGCTGTTTACCCCATTTCGGCCCTGAAAAATTTATACACCTACATGGGAGATGCGCCGTTTACCAACGCGCCGCTCAATAATCCTGAAGTTGTCTTCTTGTCGAGCGGCTTTTGGGGCAGATATGCCAATGTTTCGGAACACTGGATGGCTTTTATTGACAATACCAACTGGGGAATGGCGGTTTATAACCCGAAGTGCGAAAATTTTCTGGCCGGAATGGCAGGCAAACCCGACAAAGAAGCAACCGACGGAGGAACATCGTACATAGCCCCGGTTAAGAAAGAAACACTGTACAAAAACAGCGTTTACGAGTATGAATACTCAATTGTTGTTGGCTCCCTCGGTGAAATACGAAACACAATCTATCGACTACATTCAGAAAAGCTTACGAAATAACCCGGCATTAAATACAAAACGTTTGCACCTCGGATTTAGTCAAACTGATCGGGCTTGAATAAATCTGCGCCTCATGTTTAGGTCAACCGATTTTGAGTTGAGCAAATTTGCGCCTCATCCTTTGTTTTGCAACCCTTCAGGTAAAAAAAGGGCCAGCTTCTTTTAGAAACTGACCCTCGGTTAAAAAGTGGTTAAAACAAAAAAAACAGTTATTTATCCGGGCCCGGACTTTCAGCCGAGAATTTAATGGCTTCGTCCTCGTAAATTACACCAGTCATTTCGCCCAATGATGTGCGGCTAACGTAGTTGTAACGCTCAAATCCACCAAAATCTTCCTTGGTAAGCATATAGCCAAAAGCATCGTTGGTCAAGCCGAAGAGCATGGGTTGGGTGGTATTCATCTTACGTTTCACGTAGAACCCAATGTTTGGAAGTGCTTCACCTGGAATGGTGATGATTTGAGCCTTCCCAATGTTGAGCAGATTCAAACGGCTCGAAATGCTCGAAAAATCGCCCTTTTTAAGCGATTCGGGCACTAACGGCGAATATTTGAATACTTGCCGCATAACAGTATTATCAATCGGGAAACGGATTGTTTTTGAGGCGCAATAAAGAGTCGGGCTTTCCTGAACCGGAGCCTTTTCGATAATACGAAGCGCTTCGTCGGCCATCAGGTTGCCAATACGGATGCATTCGTTCCAGTCATTATGCTCTTTCCCGTCGTTTATCTTCGGATCGACTCTTGTGTCGGCTGTTACCATTCCGCCCTGAGCACTGTTCATGAAAATGGCCACGCCTCCAATTTTTGACTCAATGTGGTCGTAAAGCGGGCCGCACAAATCGGGGCTCATCAGCTTGCGGCTTGTTCCCAGAATTTCAGGATGAGTAGCATAATTAACCAGGGTTGCAATGGGTTTTCCGGCATTGGAGCCTGTTGTTGCAAGCACCTGAATGACACCCATGCGTTTGTCGTACAATTCAGGAGCATAATAGTTGTAGGCAATCTGGCCATTGGCTTTTTCAACCGCAGTTTTCAGGCCGACCGGCTCCAGTTTCGATACAGCCTCATTAACGGCATCGGCGATTTGTTTCACGCACCAATCCAGATATTTCAGGTCGGCTCCGGTATTACCTTTTTCGTCGGCAAAACCATAAGCTTCGGGACAACTATGTGCGTGTGTTGCACCTATCAGGACATTTTCAGGAGCAATACCTTTAATCAATTTTCGCGAACGATCGCCCAGATAAGCGGGCCAGCCAATGTTATCAACGCTTACAATGGCAATCCGGGTCTGGCCTTTTTCAAGAACCAACGCCCTTGTTGTTAGCTTGCCCTGAAATCCATCGGGCATAACGGGAGTCCCCATTCCTCCTGAAATAGGGATCAGGTGATCGGGGGTAATGTCCCTCATTGCCGCACCGGCCTTAAGCGTTTGTGCATTCGAACTTAAAGCTAAAATCAAAAACACAGACATCAATGTCAATAATTTCATTTTCATAATTTAGTTGGTTTATTTGGTTTAAAGCTGGGTAGCCACATCAGAAACCTGTCTGATAACATCCATCGTATATTCGCCCATATTGGGGCCGAACCAGCCCATTGTTTGCGATTCATATTCATCCATGAAAAAATATCTTCCCGGAATGATGTAGCCCAAATAGCTTCCGTTAAAACTCGAAATATTAGCCAGAAATCCTTTTGATAAGAGGTTGTTTTTAATTTGAACGGCATATTCGCCGCTGAAATCAGCCGGGGTACTAATCCAAACCATTTGATTTATTCGTATGGCCTGAATGTAAGGATTTTGCGGCGTGACCATCAGCTTGTCGCTCACCGCAGTGCTGAGTCCTCGGTTTTTGCTGATCCGGATGTGAAAGTCGGGTAGTGGCAACCTGACTGAAACCGGAGAGAACTTTGCGCTCCGGCTTAGCTTTGTTTTGGCTAAATATTTATTCAAACTATCAGCTAAAGCTTCGCCAATAACACGCGGTTTTTCGAAGCCTTTGCCTTCAGCAACAGGACTCTGGCTTCCAACCGAACCCGCAACAAAAATAGCGAGATTAACTGAGGTTGCTTCCATTTTGCGCTGCCAGTATCCCGGGTAATCGGCACTGATTTCCATATTGCCGGCGCCCATTGTTGTTGCATGTGCTGAAAAAGAGCCAATAACAGCTTTTTTGCCATCCTTTCGTTCAATAAAAAGGTAGGCAAAATCGTTGTTTTTAATTCCTGCGTCTCCAATCAATCGGTTGCGGGTCCATGTTCCCGCATCAAAAATACCATTGCCGATGCTGGCCGGTTTGGTGTTTTTTGATGCTTCAATAACAGCTTTTGTTATTTGAGCAGCCATCCACCTCTGTATGTTATGGTTTTCTTTTCCCGCAAACTGTTCTGCCAGAAAGCCTGGTCCCCACGCACCAATACTCGAGTGTGTATGCGAAGCAGAAAAATAAACCTGTTCGCGCTCAATCCCTCCTTCTTTAAGCAAAATTGCAACAGTGTCGATAATGTTGGGAGGCAAAATAAGAAGATCGGTTCCAACAAAAACAATTTTTTTCGCCCCAACCTTCAGCGCAATTGCCTTTACAAAAATACTGTCATGAATTCCGGTTGCGCCTTTACCCTTTCGGGCTCCGAACCCAGCCAATGGAACCGTTTTAAATTTGCCAGCATTGAAATCGTCGGTGGAATTATTTAATCCGGGAGTAATACTAACTTTGGAAAAACCAGCTTCTATAGAATCTTCAACCAAAACTGTTTTGGACTTCAACTGAGAAATTAACTCATTGCTTTTTTTATAATAAGCTGTTTCGTAGAAAGGAGTTAAATCTACCGGATCAGTCAGAATAAAAAAGGCTGAACTCAGGAGAACAACGATTGTAGCTAGTATTATCCAAAGTTTCTTCATTTCAGGTAGTCGCTTATTTTTTATTTACCAACAGTTGTTGTGTGGTAGTAACAAACATGCGTGTGCTTTGCGTATAGTCAGGGCCATTCAGAGGCGCTTTGTATTTCAAATCGACGTAAAAAGCCTTGAATCCTGAAGCAGGTTTTGTAATTTCAACTACAACTTCGGCCTTATTGGACGCGTTCAAACTCTGATCAACCCATTTTTCATCCCTGAAATCCTGATCTTTCGAATCAGCACTCCAAAGAATTGCGTCAACCAAAAGTTCTGGCGTGGTTTTAATTTTCACGGTGATTTTATTGCCATTTTCAGTAATGGAATAATTGCAGATTGCGTATTTGCTGTTGGTAACAGTTGTGCCCAGAAAAGCGCTCAGGGTTGCGAATGCTTTCTTTTTGTCGCCTAAGTCGTGGGCAGCATTGGGTGTATAACAGATATGGTTGTCGCCCGGAATGTCGTCGATGTAGTTTTTAACCGCATCGGCTGGCCAATAGGGGTCGTTGGTGCCCATGAAAATCATTTTCGGCATGGTGAGCGTTTTTCTGTACGAGTAGGGATCGACCATTTTAACAAGGTCACTTCCTCCTGGCGTTCCAAATTGCTGGGCAATCCCAAGTTTTACATAGTCTTCAATTTCAATGGAGTAGTCGCCCCAAACCTTCTTCTGATAATCTACATTTACAGGCATATTGAGCACATCGATAACCATCGGACCAATAGCTTTTACACGTTTGTCGTTTGCACCGGTTAACCAGGTTGTCCAGCCACGTTTCGAGGCTCCTGAAACTACAAAATGTTCAATCTTGTGTTTCACTTCTTTTTTCGAGAATTGCTGAACTACATCCATGGCGCGAATGGCGCTTTTGGTCATCGGGAAAAGCAATGGCCAGGTAAAATCATGATCATTGAGGTAATTGTGTAATGTGTACGAAATCAGCGCATCTTCTGTCAGATCATTGTAAAGCGGTTGATTTGGAATCTGCCATACGATTGCCGCGATGGTATGATTTACTTTGGCTACTCCAATTAGATTTTTCGTGAGGCTTTCGTCCCATTTATGCAGGTTTGGATAGCTATTTTTTACGCTGCCTCCAGTAATGAAGAGCAAAGCATCTTTGTATTTTACATCTTCGGGTGCAATTAGTGTTAGTTCATGGTTCCAGCTTATTCCACGCCATGTTTGGGAAGTAAAAACGATCTGGTAAAGCGATACCCCGTCAATTTTCGTTTGGTTTTTCAACTCCCATTTAAACGATTGATCACCATTTTGAAGATAAGCAGTCATAGCTGTTTCAGGAGTGATTGTTTTAGATTGGCCCAACAGATTGCCTGATATTAGCACAAACAGCAGAAGGACAAAAGAAAAAATGCGTTTCATAGTCGGTTTTATTAAAAAACCAGGCCAGGATTACCCCGACCTGGTATGATTTATTTTGTTTTAATTATTCAAGTTTAAAAGGGTTTTCCGGTTCCCTGAAGCACCCACATTTTAGACCAGCCGCTGTTTTTACTTTGGTCAGTTCCCTGGTATTGTGTGGCTTCAAGTTTTTCGATTGCAGCGTTGGCATTAACTGTGTTTTTCGAAATCTCGTTATCGTAGTGATAATAGAATCGAAGAGGAAGCATTGCTCTTACTGCTGATGGACCTGTAGTTAAAACAGGAAGTCCTGTTCTTCTCCAGTCGAACCAGGATTCCTGGCATGCCGACCAGCTGGCAACCCATTTTTGTTCGATAATGCTCGAAAGTCCTGAATAAGGCGCTTTTGCGAGATAACCTGAGAACGACCCGCCAACACCCCACGCGTTAAATGATTGCTGAATCCCGGCGGCGTAGTACGAGTCAGGAGTGCCTGAAATCCAACCGCGGAAAGCAGCTTCGGCCAAAATAAAATTAACTTCGGCAGCGGAAATAAGCCGCATTAAAACCAGCGCATCGGTTGTTTTTTTATACCTGTCGTTTAACTGCGATGCGTATGGATTTTTTGTTCCCTGCGCCGGGTTCGCTGTATTCAAGTTAAAAATCTGAACCTTTGGATTTGAAATTGGAACCCCGACGTAATTGCCGTCGAAATCTACTTTCATAGCGTTGTCGGTCTCGAACTTGGTTACAATATCTTGAGAAACCTGGCGAACTCCGTTAACAGTTTTGTCAACATTTGTTCCATCAACCAATACAAGCGGTATTTCTACTTTATTTGCCCAGACAGCCAATCGCGGATCGCTGTATTTCTGTAGCGCGTCAACCAAAGTTGCGGCCATTTTAACGCGCATGTAGGCACCGTCCGGAGCAACATCATAAACAGTGTTCAGCGGGTTTGAATTGTCTTTCGAGCTTCCAACAAACGAGATATTGGCATCGTCGGAATACGAAGTAATAATCGGGTATTTTGCTGCATCCTGAGCAATTTTCTTTATTCCTGCTTCGGCAACAGCAGGTTCTTTAGCTTGTAATCGCATATAGAAACGCAATGCCAGTGAATTGGCAAATTTTCTCCATTTTGCAGGATCTCCTGCATAAAGAACATCTTGCTTTGATGCTACATTGGTGTAAGCGGTTGCGCTTTTTGACAGCAGCGTGTTGGCGGTATCCAATTCGGCAATGATGTTGTGGTAAATGTCCTTCTGATCGTCAAATTTCGGTTTGAAATAAGTCGATCCACTTTCAGCTTTCAGCGCATCCGTGTATGGTGCGTCTCCCCACAAATCGGTAATCAGTCCATACATATATGCTTTCAATACGCGGGCAACCCCTTCATGAAATTCATATTTGCCTTGTTTGGCTTTTTTGAAGTATTCGTCGTTGTTCATCAGGATGGTATAATAGCCGCTCCAGCTTTGTGAAGTATTGTCCCAGTCGTAATTGTTGTAGCCACTTTGCCATCCTGTTTGCTGAGTTTGCTGCATAACTCCTGATAAATTACCAAATCCGATGCTGTAAACCGTTTGCCCAATGCTGGTTATTGTCGTCGGCAAAAGGAAGTTCAAATCGGCATTTGCCGGGTCAACTCCATTGGGGTTGATGTTGATTTCATCCAGATTTTTACACGAAATAACGAAAGATATTACTAACGTTAATGCTAATATATTTTTTAATTTAAACATGTCTTCAGTCTTTAAGGGTTAGAATGAAAAAGCTAATTTAAATCCAACAGGGATAACCCATGGCTCGGCATTGAAGCGCTCGACGCCTTGTTTGAATTTACCATTGCTGTCGGCCTGATATGCTCTTTCAGGATCAATTCCCATACCTGCATTTTTAGCCCAAATCATAATGTTACGGCTGTAAACAGAGAAGGCAACATCATCGAGTCCCCAACGTTTTGAAATTTTGTTCGGTAACGAGTAGCTCAACGATATTTCTCTCAGTTTCACGTAGTCGGCGTCAAAAATGTTGGCTTCGCCGCAATCCCATGGATAGCTTGCTGCATAAGGCCTGATTTCGGTACCAGGGTTACCAAGATTTTCTTTTTCCAGAATAAATTTGCCACCTTCATAGTGTCCGTAAACGCCCGGAGCAAATGTTCCGTCGTAAGCGCCAATTCCTGTATAATAATCGGTATAGAAACCACCATAATCTTTGGTAGGACCTCCAACCGGACGCGGATTGTTGGTGTAAATAAGCCTGTCAGCATTCGAAACAACCCAGTCGCGCAAGCCCTGACTTGGCTGTCCGCCCATTCCTGATGGAGGTACAACCAACTGTTTAAGCCATGTATTCGAAATCACACTTTCAGTTAGGTATCTCCATGTTTGAGAAACATATTGTCCGCCTGATCTCCAGTCGAATGTCATGCTCAAAGTGAAATTTTTGTATGTTAGCGATGTTTGAAGCCCCATAATGAAGTCCGGATTGTAGTTTCCAACTTTCTCGTAGGTTTCTGAGGCTTGCCATTCTGCATCTTCGCCTTCAGGAAGTAAAGGATAATTGTAATACGGAGAAGATTTATCGGTTACGCGCATAATTTTGCGGGTATAAAGGTTACCGATTAAGCCATCCTGACCTTTCGATTTGTCTTTAACGTAGGCAATATTTTTAACACGGGCTTCGTCCCAGAACTGGATGAAATCAACGCCATCAGCCAATTCCATTAAATAAGTTTTGTTTTTGGTAAAGTTTATGGTAACATCCCAAATCCAGTCTTTTGTTTTGATAGGGGTATAGCCCAGAGTCAGTTCAATACCTTTGCTTTGTAACAGACCGGCGTTAATGTTAATGTTGCTGAATCCAGTTGAGCCGGCAAGCGGAACACTCAAAATCTGGTTGCGATTGTCTTTTTTGTAATAAGTTCCTTCAAAACGCAGTCTGTTTTCAAATGCCTTAAAGTCAACACCAAATTCATAAGATGTTGCCTTTTCCGGAAGCAACATTGGATTTAACAGGTTGCTTTGTTTTCCTAAGCGAATTGCATCGCCCCATTGTCCTGCATCGTAATATGTTGCATTTAGGCTGTAAGGCGAAGTGTCGTTACCTACCTGTGCATAACCACCTCTGATTTTCAGGAGGTTGATATCTTTCCCCATTTGAATCCAGTTGTTGATCATCAAACTTAATGATGCAGATGGATAAAAATACGAACGATTCGAAGATGGCAGCGTACTCGACCAGTCGTTGCGAGCAGTCAGATCAAGGTAAACGAGGTCTTTATAGCCCAGGTTAGCCATTGCATACAAGCTGTTTATAGACCGCTCGTATCTTGAATTCGAATAATTCAGTGAAGTATTTTTGATATTTTGAACGGTGTATAAATAAGGAACAATAAGTCCGGAGCCCGATTTTGAAGAGTTGCTGACATTTGATCCCCTTGAATAAAGAATGTTACCACCGGCTGATGCAGTAAACGAGAAATTATTCCATGCGTTTTTGTATGTCGCCAGAACGTCGGAGTTTCTTTCCAGACTTTCGCTTGTTACAATACCATAGGCTCCGTTATTAGGCTCTTTTGAGTAACCAGGATCGATTTTAGATTCGCGAACTTCGTCACTTTTGTTCAATGCATACCTGAACATTACATTTATTTTAGGAGTTACCTGCCAGTTGGCCGATACATTTCCGATTAACCTGTTTCGGCTAAAGCTGTTCGTAATTCCATAAGCCAGGAAGTAGGGATTTTCCCATCCCGAACCTAAAGATAGCACCTGGCTTCCGCCCAGTTTGTAGTTCTTAAGTTCGCGAATATCGATGTTTGGAGGAGTAACGGCAGCCCACTGCAATGGGTTTGTTCCTCTTTCCTGGGTTGCAGGGCGATTATCTGACCAATTGTGCGTGTAATTGATATCTGTGCTAACCGTTAGATTGTTTCTTACTTTTGATGTGGCAGACAAAGAGGCACCGTTCCTGTTCAAATCAGAGTTTGGAACCAGACCAGTGTTAGTCATATTGGAAACGCCCAAACGATAGGTTACTTTTTCGTTGCTACTTGAAATCGAAACACCGTTGGTAGTTGTGAACGCAGCTTTATTGATGAAATTTTTAAAATTATCAGGATGCGAAATTAATTCTGTCGGAATTGGAGTTCCGTTTGCATCGAGTGGAGCGAACGGCTGCACCTGCCAATATCCCTTGTTTAATTCGGGGCCGGCACCAACCGATTCGGCAGGACTGAAATCAGGCAAAATTCCACCTGGAATATCTTCCGGAGTATAACTTCTTGCCCCAAATCCAAAGCGACTTTGTACATCCAGAAAGCGACTTGGAACATCAAATACTGAATTCGAGACAACTTCCACTTTCATTCCCTGTTTTTCTTTTCCCTTTTTTGTAGTGATGAGCACAACGCCGTTACCAGCGCGTGTTCCATACAAAGCTGCTGCACTCGGCCCCTTCAGGATGGAAATGCTTTCAATTGTTTCCGGATCAAGATCGGATATTGCGCTACCATAGTCAACACGGTTGTCGCTGCCAAAACCTCCGACATTATTTACCGAGCTGGTCATCGGCACACCGTCTATCACATAAAGTGGCTGATTATCTGTGCTTAATGATGTGGCGCCGCGGATGATCATACTAACCGTAGAGCCTGTTGCTCCGGTTGAGTTGATTGTTACGCCGGATACTTTGCCGGCCATTGAATTAAGCAGGTTTTCGTGAGCAACTTTAGTAAGTTCTTTTCCATCAACTTTTCCTACGGAGTACCCCAGCGATTTTTCTTCACGTTTGATACCCAGCGCAGTAACTACAACTTCGTCGATGTTTTCACTTGTTTCTTTTAAATCGACATTGATTGTGGTTTTGCCTTTTAACGCGATTTCCTGTGGCATGTAGCCAATGAATGAAAAAATAAGCGTAGCGTCAGAAGGAGCTGAAATTGTATATTTTCCGTCGATGCTTGTTACAGCTCCCTGGTTTGTGCCTTTTACCACAATGCTGACTCCCGGAAGCGCTTCGCCTGTTGAAGCAGACTTTACTACTCCGGAAACAGATACTTTAGCTTGGTCAGCAGTGCCATTTGTCGCAAATATGTTTCCTGAGAAGAAAAGGATAGTCAGGAAAATAAATGCAGTACAAATGAGCCCTTTTGCCTTTATTATTGGGTTATTGTATTTCATATTTGTTTGTTTATCAGGTTATTTTACAACTTCGAAACTTAAGAGGAGAGCATGTGTGTTCGCCGGAAAATACGACTGATCTGCGGCCATAAACATGGTCAATTGCATTGAAGTATCGGTGATTTTATTCACGATAATTTTTCGCTGAACATCCCGGAATCCGACAAATTCAGTTCCTGAAAAATCAAGAGTGCTAACACCTTTAAATGTCAGTTTTCCACCCGATCCGTAAACTGAAGTAATGGTTAAGTCTTCTGTTTGAACATAGGTGAATTTGGCTCCGGTTTCAGGAGTATATTTGGCCATACACATTCCGTATTTTTGGGCAGATGGATTTGTTATATCTTTCCCTTTATTCAATGCCAACTGATTAACTATACCTGAAAACGAAGATCCTCCGCTTTTTGAATTATTATGAACATAAGTGCCGTCATAATAAAAGGTAAACTCGTCTTTGTAAGCATCGCCAGCTCCCAATTGGCTGAATACACCGTTAGGCAGAGGTTTATATTCTGTTGCGTTCGTAAACGTTGCATCACTTTTTGCAAGGTAATCGGTGTTTGTTGTGTGGTTGGTGGTTAAACGCCATGTTTTACCTTTATATCCGGCAACGGTTCTGTCGCCGGTTAGCATTGCATAAGGCGTAAGGGCAATAGCCAGTGAAACTTCAGCGTTTGCAGTGTTTCCTTTTGCATCTGTTGCGGTGAGTTTTGCTTTGTAATAGCCGCCAACATCATAAACGTGTACCGGATTTTGATCAGTGCTTGTTTTTCCATCGCCAAAATCCCAGGTCCAGCTCACAGCACTGTGAGTTAGACCAGTGAAAGCAACTTGTTTATCAACAACACTTTTAAAAATAGTAGCTGAAATAGGAAACACTGGTTTTTCGTCGTCTTTTTTGCAGGCAGAAAACAAAATGGCCATGACAAAGAAGATACTAAAACCATAATTGAATAAGTTTTTTCTCATTTTCATACTTTTTTGGTTAGGAATTTATTTCGTATTTATCTCATTTATTCTCGTACAGCGCTGTTCATTCAATAAGCCGTCTGCGTTGATTTTTTTTGACCAGAACCGGTAATCCAGATTTCCCCAAATCCTTTAAATTTCTGCTGTGCAGTATGAGAAACTCAATGGACTATCAATCAGGGTAAAATGCTTTTTGCTAATTTACAAAATCATCAAATAATTTGATTGTGAAATTTTATCTATAAGTTAACAAATATTAACCCTTATTAGTTTTTTTAAACGATTTAGCAAATCTATGTTTGTTAAAATAATATTGAATTTTGTAACAATGTGATTAATTTTATTTTTCATTTTTAGCTAATCTTAATCATTAATTATTTTTTACAGTCAAAAATTCATAAATACCATGGATAACCTCAGTTTGCAATACAAAAGTTTAATCACGAGCTGTCTTTGGCTATTGCTGTTGATTGGAGCGTATTTGGTTAGCTTTTATGAAACAGTTTCAATTTCTGAGCTTTTTCTGAGCCTACCTTTTTTTATTGTTCTTTACTTTTTGTTTTTTACAATCGGTAAGCTAGAGATTGCCTATTTTTTCCGGAGAAAGATTATTGGAGATGTCAAAAAACAAGTTATTTTTCCAGTCGTACTTTGGTTGATCTATGCAATTTATCTTTTTCTAAATGGTCATTCGCCCTTTAGAGATCTTTTGTCATTGTTCCCTTTCTTTTTGCTTTTCCCGGTGTTAGCCTTTTCTTCGGTCGGCACATCCGAAAAGATTAACTGGTTTGACTTTTTTGTGTTCGCTTCTTTTTTGCTGCCAACAACTTTGGTTAATGTTCAGCCCAAAGGCGATTTGCCGTTTCATGGCGATAGCTTCGACTCGATTTATCGCATTTCAATCATGCTGGTGGCTGTTTTTGCGTTTGGCATTGTTCGCCGGATCGACGATATTGGTTTCTACCCTGAAGTGTCCTTGAAAAAGCTGTGGACTACCGTTTGGGTTTGGCTCGCGTTCTATGCGTTTGTTTTAACTATTGGCGTTTCGGTCGATTTTATTCGGTTTGTCGGCCATCAGGAAAATACGGTAGAATTAGTTCAGAAGATCTCGTTGGTTTTACTTACCGGCTTTCTGCACACTGCTGTTTTCGAAGAATTGTTTTTCAGGGGACTTTTGCAAAATATGCTTGCCAGGCGAATAGGTCAGAGTCGCTCTTTCAGGATATTTTTTATCGTTGCTTTTGCCCTGTTATTTCCGCTTGCCTTGGTGGTTGGATATACCCTGAAAGGCGGCATGCAATGGTTCCCGGCATTGGTTACTTTGCTCATTTTTGCAATGGCCTGGTTTATCGAAAACCGGAACATTGCCGGAATGGGTGTTTATACTTCGTTGGCTATTACCAGTACATTGTTCGGATTGGTGCATTACCACGCTGGTTCTATTGTTTACATTGGCTTTGCCTGCATTGCCGGATGGGCTTATGGCTACGTGTATATCAAAACGAAGAACGTGTTTTACTGTGCGCTTACTCACGCGCTGGTTAATGCTTCGGCCCTGATTTTTGGATTGAGTCTGGTAAAGTAATTTGAAAAATCATTCGAAATGAAAGTTTCTTCCCGTTTACAAAAGATTGCCAAATATTCTGCGATTGTTCTGCTTGTATTGCTTAGTCTGTACTATTTCGGATTCGAATACCCGTTTCGTGGCCGGCCATTTAGTGCGCAACGGCATAGAAATCCTCCATTAACGCCACCCTGGGCATTGGAATGCTGGTTATGGGAAGATGATTCAAATACCTCGGCCCGTGTTGATACCTTGCTCGAAGGCTATGTCAAATATGATATTCCGGTTCGGACGGTGGTTTTGGATAGCCCGTGGAGTTTGCGTTACAACGATTTTGAGATTGATACAGTTTTATATCCTCAGCCTGAAAAATGGTTCAGGAAGATGCAGGATGAGGGCTATCGCGTGGTGCTTTGGATGACTACCATGATTGACAGTAAAAGCAAGGATA
>Ga0116171_10003019_pt1 | contig 15669 bp, 9 predicted proteins | sample AD_JPNHW2_MetaG_FD_89798 | JGI IMG/M metagenome (GOLD analysis project Ga0116171, IMG submission 89798) | Active sludge microbial communities of municipal wastewater-treating anaerobic digesters from Japan - AD_JPNHW2_MetaG | ecosystem: Engineered > Bioreactor > Anaerobic > Digestate | place...
ATGACATCACTCACAACTTTTTATTTAAGCGGTATCATTGGCAAGGAGGCTTTCGGCTCTGATGGTGACGCAATTGGTATTATCAGGGATCTTCTCATCGGTGCAGTGCCGGCAGGGCAGAACGATCCGACTCAACAGCTTGTTACAGGCATCAGCCTGAAAATAAAAAAGGAAACAAGATTCTATTCTTTCAGTACTTTCAGGGTCAATAAAGCCAGGGAAGCGCTGAATGTAACCTGCAATGGGCTTGCTGAATTGCCGGCCGATGAGGTTAACAACGGACTGCTCCTGGTAGAGAATATCCTCGATAAACAGATAGTCGACCTTAACGGCCGTAAGCTTGTACGGGTCAACGACGTACGGCTTGCAACGATCCCGGCCGGGACATTTGCAGTTGCCGTCGACATAGGCATAGAAGGATTGCTGAGGCGGATTGGAATTTCATACCCGATGAAAAGAATACTCTCCCTTTTCCGGATAAATATCCCTGCAAAATTCATCCTGTGGGACGATGTCCAGGCAATCGACTTCTCGAACCTGAACATCAAACTGTCGAAGAGCTATGCGAAGCTTCATACTCTTCACCCTTCCGACCTGGCCGATATTATTGAAGATCTTGGAAAGAAATCCAGCGCCTCGGTCTTCTCCGCACTCGACGAGGAGAAAGCTGCAGATGTTCTTGAAGAACTGGAAACACATGCACAGATACATATTATTGAAAGCCTCCCGGTAAACAAAATGGCTGATGTTCTTGAAAAGATGCCCGCTGACGAGGTCGCCGACATTCTCGACGAACTTGAAGATGACAAGGCAGAACTTTTGCTAAAAGAGATGGAAGCCGAATCCTCACAGGAAGTCAGGGAACTTCTCGAATATGACGATGACCTCGTGGGAAGTCTGATGACGACCGATTACCTTTCCTTCAGCAGAACGAAAACAGTTGAAGAGGTGCTTGAAGACCTGAGAACAAAAAAGCCGGAGCCCGCAGAGCTTTATAACATGTTTGTGACTGAGGACGATGACAGGCTCATCGGAACTTTCAACCTTCGCGACCTGGTGGTGGCAGAAGCAGAAACAAGACTGAGCGATATTATGAAATCTGAACCCGTATCATTGTATGACGATCAGAAAACAAAAGATATTGCAGAGCTGGTGTCAAAATATAATCTCCTGGCAGTACCCGTTATTGACAGGAATGACCTGCTCCAGGGAATGGTTGTCGTCGACGATGTTGTTGAGGACCTGATAAGCGAAAGAAGAACCCGTAAAAGAAAAATATCCTGATGACAGCTGAAAAAGTATCGAGGAAGCATTTCTTCAGGCAGCTGGGGATTTTCCTGATGATCCTCGGTCCGGGAATAATTACCGGCAGCGTCGATAATGATGCCGGAGGGATAACTACCTATTCCCTTGCCGGGGCAAAATATGGCTATAATCTTATCTGGACACTCATCCCTTCATTTATTGTACTAGTCGTAATTCAGGAAATGAATGCTAGAATGGGGATAGTGACCGGAAAGGGCCTTGCCGACCTTATAAGAGAAAATGCAGGCATAAAGATCACCTTCTTTATTTTTCTTGGACTATTGTTTTCGGGAATCGGCAACACCACAACAGAGTTTGCCGGTGTTGCAGGAAGCATGGAAGTCTTTGGCGTAAGCAAGTATATCTCCGTGCCGGTGGTCTCTGTCCTTGTCTGGCTTCTTGTGGTTAAGGGTACATATAAAATCGCTGAGAGGATCTTTCTTGTGTTCAGCCTTTCACTGCTAACATATGTCATTTCTGCAATAATGGCCAAACCCGACTGGAAAGAGATAGGCACAGCGATTGTCCGTCCACAGGTTGAAATGAATACGGGAAGCATTGCCATGGTGATAGGGCTTGTCGGCACCACAATCGCCCCGTGGATGCAATTTTACATGCAGTCGTCTGTCATTGAAAAAGGGCTGAAGATGAAGAACTACAAATACACCATGGCCGATGTGATGGTAGGATGTGTTATAACGGTGGTGGTTGCATTTTTTATAATGGTTGCCTGCGCATCGACTCTTCACCCTCAGGGAATAGAGATCAATGCTGCCAAAGATGCCGCAATGGCTCTTAAACCCCTAGCCGGAAATATTGCATCACAGGTCTTTGCTTTCGGGTTGTTCATAGCATCTATATTTTCGGCCACAATACTTCCGCTGGCAACAGCATATTTCGTGTGTGAAGCTTTCGGATTTGAAGCCGGTATCGATAAAAAATGGGATGAAGCAAAAGAATTTTATATTCTTTATACAGGGATCCTGATCATATCGGCTCTTATCATCCTTATACCCAATGCACCACTTATTCCGATAACACTGTGGTCGCAGGTTATCAACGGAATACTCCTGCCTGTTGTCCTGGTTAGTATGATGATACTGATTAATAAAAAGAAACTCATGGGTGATTACGTGAACGGACGAACTTCAAACATAATTGGCTGGACAGCTGTAATAGTGCTTGTAGGACTTTCCCTGGCCTTGTTAATAATGCCTCTTATCAGGAGCAGATAATCGGATTACTTATTTTTCATATCGTTGGTCTGACCTGAAGGATCTTTTTGCGACGCAGGAAAATTCTTTACTGAGGCCAGTTACCAGATTCAATAGGCTTTCCGGCAATAAGCGCCGGGTCGACGACAACATGTTTTATCAGCTTTCTCTTCCATGTATAGGTTATGTGAACCAGTCCGTCGGAAGTCTGTATTATTGCAGGATATGAGAACTCATTACCTTCACTTTCAGATTCAAGGAGAAAAGCCGCTTTCCACATTTTACCATCATCAGAAACTGCCACATTAAGCATATTCCGTCCTTTCTTAAGATGGTTGTAAACGATAAGCTGGCGGCCGTCGGCAAGAGTGACAGCATCGATGCCTGAATTCGGATTCGGCAATCCTGCCGGTGACAGGTCGGTCCATGTGCGGCCATAATCGTCTGACCATGCAGTAAGTATATGGGAGGTGGTGCTCCGGCATACAAGCTGTAATCTGTTGGCCTGATGGAAGAGCACAGAAGGCTGTATTGCCCCATTTATTCTTTCGTTCAGGGCAGGTGTCCTTTCCCAGGTGATGCCTCCGTCGGGTGTGAATTCCATGTGCAGTCTCCACCCCTCATCTTCAGTGCTTGACGGGCAAAGCAGATATCCGTTCGGAAGAAGTACAGGCTTATTTTTTACTGGTCCGTAAATTCCCTCCGGCAGACGATATGCCCTTGACCATGATTTTCCGCTGTCGTCAGAGGTTTTCAGCTCTCCCCACCATTCTGAAGGACTGGGGCCTGTTTTATAGAATAGCAGTATCTCTTTTCCCATATTGTACAGCACCGGATTCCAGCACGGATATCTCTTGCCGGCATACTGTATGCCATTGGCTGCTTCAACAGGTTTGCTCCAGACACCTTTAACATACCTGCTTACCCAGATGCCCACATCAGGGTCTTTTTCTCTTGTACCCCCGAACCATGCTGCCATCAGCCCTTTACCGTTCTGAATGATCGTTGAAGCATGACATGAAGGAAATGGCACATCCTGCGCCTGATAAATGAATTCAGATTTAATAATACACTGTTCTCCATTATACTGGGCATTCGTTTGCAGAGCGGATATAATAATCAGGGTAAGTGTTATAAACCCCGATTTAGAGGGGGCGAGGGATTTGAGTAATGATTTATTTTTCATTTTTTTTAAAAATTATTGTAAACAAGAATCCGACGAGAAAAATAGTAAAAGTACCCAGGACAATTGTAAGGTTAGTGTGGAAAGGAGAATGTGTTGAAAGGCTCATCCAGATTATCAGGCAGACGCCGGCAATTACACCGGTTATGGCTGCTGGTTTACTTGTTTTCGCGGAGACGAATCCCAGAAGGAATAGTCCGAGCATACCTCCGCTGAATATTGATGCCAGTGACCACCATGCGTCGAGGATGCTTTCAACACCGATAAGGGCAATGGCTATGGCAATACCTGAGATTCCCATCAGCGCAGAAGAAACATATAAAACCTTCATAGACTCTTTCTCACCTGCCTCTTTTTTAAAATATCTTTTATAATAGTCGGTTAAAATGATGGTCGATGTACTGTTCAGACTTGTGGAAACAGTGCTCATTCCGGCTGCAAAAATAGCCGCAATAAGAAGTCCGGTAAGTCCGGGTGGCAATGCTGTAACAATGAAATAGGGGAATACTTTATCACCAGCTCCCGGCAGAAGATATTCGCCGGGAAGCAATCCGGGCTGTGATGTGTAATATGAAAACAATCCGGTTCCGATGAAGAAGAAAAGTAGAGAAACAGGTATATATAATAGTGATCCAAAGAGTGCTGATCTTTTTGCTTCCCTGTCAGTTGAGGTGGTCATATATCTTTGTATGTAATTCTGGTCGATCCCGTAATTCTGCAGATTGATAAAAAGACCATATACCAGGACGATCCAGAATGTAGATTCGGAGAGGCTGGTTCCGAAGCTCCCGAGGCTGAACTTGTTATTTGCGGTGGCTATTTCAAAGAGTTGCCGTGGACCTTCAGGCATTGAAAATACCAGGAAGAGAGAACAGACAACGGCTCCTGCAATAAGAATAATTCCCTGTATGGCATCTGTCCACATTACAGCTTTTATGCCTCCGAGCATCGAGTAGGCTGTCACCAGCAAGCCGGTAAGGATGATCACACTCTTTATGTTCCAGCCGAACAAGGTGTTCAGTGGAATTGCCAGCAGCATCAGGATGGCTCCGGTACGCATTAGTTGTGTCAGGATATAGCATACCGAGGCATAGATCCTGGCCCACCTGCCAAAACGCTGTTCGAGGTAATAGTAGGCCGAAATATTTCCTATGGCACGGTAATGCGGAACAAAAAATTTCACAGTAAGTATTGCTGCAAATGGTATTGAAAGGCTGAAGACAAATGCGTTCCAATCCGACATAAAAGCCTTTCCTGGCAATCCAAGGAAGCTGATGCTGCTGACGAAAGTTGCAAAAATCGACATTCCTGCTACCCAGGCAGGGATTCTTCTGCCGCCAGCAGTGAAATCTCCGGGGGTTTTATTCCTGAAATAAAAAAATACTCCGATAAATATGTTTACTGCCATAAGCAGGAAAAAAACAATCAGGTCGGGAACAGGGAGTCTCATCAGCAAAATCTGATTATATTCATGATTGGCTAAATTTAATGCCTATTGAGCTGATTGATACACCTTATAATAAAAATATTGGCTTTTAATAAATGAAAATTAACTTTACATATGTTTTCCAACAATTGACGAATATATGCAATACGGCTATTTTCAATCAGATACATACGACACTCCTGAAAGAGAGAGACTGACGATCGGCGACAGGCTTAAACTCAACAGCCGGCTCTATTTTCTGTATAAATATGCTACCATAGTTTTCAGAACAAGGAAGCAGGCCCGAAGCGGTATCTATGACGACAAGGCGTGGGCTGATTCATCAAATTATATCTTCAGGTTTATTGAGAATACAGGTGCAAGGTTTCATATAAAAGGTATGGAAAATATTATTTCTTCACCGGAGCCTGTGGTCTTTATCGGAAATCATATGAGCACTCTTGAGACGATGATTTTACCAGGGCTTATTGCACCATTACGCCGGGTGACTTTTGTAGTCAAGGAGAGCCTTGTGAACCATCCTCTTTTTGGCGATGTAATGTCGTCGAGAGATCCCATAATTGTCGGAAGGACCGATCCCAGGAAAGACCTGGAAGCAGTTATGAACGGCGGGGCGGAGCTTCTGTCGGCTGGTATCTCAATAGTCATCTTCCCGCAAAGCACCAGAAGCGTTGAGTTTATCCCTGAGGAGTTCAATTCCCTCGGTGTTAAACTCGCAAAGAAGGCTGGTGTGAAAGTTGTTCCTGTTGCACTAAAAACAGATTACTGGGGGAACGGTAAACTGGTAAAGGAACTGGGACCGATCGACAGGCATAAACCCGTATTCATTAAGTTCGGACAACCTTTTGACATTAAGGGAACAGGCAGGGAAGAAAACCAGAAGATCATCGATTTTATTCAGCTATCTCTCTCTGAATGGAAAGATATCAGGGAAGAGTAGGGATATTGAACAGGTATCCAGCGAGATACAGATAGCATGAATATTTAGTCATTTTTTTTTGACGACAATTAATTTTAAGAGTGTACTTGTTACATTTATTAAAGATTAATTTCTTAGATTTGTATGTATCGGTCAAAACCTGGAAATTTTTAATTTTAATAAAATATTCTGTCTGAAATCAACCTGATTTTTAACCATTAAAAAGCGAAAACAACATGACTACATTGGACTGGATTATCCTGGGTGTCTTTTTCCTTGGATTAATTGGAATAATTATCTGGGTACTTTATCAGAAAGATAAGGATACTACTGATTATTTTCTTGCAGGGAAGAATGCCAAATGGCTTGAGATCGGCTCTTCAATCTTTGCATCGAACATTGGCTCTGAACATCTTGTAGGTCTTGCAGGAGCAGGATTCATCAGCGGCATGGCTATGGCCCACTGGGAGATGCATGCGTGGTTCATACTTATTCTCGGCTGGGTATTCGTTCCTTTTTATGACAGGATCAAAGTTTACACAATGCCGGAATTCCTCGAGAGAAGGTTTTCTGCAGGATCAAGAGGAATATTATCCGGAATATCACTTGTGAGCTATGTCCTTACAAAAGTTGCTGTTACAGTATATGCTGGAGGCGTTGTTTTCGATCAGGTTTTCAACATTGAATCAGTCAATATCCTGGGAAAGGAAATAGATTTCTTCTGGGTAAGTGCAATAGGCCTGGTTGTTATCACAGGTCTGTACACAATTTTTGGCGGGATGAAGGCAATAATGTATACATCTGTTCTTCAGACACCGGTGCTCCTCTTCGGTTCAATAGTTATTCTGATTGTTGGATTAGCTAAAGTCGGAGGATGGGCAGAGGTTGAGAATATTGTCGGAAACAACATGCATCTAATCAGATCATCTTCCGATCCTGACTTTCCATGGACAGGAGTACTTATAGCCTCTGCCTGTATAGGATTCTGGTACTGGTGTACCGATCAGTATATTGTACAGAGGGTTCTTTCGGGAATGAATCAGAAGCAGTCACGCAGAGGTGCTATACTGGCAGGATATTTTAAACTTCTTCCGGTGTTCATTTTCCTTATCCCCGGAATGATAGCTTTTGCTCTTAATCAGAAAGGGCTTCTCCAGGTTGGAAGCAGCGACTCGGCTTTTGCCGCAATGGTTGCTCAGCTTCTGCCTACGGGTATCACAGGAATTGTTGTATGCGGGCTTCTTGCTGCTCTTATGAGTTCATTGGCCTCACTGTTCAATTCTTCGGCTATGCTTTTCGTTGAAGACTTTTATAAGAAGATGCGTCCTAACCAGTCTCCGACACATTACCTGAGGATTGGAAGAACGGCTACTGCTTCTGTCGTTATCCTTGGCGTACTCTGGATACCGGTGATGCTTGGGCTGGGGAAAGTGCTCTATGAATATCTTCAGGGCGTACAGGGAATGCTTGCTCCGGCAATAGCATCCGTATTTCTTCTTGGTGTCTTCTGGAAAAGAATGTCGTCAAAAGCTGCCTTCTGGGGAATGATCTCAGGATTCACACTAGGGATGTTCAAACTGGCGCTGAATATAATCTACGGTCTGACAGGTAAAATCGGATCGATGGCTAAATCAGTGCTTTATGTGAATTCCGATGATGCACGCCTGGATACTGTTAATGATATGTCATCGATAGGCGATAAGATACAAGCTTCATTTCCTCCCGAGATTGCAGCAACACTTACTTCAAAAATAGAAGAGGCAAAGGTGTCGCTTATGACACTTACCGCCGAGGGAAAAGCACATGCCTCTGAACTTCTCAACCAGGTAAAGACAGGCGTGGGCCAGCATTTCGCCGACACCGGAGGATTCTTCTATAGCATAGCTTCAGTAAATATCTATCATTACACTGTAATGCTGTTTTTCTTCTGTATTGTATTAATGGTGGGATTAAGCTTTTTAACAAAGGCTCCGAGCGCTGAACAACTTAAGTTCACTTATAAAGGTGCCGCAACACCTGAACAGAAGAAGATTACAAGAGAAAGCTGGGATAAATGGGATATCATCAACACAGTGATAATCCTGGGTGTTATAGTTGCATTTTATATTATTTTCTGGTAAAAAATTGTATTCACAATATGGACAAACTTAAATCAAAGGAAGTATGGTTCGTAACAGGAAGCCAGCATCTGTACGGGCCAAAAACTTTAAAACAGGTTGCTGACGACTCACAAAAAATAGCAGCAGCGCTCGATAAATCACCGGCAATTTCGCAGAAAGTTGTTTTCAAACCGGTTCTGACAACCCCGGAATCGATTTTCGAGCTTTGCATAGCGGCCAATAACAATCATAACTGCATCGGAATCATAACATGGATGCATACATTTTCACCTGCAAAAATGTGGATAAAAGGATTATCGGTTCTCACCAAACCATTACTCCATTTCCATACCCAGCTTAACCGCGATATCCCATGGAATACCATTGATATGGATTTCATGAACCTGAACCAGTCGGCTCACGGCGACCGTGAATTTGGTTTCATCGGAACAAGGATGAGGCTTAACAGGAAAGTTGTCGTAGGTCATTACAACGATCAGGATGCAATCGACAGGATAGCTGTCTGGATCAGAGCTGCAACAGCCTATAGTGATGCGCTCAACATGAAAGTAGCACGTTTCGGCGATAATATGCGCGATGTAGCTGTTACCGAGGGCAACAAGGTGAGTGCCCAGATAAAAATGGGCTATTCAGTGTACGGATTTGGTATCGGCGACCTCGTTAAAGCAGTCAATTCTGTACCTGCGGCTACGATTAAAAAACTTCTTTCGGAATATGCCTCCGGGTACCGGATGACAAAAGCTGTTGCCTCTTCAGAAACCCTCTATGAGGCTGCCCGTATCGAAGCAGGAATGGAAAAATTTCTCAAAGAGGGAGGCTTCAAGGCTTTTACAACAACCTTCGAAGACCTTCATGGACTAAAGCAGCTTCCTGGACTGGCCGTTCAGAGGCTCATGGCAAAAGGCTACGGTTTTGGCGCTGAAGGCGACTGGAAAACAGCAGCGCTGGTCCGCTCCATGAAAGTCATGGCTAACGGCCTTAAAGGCGGTACGTCATTTATGGAAGATTACACATACCACTTCGATCCGAAAGGCATGAGAGTGCTTGGGGCTCATATGCTGGAAGTGTGTCCTACTATTGCCCTTGGCAAACCTTCAGTGGAAGTTCACCAGCTTTCTATAGGAGGTAAAGCCGATCCGGCACGCCTTGTATTCAAAACAGCACCGGGAAATGGAATAAATGTGTCAGTAATCGACCTGGGAAACCGTTTCAGAATGATTGTCAACGATGTTGAAGTTGTTAAATGTCCGGATATGCCAAAGCTTCCCGTCGCAAGTGTTTTATGGAATCCGATGCCTGACCTGAAGCGCGGAGCAGCAGCCTGGATCCTTTCGGGAGGTGCCCATCACACGGGTTTCAGCACAGCTATTAACTCCGAATACCTCGAGGATTTCGCAGGAATGCAGGGAATTGAATTTGTACTTATTGACCAGAACTGTGATCTTACTGCATTGAAAAAAGAATTGAGATTCAATGAGATACACTATCATATCTCCGGTGGAATAATCTGACAATACCGGCTTACAGACATTTAATGATTAAATCTACAGTCAATGCTCTATACGAAATTTCCAAAGCATTTTGTTGCAGTCGATTGTATAATCTTCGGTTACGATATCCGTGAAAAGGATATCAAATTGCTGCTGATAAAAAGAGGTTTTAATCCTGCAAAGGGAAAATGGTCACTGGCCGGAGGCTTTGTTGAAAAGAACGAAAGCCTCGACCTTGCTGCCAGCAGGGTTCTCAAGAAACTTACAGGACTGGAAAATGTCTTCCTTAAGCAACTCTATTGCTATGGCGACACTGACAGGGATCCGGGTGCAAGGGTAGTATCGGTTGCATACTGGTCGCTGATAAAGATAAAGGACATCGATGAGGAGCAGACAGAAATAAACGGAGCACACTGGCAGTCGCTGAAGAAAATGACTCCGCTTATTTTTGACCATAGCGATATGGTTAAGAAAGCAATAAAAGAACTTCAGCTACAGGTAAAAATAAGGCCGGTAGGCTTTGAGCTTCTTCCTGAAAAATTCACACTGGTCCAGCTTCTTGATCTCTATGAAGCCATTTACCAGAAAACAATCGATAAGAGGAATTTCAGAAAGAAACTGCTTTCCATGAGCATACTTGAGAAGCTTGATGAAAAAGATAAGGAGACTTCAAAAAAAGGTGCATACTATTACAGGTTTATCAGGGAGAGATATAAACGGCTGGTTGGCAACGGATACTCATTCAGCCTTGATGTGAACTGACTGGCAGGGCTCAGGTCAACTGCATTACCCTGAACATATAGCAGATTAATAATTCCGGCTATGCTTGAAAAATTAAAAACCGTTGTATACAAAGCCAATCTCGCAATTGTAAAGGAGGGACTGGTTATACATACCTGGGGGAATGTCAGCGGACGTGATCCTGAAAGCGGACTCATTGTCATTAAGCCTTCAGGAATAAGCTATAAATCGATGAAAGCAACCCACATGGTCGTTCTTGACCCTGAGGGAAAGATAATTGAAGGGGATTATAAACCTTCTACAGATGCGCCGACACATCTTCTTCTCTATAGAACTTTTCCGACGGTGGGAGGTGTTGTGCATACACATTCGACATATGCAACATCGTGGGCACAGGCCGGGAAGGCTATTCCGCCCTTCGGCACAACACATGCCGACCATTTCTACGGAGAGGTGCCCTGCACCCGCAAGCTGACAGAAGAAGAGGTTAACACTGATTATGAGCTTAATACTGGGAAAGTGATTATTGAACGACTGGGGAAAACAGATCCTCTGGCTGTTCCCTCGGCTCTTGTGAACTGCCATGGCCCCTTCAGCTGGGGAAAGGATGCCGATACGGCTGTCTATAATGCGGTGGCACTCGAGGAAGTAGCCAGGATGGCTTTTTATACTGTTTTGCTTGGAAAGAAAGATCCTGCAGATAATTTCCTTCTCGATAAACATTTCAACAGGAAACATGGAAGAAACGCATATTATGGTCAGAAAAAATAATTAAAAACGATGGCGGGTAATTTTGTGATTGGGATAGATTATGGCACTGATTCTGTAAGGTCAGTTGTTGTAGATAGTGCCGACGGCAGAATAGCCGGAACAGCAGTTGTTGAATATCCCAGGTGGAAAAAAGGATTGTACTGCGACCCTTCGGCAAACCGTTTCCGGCAGCATCCTCTCGATTATGTTGAAGGACTTGAACTCTCTGTCAGGAGAGCTCTTGCCGGACTGGGAAGCGATATCATTGATAATATAAAAGGAATTACAGTCGACACAACCGGATCGACACCTGTTGCAGTTGACAGGCAGGGTGTTCCGTTATCGATGAAACCCGGTTTTGAAGAGGATCCCGATGCGATGTTTGTGCTCTGGAAAGATCATACTGCAGTTCAGGAAGCAGCAGAGATAAACGAAAAAGCAAGAACATGGGGAGGCATCGATTTTACAAAATTTGAAGGAGGAATATATTCTTCAGAATGGTTCTGGGCAAAGATCCTTCATATCCTGCGCGTAAACAAAAAGGTGGGAAAGAACGCTTTTTCGTGGGTCGAGCATTGTGACTGGATACCGGCGCTGCTTACGGGAGAAACAGATCCATTAAAATTAAAGAGAGGCCGTTGCTCTGCCGGACATAAAGCCATGTGGCATGAAGACTTCAACGGACTGCCTGATGAAAAGTTCCTTGCCGGTATCGACCCGCTGCTGGCAGGCTTACGGGAAAGGCTTTTCTCAGAAACCTTCACCTGCGATCATGCCATTGGAACAATATCGCCAGAATGGGCGAAACGACTTGGTCTTCCGGAACATGTCAGGGTGGGAGCAGGCGCTTTCGATGCACACCTGGGAGCTGTGGGCGGCGAGATAAAACCGTATCACCTTGTAAAAGTGATGGGGACATCTACATGCGATATGCTTGTTTCGCCGATGGAAGAGGTGAAAGATAAGCTGGTGGCAGGTATCTGCGGCCAGGTTGACGGTTCTATAGTTCCAGGGATGATGGGCCTTGAAGCAGGCCAGTCAGCCTTCGGTGACATATATGCCTGGTTCAGCCAGCTTCTGCTATGGCCCGTTCAGGAGATTGTTGCAAAGATGGAGTGGCTCGATGAATCAACCAGGGGAAGAATAAAATCGGAAACATCCGACAGGATAATAGCAGAGCTCAGCAGGCAGGCCGAAGCGATACCAGAGGAGGAGAGCACAGTGATTGCACTCGACTGGCTTAACGGCCGACGAACACCCGATGCTAACCAGGCTCTGAAAGGTGCGATAGCAGGTTTATCGCTCGGCACTGATGCACCAAGGATCTTCAGGGCTCTCGTGGAGGCTACGGCATTCGGATCGAAAATGATAAACGACAGATTCATTTCCGAAGGTATCAGGATCGACGGTGTTATTGCTATCGGCGGTGTCGCCAAGAAGAATCCTTTTGTAATGCAGATCGTTTCCGATGTCCTGAATATGCCAATAAAGGTAGCTGCATCGGACCAGACCTGCGCACTTGGATCAGCTATGGCTGCATCAGTGGTTGCAGGTATCTACAAAGATATCCCAACGGCACAGAAAGCCATGGGAGGAGGTTTTGAAAAAGAATACAAACCTGATCCCTCCAGGGCAAAAAAATACAACGTGCTTTTTAATAAGTATAAAAAACTCGGATCGTTCATTGAGAATCAATTTTCATAATTTTTTGTATCACCTGGAACCCTGGTGTCTAGGTGGCAAGAAAAGAATGCCGCAAAGGCACCTAATCACAAAGTGCCACCAGGGAATATATGGAGTAATAACATTAAATGAACATAAAATGAGAAAGTCGCTGACGCTTATAATTGTAATTCTTTTCAGTGTATTTGTTGTTGCAAATGCCCAGAAAGAAACCGGAGCTGTAAACCAGCTTGTGGTAATCACAAATCATCCCGGACCTGTTATCAGCAGGGACATCTACGGACATTTTTCAGAACACCTGGGGACATGTATTTACGGAGGCATCTGGGTTGGAAAGGATTCAAAGATACCCAACACCGATGGCATAAGAAATGATGTTTCGAATGCACTCAGGGAGATGAAAATTCCGAATCTGCGTTGGCCGGGCGGATGCTTTGCAGATACATACCACTGGATGGATGGTATCGGTCCGCAGGAGAAAAGGGCATCGATAATAAATACTCACTGGGGCGGTGTGGTTGAAGACAATTCTTTCGGAACACATGAGTTCATGAAGCTTACAGAACTCATCGGCTGTGAACCATATATCAGCGGTAATGTGGGATCAGGAACAATACGAGAAATGTCAGACTGGGTAGAATATCTTACATCATCAGCCGACAGCCCTATGACCAGGCTGAGAAAAGAGAACGGCAGGGAAGATCCCTGGAAGGTAAAATATTTTGCTATCGGAAATGAGAACTGGGGCTGCGGAGGCAATATGACACCTGATTTTTACGGAGATGTAATGCGTCAGTTCTCGACATACCTGAAAGATTATTCGGGGAACAGGTTGTATCGTGTTGCTTGCGGCGCCAGCGATAATGATGTTGAGTGGACTGAAGTATTGATGAAAGATCCGAAGAACAGGGGAATGTTCCAGGGTTTGTCGCTCCATTATTATTCTGTACCCGGTGGCTGGGGAAGAAAAAGCAGTGCCACCTCATTCACAGAAAATGAATGGTGGGAGACTTTCAGACTTAACTACGAAATGGACAGGATAATAAAAGCACACAAGGCAATTATGGATCGTTACGATCCCAGGAATACAAAAGGCCTTGTTGTTGACGAGTGGGGCAACTGGTTCCAGGTCGAGCCAGGGACAAATCCCGGATTCCTGTACCAGCAGAATACCCTCAGGGACGCTATTACGGCAGCCATTCATCTGAATATCTTTAATCAGCATGCCGACAGGGTCAAAGTTGCCAACCTGGCACAGGTTGTGAATGTACTTCAGGCAGTTATCCTCACAAAAGATGATAAGATGGTGCTTACGCCTACATACCATGTTTTCAGGATGTTCAGTGTTCACCAGAATGCACGCCTTCTTAACATCGATCTCACATGCGAGAATTATGTGGTCGACGACAGGGGCATACCGGCAATAACTGCTTCTGCATCTGTCGATAAGGAGGGTAAGGTTCACATCTCCATAGCAAACCTTAATCCTAATAAGGATATCACACTTTCGTGCCATCTGATAGGCGATGTCTTTAAGACAATTACAGGCGAGGTGCTTACAGCAAAGGAGATGGCGGCATTCAATACATTTGAAAAACCTGAGACTGTGAAGCCCCAGGTATTTAACGGATTTAAAATGAAAGACGGTCTTCTTACAGTAACAATGCCATCAAAATCGGTGGTTATGCTGGAAATGAAAAAATAACTTCTCCCCAAAGCTTCCGCCTGAAGCGGGAGAGGGGGATTAAATTTCTTTCAGGCCTTATAATTATTAATATGAAATTCTCAGGTAATGTACTTCTCCCGGCCTGCTTAATTATTCTGGTTCTTTCATCATGCGAAAAGAAACAGACAGGTGGCGATTATCCAATTAAGCCGGTGCCTTTTACTGAAGTTAAACTGACCGATGACTTCTGGGCGCCCCGGATTAAGAAAAACGCAACAGTCACTATTCCGATCGCATTTTCATATTGTGAATCGACCGGCAGGGTAAGAAACTTTGAGATCGCCGGAGGACTCGACACCGGAAGATTTGTCGGAAGCTATCCTTTCGACGATTCTGATGTTTTCAAAATAATTGAAGGCGCCAGCTACTCCCTGCAAACATTTCCTGATCATCAGCTGGAGAGATATCTCGACACTCTTATATATAAAATAGGGTTGGCACAGGAGGATGACGGATATCTTTATACAAACCGTACCATTGCTGAAATGCATGGGGGTAAAGGCCTTCATCCCTGGGCCAGCCCTGAGAGATGGGAGCTCGATTCAATTTTAAGCCATGAGCTTTATAATCTCGGACATCTTTATGAAGCTGCAGCAGCACATTTCCAGGCTACAGGCAAAAGAACTCTGCTCGATATTGCCCTCAAATCAGCTAACCTGGTGAATAAGGATTTCGGGTGGGACCGTGTACGTGTCTATCCCGGCCACCAGGTTATTGAAATGGGTCTTGTAAAGCTTTACAGGGTGACAGGCGAAAGGAAATATCTCGACCTGGCAAAGTTCTTTCTCGACATACGGGAAAATGGAAGTCAGTATAACCAGGCACATAAAAAGGTAACTGAGCAGGATGAGGCTGTAGGACATTCTGTGAGGGCTACTTATATGTATTCAGGGATGGCTGATATTGCTGCGATCGAGAATGATGAATCATACCTGAATGCAATTACCAAAATATGGGAGGATATAACTTTCAGGAAGATGTACATTACTGGAGGCATAGGAGCTACCGGTGGAAATGAAGGTTTTGCAGAGCCCTACAACCTTCCTAATATGTCGGCTTATTGTGAGACATGTGCCTCCATTGGTGATATC
>Ga0116171_10003020_pt1 | contig 15661 bp, 10 predicted proteins | sample AD_JPNHW2_MetaG_FD_89798 | JGI IMG/M metagenome (GOLD analysis project Ga0116171, IMG submission 89798) | Active sludge microbial communities of municipal wastewater-treating anaerobic digesters from Japan - AD_JPNHW2_MetaG | ecosystem: Engineered > Bioreactor > Anaerobic > Digestate | place...
GCCGGCGGGGACGCCGGCGGTACGAACCGCCTCACGAGAGGAAGGGGGTTCTGAGGTGGCATGGGCGTCTCGCCCATGAAAAGGGGTTCCGGAACATGTTCCGCGAACTTTCAGAACTGCGCCGGCGGGGACGCCGGCGGTACGAACCGCCTCACGGGCGGGACGCCCGTGCCACCTCCAGGCCATTCCCTATTGGGGCAGGACGGGGGACTTCCCGGCATCTCCCCCCTCGAACGACAACCTCACCATTCGCCGGACAATGAGGAGTTTAGGGTGAAAGATTGGGGGACAGATCCGGTCGGGTCCGGAGGGTAAAACGCTTTGCTTTTGGCCGGTGACATGGTAGATTGTCCGAAATCGAACGCCACCTGGGTTCTTTGGGGATGTGGCCGGATGGAGAGGAGAGGCGAGTATGAAAATTCACCCGGGTTTGTTTCTCTCGTTTCTGTTCCTCATCGCTTTTTCTTCCTGGGGCGAGGAGGTCTATCCCCGGCCCGAGTGGAAGGAGACGCGCGACCTGATTGCGAGTCCGGCGGCCTCTCCCGGCGGGGAGATCTCCATCTATGGAGGCGATCAGCCCCAGAGTCTCAATTACCTGCTCGACAACAACGTCTTTTCCTGGAATGTCTGGGTCCTGTTGTATGAGCCGCTCGTGAACAGCGATTCCCTGACCCTGGAGCCGGTTCCCCAGATTGCCGAGAAGTGGGCGATCTCGGACGATAAGAAGACGTTCACGTTCTGGATCAACCCGCAGGCCCGGTGGAGTGACGGCCAGCCGATCACGGCCGAGGATGTGAAGTGGACGTTCGACACGATCATGGACCCGAAGAACCTGACCGGGGTTCAGAAATCGAGTCTTCAAGGGTTCGAATCGCCGACGATTCTGGGACCGCTTCAGATTCAGTTCCGGGCGAAGGAGGTCCATTGGCGCAACTTCCTGGAGGTGGGGATTCTGCGCGTCCTGCCCCGTCACGCCTTTGAGGGGAAGGATTTCAACCGGATCAACTTCGAGTTCCCGGTGGTTTCCGGTCCCTATCGGATCGAGAAGATAGACCCGGGGATCATGATCACGCTCCAGCGGCGTTCGGACTACTGGCGCAACAGTGCGCCGAGCCTGCAGGGGATGTACAACTTCGAACGGCTGAAGTTCCGGATGTATGGCGATCCGAACAATGCGCTGGATGCGTTTCTGAAGGGGGAGATCGATTTTTTCGCGGAGACGACCGCCGAGCAGTGGATCAAGCGGGCGGTGGGGGAGAAGTTCGACAAGAACTGGATCGTCAAGCAGAAGGTGTATAACCACCAGCCGATCGGGGTGCGCGGGTTCGCGATGAACATGCGTCGGGCGCCGTTCGACGACGCGCGGGTCCGCCGGGCCATGGCGCTCTGCCTGAACCGCGAGTTCATGAACAAAACGCTGGCGTACGATCAATACGCGCTGCAGCGGTCGTATTATGAGGATCTCTATTCCGCGGAAACCCCCTGTCCAAACGAACTGATCCCGTTCGACAAGGAACAGGCGCGGCGTCTGCTGGCCGAGGCGGGGTGGAAGGCGAATCCCAACACGGGGGTGCTGGAGAAAGAGGGAAAGCCGTTTTCGTTCGAGTTCCTCTCGCGCAGTCCCATCGAGGCCAAGTACCTGAATGTGTATCAGGCGGATCTGAAAGAGGTCGGGGTGGAGATGCGGATTGCCCAGAAGGATTTTGCCGCGTGGCTCAAGGATGTCACGCGTTTCAATTTCGAGATGACGCTGGTGAACTGGAATGCGGTGGTTCTGCCGTGGAAGGACCCGCGCGCGCAGTGGCATTCGAGCGAAGCGAAACGCGAGGCGGGGAACAACCTGGTGGGCTTCATGAACGAGGAAGTGGACCGGATTGTGGACGGATACAAGACTCTCTTCGATCTGAAGGACCGTTTGGAGGCGTGTCGGAAGATTGACCGGATCGCCGTGAAGGAGACGCCTTACGCGTTGCTCTGGTATGTGAACCACGCGCGGCTGCTCTACTGGAACAAGTTCGGGACACCTCCGACGGTGTGCGACAAGTACGACGACGGGAAGATGGCGTGGGTGTATTGGTGGTTGGACGAGGACTCGAAGGCCGACCTGACCGATGCGATGAGCACCGGCAATGCGCTCCCGGTCCGGAAGGCCGAGATCCGTTTCGATCAGGAGTTTCGTCCGGCGGGAGGGGGACAGTGACCGGTTCTTTGTGTTTTGGGGCGCCTCTTCAGGGCGCAAAATTTATCGACGTTTTTTCCGTGGGTTCCCTTCGGTCCCCCACGGCTATTCAAGGGTGCCCCCTTCGGGGGCGATAGAGGGGGACACGTGTCGCGTCTGGAGTATTTTCTCAAACGCCTTCTCCTGATGATTCCCACCTTTCTGGGGATCACGATGGTGTGTTTCGCCTTGTGCCAATTCGTGCCGGGCGGTCCGGTGGAACAGCGCCTGGCCCGGATTCGGATGGGGATGGCCGAACAGGGGGGACGGCCCGAGGCGAGTCTGCGCGCGGAAGACATTCAGGCGATCCGGGCCTATTACGGGTTCGACAAACCGGCGCCGGTTCGGTACTGGGAGTGGCTCGTGAAGAATCGCCTGGGCGTGACGGCGCAGTCCTACAAGTATCCGAACAGGACGGTCTGGGAGTTGATTGTCGAGCGGTTGCCGGTGTCCCTGATTTTCGGGATCACCGGTTTTCTCCTGTCCTATCTCATCTGTATCCCTCTGGGGATTGTCAAGGCGTTGCGGAACAACACGGCTTTCGATGTGGCGTCGAGCGTGCTGGTGTTTGTGGGGTACGCAATTCCACCCTATGCCTTGGGGATGATTTTGAAAACAACTCTGTGCGGAACGGTGGAGGGGTGGCCCGATCTGTTCCCGCACGGGGGATTCACCTCGGACGGGTTCGAATCCCTGACGTTGTGGGGCAAGTCGCTCGATATTGCGCGGCATATGGTTTTGCCAGTTTTCTGTTATATGATCGGGCATTTCGCGTTCCTGACGATGCTGATGAAGCATTCCCTGCTGGAGGAGGTGGCCCAGGATTATGTCCGGACGGCGCGGGCCAAGGGGTGTTCGCGTTGGCGCACGATCTGGGTCCATGTGTTGCGCAATTCCCTCATTCCGATTGCGACGGGGCTGGGGGGGGCGTTGACGCTGATGTTTGCGGGATCGGTCCTGATCGAGAACGTGTTCGAGATTCCGGGGATGGGACGGCTGAGCCTGGAGTGCCTGGTCAGCCGGGATTACACGGTTTTCATGGGAATTCTCTCCATCACGTCGTTGCTGACCCTGTTGGGGAACCTGCTTTCCGATTTTTGCTATGTCCTGATTGACCCGAGGATTGACTTCGCCCGATGAACTGGACTTTTTTCACGCTCAGCCCTGTCGCACGGAAGCGATTGCACCGGTTCCGCGAGATGAAACGCGCCTGGTGGGCGTTTTGCCTGTTGATGGGGGCGTTTGTTCTGAGTCAGGGAGCGGAGTTTTTCTGTTCCGACCGTCCGTTGTATCTGCGGATGGGGGGCGAGGTTTATTTTCCGGCGTTTCGGTTCTATTTCAAAGAACGCTTCCATCTGGGACGGGAATACACGGAGGATGACTTGTTGAAAGACGGCAATCAGACTTTGCCTCGGTATAAGGCGTTGGTCCGGAGTGAAGAGTTCGGGAGGGATCCGGACAATCGGGTGGTGTTTCCGATCATTCCGTATGGCCCGGATGAAATTCTGGAGCCGCAGAGTCTGGAGATACCGAACGAGGTCCGGGTGGTGTTTTTTCCCGCGCCGTTGACGGGGACGGTGAACCTGCTGTCGGATGGGAAGATTGAGAGTTCGGTGGGGGCCGGGGTTTTCTTGGGATTGAAGGAAGAGGAAATGCCCGGTTTTGCCTTTGAAACCGGATATCCCGTGGAAGGCGACCTGAAGCAGGCGCTCGCCGCGCGTTTCGCGAACCAGGAGGCGCCTCGTTTTGAAAAGGAGGTCGTGAGTCTGAAACCGATTCCGTCCGAGTCGAGAGCCGTTGAAACGGTTCGTCGGGTGGTGGTGAGTCTGCCGCCTTATACCCCCCGGACTCGTGCGCCGAAGTCGGTTCGGCTGACGTTGCGTGAGGTTTCCAATTCGTCTGGAACGACGGAATGGGTAGTGTTTGATGAACGGTGTGAGCCGATTCATGTGAAATCGGGCCTCTGGTCGTCGGCCTCGGAGGAGGAACGGGGGAAGATCGTCGGATGGGTTCAGGCGCGGTTTTCCGGCGAGGTGGAGAATCAGACGGTGGATCTGGCGGGGAAGCGGTTGGGGGTGCGGTTCGAGAAGACGGAGGTCCGCTGGCCGTTCGAACCGGTTCGGGGACACCCTCTGGGGATCGACAATTCGGGCCGGGACGTCCTGGCGCGGATTATCTATGCGTTTCGGATCGCTCTGAGCTTCGGGCTGTTGCTGGTTTTCTTTTCCTTGACTGCCGGAGTGGTGGCCGGGGGCGTGATGGGGTATTGGGGCGGTTGGGTGGATTTGACCGGTCAGCGGTTGATTGAAATCTGGGTGGCTGTCCCCTTTCTGTATGTCATGATGCTGTTGGGCAATGTGCTGGGGCGCAGTTTCGGACTCCTGCTGGTGGTGTATGGTCTTTTCAACTGGGTGGGGATTTCGTATTATGTCCGGGCGGAGTTTCTGCGGCTGCGCAAGTTGCCGTTTGTCGAGGCGGCGCGGTGCCTGGGTGTCCCGACGTGGAAGATTCTCTTCAAACACATCCTGCCGAACGCGCTGACGCCGGTGGTGACGTATTTTCCCTTTGCCCTGGTGGGGGCGATCGGTTCGCTGACGGCGCTCGATTATCTCGGATTCGGGATGCCGCCTCCCACGGCGAGCTGGGGCGATCTATTGAATCAGGCGCAGACGCACCGGTGGGCCTGGTGGCTGACCGTCTATCCGGCCCTGGCCTTGTCGGGGGTGATGATTCTGGGGGTGTTTATCGGGGAAGGGGTTCGGGCCGCCTTCGATTCGCGGGACCACACGGGAATTTGATGAGAGAGACACTTGTGTTTCCCGGAATTGTCGGGAGGAATATTATCGAGAGGGGGTTATTCTCCCACAAAATCGCCGGAAGGACTCATGATGAAATCGTCAGTGGCCAGAGGGGAAAAGGAGGAGGAGATCCATTTCAACAGGGGGATGGAACAGGATTTGGGCTGATCCGGATCGGGTGAGATGCTGCCGAGTAATCGTATATCTCCATTTTTCTTCCCGTCCCAGAAGGCTTCGATTTCGTATTGGTATTCCTGCCCGCTTGGCCCGGTCAAACTGCCGCCAATGGGTTCAGTGTCGATCAGGGCGCACAATTCTGAGTACGAGCAGGCTCTGAAAACTTCGACGATTTCTCGGATGATCTGTTGCGCCTCGTTGTTTTCTTTCATGGTTTTATGTTTATCTCATTTTTGCGTTTCGATGCAACAATTTTGAAGTCTTCGAACAAATTAAGATCGGATCTGGATCATGAGTCTGGAAAACAAAGCCACTTTGCGAAAGCGAATTCTCCAGGAACGGTCGTCCATCTCGGATGACTTGAGACACCAGTGGGATCGGCGCATCGAAGAAACCTTGTTGAATTCGGAGGAATGGCGCCGGGCGCGGCGCGTTCTGGCGTATTGTTCCATGCCGGATGAAGTGGGGACGGACGGTATTCTGAAGTCGGCGCTCGATCAGGGAAAGCGGCTGGCGCTTCCTCGCTGTCTGAAAGGGGCTCCCTGTTTCGATCCGGTGGAAGTGCGGGATCTGGAGGCGGATCTGGTGTGTGGAAAATTCCGGGGACTTCGGGAGCCGGGGACGGCCTTGCCGGTGTGGGATCGGGAGCGGGACGGCGCTTTCGATCTGATTGTGGTGCCGGGGGTGGCTTTCGACCGGCCGGGGAACCGGCTGGGGTTCGGCGCGGGGATGTACGATCGTTTTCTGGAAAAACTCCCCACCTGTCCCCCCCTGGTGGCTTTGGCATACAATCTGCAAATCGTGGAACGCATCGAGAGCGAGGCGCACGATTGGCGGATGGATACGATCATTACGGAGACCGGGACGATTCGTATTCCGGATTCCGGCGAGTGATGACAAAGAGAAGGCTTGCGCCGGCGTAGGGGACGTGGCAACATGGACAGTGTTTTGACCGTCTGGAGACGGGAATGTCACTCAAGTATCAAAGCGGGTGTCAATTTTGTGGTTGGAGATTTCTTAGTTGACTGACAGTGGTGGGGGAGACAATCCGAAGGGGCTGCATTGCGGATTTGCCCTGCGGGTGTTGGCGATTTCGTTGCGGACCTACTGGCGACAGCATGCGACGGTGGCCGGGGTCCTGGCCCTGGGGGTTTTCTCGCTGGCGCTGGCCTGGACGGTGGGATTCGGGTTGCGCCAGTCCGTCAACCGGCATGTGAACGACTTGTTTCCGCCCGAGCGTCTGGTTTTGCGTCCCAAGGCGCTCTCGCTTCTGTGGCTCCAGGTCGAGACGGCCAAGGTGACCCCGGCGGTTCTGGAAAAGGTCCGGGCGATCGAGGGGGTGGCGCGGGTCTCGCCCGAGGCGACCCTGCAGTTTCCTGTTTCCGCCGAGGCGAATTTGTTCGGGAGCACCATTTGTACGGATATCGCCGTCACCGGCGTGGAAAAATGGATTCTGGGGACGGATGCGCCGAAGGATTTCGAATATGATCCGGATTCTAAAAAGCCGATTCCGGCGGTGATTTCGAGTTACTTTCTGGATCTCTACAACATGAGTCTGGCGGAGAGCAACGGCATGCCGAAACTGAGCACTTCGGCGGTGGTGGGACGCAATTTCCGGTTGATTCTGGGGAATTCCGTGGTGTCGAGTCAGATCCCGGCGACCGGTGCAGGGGGAGACGGGACCCACTTTGTTCCCTGTCAGGTCGCGGCGCTTTCGTACAATCCCCAACTGTTGAGTCTGATGATTCCGCTCGATGCGGTGGAACGGTTCAACCGTGAATTCGGGATTCAGGAGCCGACCTACCGGGCGCTGCATGTGGAACTGACTTCGCCCGAGGTGTACGATTCCTTCCTTAAGGTGCTTCCCGAACTGGGACTCGAACCGTCCAACACCCAGACCACCTGGCGCAAGGCGGCTCTCGTTCTGGGGCTGGCGGGTGTGGGGTTTTCCGCGTTTGGAGTGCTGGTGTTCGGTCTGGTGGCGGCGTTTGTCTTCTCGACTCTCAACTGGATGTTGACGCGTCGGGTACGCGAGATCGCGCTTTTCCGGGCCCTCGGGGCCAGTTCGGCGCAGGTGGGCAGTTTGTTGCTGATCGAGATCGCGTTCAGTGCGGGTCTTGGGGCGTTAGTGGGTGGATTGGGTGCCTTGGGGACACTCTTGGGACTTGAACGCTGGTATCAGGGGCTGCGGGTCAGCTGGACCTTCCTGCCGGAGACGCTGGTGGGGCAGCCGGGTTTTCACCTGGCGTTGCTGGTGGTGGCCTGCTGGGGCGCCGCGACGCTGATGGCCCTCAAGCCCGTTCTGTTGCGGTCGCGTGAAAGCATTCCGGTCATTCTCAACCGGGAGGGATGAGATCGCCGAGTCCTTTCTCAATGCCGAATGTGGCTCATCTATAACATTTTTTAAGAAAAGGCATAGCCATTGTTCTTGAATCCCGAAGGGATTCCCTTTGAATTGCTTCGCAGGCTTGTAAGCCAGCGAAGCAACTCATGGAAGACCCCTTCGGGGCCAATTATGCATACGGCACAGGGTAAAACTTTGGGGGAAGACGACCTCATTTTTTCACAACCGTTTTCAGGTATTCGATCAGTTTGTCCACACCCGCCGTGGTCGAGTAGAGGTGGAACGAGAGACGGATAAACCCGTCGCGTTCGGGGGCGAGGATACCGCTTTCGGCCGCCATTCTCTTCGATAAGGCGAGGCTGTCCTGACCCGGTACCCGGAACGCCATGATGCCCGAGCGTTTTTCGACCGGGCCGCCGCCTCGCACTTCACACCCGATTGCCTTCAGTTGTTCGATGGCGTAGTCCTGAATCGGGAAGACGTGGTTGCGCAGGTTCTCCAGTCCCACGTCCAGCAGGAAGCGGGTGGCGGCATTGAGGCCGACATGGCCGTAGATATTCCGGGTCGAGTATTCGAAGCGTCGCATGTCGGGCAGGAAGGTCAGGTTGTAGTCCAGGTAATCGAGGGCGTTGACGACCGAGTTGCTCCCGACAAACGTTGGGGTGATGGTTTCGAGCAGGTCCTTGCGGAGGTAGAAACAGCCGGCGCCGTGCGGACCGCAGAGCCACTTCCACCCCGAGGAGGCCAGGGCGCTGACGTGCCAGGCCTGTACATCAATCTCGCAGAATCCGAGCGCTTGAGCGCCGTCCACAAAGAAGAAGGTTCCGGCTTCGCGGCAGGCCTCGCCGATGACCTGAAGGTCGAAGCGGTACCCTGAGCACCATTCGACGGCGCTGATGGCGAAGAGGCGCGGGCGTTTCTCCCGGATGGCCCGGGCGATTTCCGCCTCGTCCACGCGCCCCTCTTTTTCCTCCAGAAGTTCCAGTCGCAGATTGAACCGTTTCGCCGCATTCATCCACGGGTAGATGGTGGAGGGGTATTCCTTGTTGAGGCTCATGATGAGATCGCCGGGTTTCCAGTCCATCCCGTTGGCGATGATACAAGTCCCCTCGGCGGTGTGCTGCGTGAAGGCGATTTCGGCCGGGTCGGCGGCGTGCATCATTGTGGCCAGGTTCTCGCGGAGCTGCTGAAGGTGGGGCATGTAATACAGTTCGGCGGCGAGTTGTCCGGAATCGGCGACCATCTGGAGGTACGCGCGTTCGGCGGCCAGAACGGACGTCGGGGTCAGAGTGATACCGGCGGAGAGGAAATAGGTTTCCTTGTTTTTCTGGGGGAAAAGGGCGTCAATGTCTTGGAGGTTCATGGAACAGGACTTTCTACGGAGTTTTGAATGGGGTCAAATTGTGTGCGCGGCGGAAATCGCGACGATCTGTTCAAGCAGGGCTGGAATACTGTCCAGCGCCAGGGAGTTCGGGCCGTCGCACAACGCGCGGTCCGGGTCCGGATGGGTTTCGAGGAAGAGGGCGTCCACGCCCACGGCTACGGCGGCGCGGGCCAGGGGCGCGGCAAACCGGCGGTCCCCGCCCGAGGAGGTTCCGGCCCCGCCGGGCAACTGGACCGAATGGGTGGCGTCGAAGACCACCGGACAGCCCAGTTCCCGCATGAGCAGAAGACCGCGCATGTCCACCACCAGGTTGTTGTACCCAAAGGAAGCGCCGCGTTCGGTCAGGGTGATATTGTCATTGCCCGCCTCGCGGATCTTCCCGATCACCTGAGTCATGTCGGCAGGAGCCATGAACTGTCCCTTCTTCACGTTCACGGGTTTTCCGGTTTCGGCGATGGCCTGGAGAAGGTCGGTCTGACGGCACAGGAAAGCGGGGACTTGCATGCAGTCCACGGCTTCGGCGACGACCGGGGCGTCCTCCTCGCGGTGCACATCGGTCAGAACCGGCAGACCGGTGCGTTTGCGGACTTCGGTGAGCATTTCCAGTCCTTTTTCGAGGCCGGGCCCCCGGTAACTCCGGGCGTTCGTGCGGTTGGCTTTGTCGTAGGAGGCCTTGAAAATCAGGCCGATTCCGACTCTGGAGGTCATTTCCTGGAGTCGTTGCGCGATCTCCAGGGTCAGGTCCAGGTTTTCCAGAACGCAGGGACCGGCGATCAGGGCCGGAAGGAGAGTCCCTCCCATCTGGACGGAACCGATCTGGACGGGGTTAACGGGGGAGAGTGACATGGGGCGTTTTCCTGTTCTTTGTCGGGCAGTACCCGTTGGGGCAGCTGTATTCCCAGGCAAAAGCCGGGAAGCCTAATTTAAACGCAGGCTGGACAAAATGCAACTCCGGTATCTGGAGATTTTATGGGGTCCATCGTGCCCGGATATCTTTCCGTGTTAGTATGGAGTATTCATTTGAGAGTTCTTGTGGATACGATGGGGGCTGCTGTTTTCCGGCGATTGATTTGTGAATCTGTTGACGAGTGGGGGAGAGGGGGCCTATCATCGAATATTCGGTGGGTACGGTTGGTGGGTTGTAATCACGCTACCAGACCGGGGGCTTATTTTCATCTCAAGTCGAATAAAGGTCGTGGAACGTGTTTTCCCTGAAGAAACGCTTGTCTCCTCTTTCCTCTTCCTTTCTTGTACGTCTGGTGGTTTCCGTGCTGCTTTTCGACTTGCTGGTGGTGGTTTTTGCCGGCATCACCATCCGGGAGAGCCGGACGGAATATGAAAAACTGGCGACAGTGACCATTCAAAATATTTCCGGCATGCTCGAGCAATATCTGACCGGTGTGATCGAGAAAGAAGATCTTGCCTTAATGGAGGTGGTGGAAGAGGTCGAGGCTCAGATCGCATCCGGAGGAATTGACGAAAAGCGTTTGAATTCGGTTATTGCGCGGGAGCAGGCTCAGGTTTCCGAATCCGTCCAACTGTTTGTCTCCAATTCGCGGGGTGAAATTGCCTATGCCGGAAGTCGAAAACTTCCCCAACCGCTCCCGAGCATTATAGATCGAAGCTATTACCAGAAATTGAGGGACGACCCGAAGGCGGGACTGGTCATTTCGGAACCGCTGTTTGGCCGTGTCAGAGGCACGTGGGTGATGATTTTCGCAAGACGTATCAACGGGCCGGACGGAAGTTTTCAGGGACTGTCGTATGGTTCGATCGCTCTGGATCATTTTCGGACGGTTTTTTCCCGTCTGGATGTGGGACAGAACGGCATGATTGCCTTGTGCAATGGGAATCTGGGTCTGATTACCCGCTGTCCGGAGTCGGCTGAAGAGGCCCAGGCGATTGGGCATCCGATTGTGTCGCCTGAATGGCAGAAGAGAATCCAGGCCGGATTGGAACCGAAAATTTTCGATGCGGTTTCGGTCGAGGACGGGATTCCCTGTAAATTTTCGATCCAGCAAGTGGGGGCGTATCCCCTTTTTGTTGCCGCCCGACTGGCTGAGAAGGACTACCTGAAGAACTGGGAGTGGTATATTGTCCGTGCGGCGGGGGCCGTGCTGGTCTTTCTCCTGTTGTCGTCGTTTGCCGCCTGGTTGTTGTATCAGGATTATATTCAACGCGAGAAGCATCTCAAGGATCTGGCCGATCAAGAAGCGCGTTTTCGAATTGTCGTCGAAAACACGCTCGACTGGGAATTCTGGATTGCGCCGGATGATTCCCTGCGTTTCATTTCCCCTTCCTGCCTGCGGATGACCGGCTATTCTGCCGAACAATTTGAGGCGGACCCCGCCCTGATGGAGCGGATCATCCATCCGGATGATTTTCCGGAATACCAACGGCACCAATGCCAGATTCGAGAAAAACTGGAAAAAGGGGAAGTTTCTTTCCGGATTGCGCGTCTGGATGGGGCCGAGCGCTGGCTTGAGCAAATCTGCCATCCGATTTTCGATGAAAAGGGCGATCTGCTTGGTTTTCGTGGGTCGAACCGCGATGTGACCGACCGGCGGCAGGCGCAGGAAGCGTTGCGGGCCAGTGAAACCCGTTTCCGGACGGTGATCGAGAACCTGCAGACGGGGCTCTATATCGTACAGGATGGACTTCTGGTTTATGTGAATCCCGCCCTGACCCGGATGTTGGGGTATGAGAGTGAAGAAATGCTGGCTCGTTCCCCGATGAATCTGATTCACGAGGATGATCGGGCCTGGGTGGAGGAACATTTGCGTCGGCGCCTGACGGGCGACAGTGTGCCCAATCAGTATGTCTTCCGTTGTATCCACAAGGATGGCCGGACGGTTCATATCGAGGTGTTGGCGACGTTGATTGACTACAATGGCCGACCGGGGGTGATGGGGAGCCTGCTGGATATTACCGAACGCGAGGCGACCCTGAAGGCGTTGCGCGAGTCGCAGCAGCAATTGGCCGATATTATTGACTTTCTTCCCGATGCGACGTTTGTGGTGGATTGCGAGAAGCGGGTGATTGCGTGGAACCGGGCGATGGAAGAAATGACCGGTGTGCCCAAAGCGGACATCATCGGCCAGGGGAATTACGTTTATACCCTTCCGTTCTACGGCGAGCGCCGTCTTCAATTGCTCGATCTTCTGGATCTGGACGACCAGGAACTTGCGTCTCGCTATCAGAATGTGACCCGCAAGGGGAATCGCCTTTATGCGGATATTTTTGCGAATGCCCTGTATGGCGGGGTGGGGGGGCATATCTGGGTTACGGGCGCCCCGCTTTTCAACGTCGAGGGAGAACGGGTGGGTTACATCGAGGCCATTCGGGATATTACCGCTCAGAAGCGGGTGGAGATTTCTTTGAAGGAGTCCCGGCAGCAATTGCTGGACATCCTGGAATTCCTGCCGGATGCCACGCTGGTTATTGACAAGGAAGGCAAGGTGATCGCCTGGAATCGCGGCATGGAAACTCTGACCGGCGTGCAGGCGAAGGACATGCTGGGGAAAGGCGACTATGAGTACGCCATCCCTTTCATGGGCAAAAGAATGCCCATTCTGGTGGACTTGGCCTTGCATCCGATGCCGGAACGCGAGCGGGAGTATGTGAACATCCGGTGGGAGCGGGGGATTCTGTCGGGGGAGGTTTACATTTCGAATCTGCCGCGCGGTAAAGTTTTTCTTTCTGCCACTTCTTCCGTCCTCCGGAATTCTCAAGGCGAGGCGGTGGCGGCCATTGAATGTATTCGTGACGAGACCGAACGCAAGCAGATTGAAGACTACATGGTGAAAACCAACTACCTGAAAGAGCGCCTGCTGGGTTCCGGGACGTTGAACGAAAAGCTCAAACTCATTACGGATGGAATCGTGGAGATTCTGGGCGCCGATTTTGCCCGGATCTGGGTGACGAAGCGGGGCGATCTCTGTGAACGGGGATGTCTCTTTGCGAATGCTGAAGACGGGTCGGATGTCTGCCGGAATCGTGAGCATTGTCTCCACCTGTTGGCCAGTTCCGGGCGTTATACGCGCCTGGATGGTGAGTATCGCCGGGTTCCCCTCGGGCTTCGGATGATCGGGCGGATCGCCTCGGGGCAGGAGATGCAGTCTTTCACGAACGATGTGGTTCACGATCCTCTCATTCGGGATCCGCAATGGGCCGCTTCGCTAGGGTTGGTCTCTTTTTCGGGTTACCGTCTGGTCTCGGGTGATGAAATTCCCATCGGCGTGATGGCTTCCTTCAGTCGCCAGAAGGTTCAGCCGTATGAACAGCACCTTCTGGAGGACATGGCCAATACCGCTTCCCAGGTGGTCCATGAGGGGGTGGCCAGGGAGGCGTTGCAGGAAAGCGAGGAAACGGCGCGTGTTCTCATCAACGCGATTCCAGAGTCGGTGTGTCTGATGGAAGCCAATGGAAAGGTTGTGGCCGCGAATGAGACGCTTCTGAAGCGTTTCGGGATCAGCTTTGAAGAGATGGCTCGGGACACGGACTTCTCGTATCTCCCGCCGGATCTTGTCGCCCGGCGCCGGGTGTATTACAATGAGGCCATTCGGACGGGGAAACGGGTGAGTTTCGAAGATGAACGCTCTGGGCGGGCCATTGCGAATTACGTCGCTCCCATTCTGGATTCGCAGGGGGATGTGGTTCGATTGGCGGTGGTGGGGATTGATGTGACGGAGTTTCGCCGTGCGGTGGACGACCGCCAGCGTCTGCTCGAACAGACGCAACAGGATGCCCAGACCAAGGCGGATCTGCTCAATGAAGTCAACCACCGGGTGAAGAATAACCTGATGGCGATTCTGGGACTTCTGCTGAGCGAGAAGCGGCATGCTCCGGCGGCGGGACGGGAATACGTGGAGGTGGCGATTCAGAATCTGAGTCTGCGTATCCGGGGGCTGATCCAGGTCCACCAGATGCTGTCCGATGGTCAATGGACCTCCATGCGGTTGGCCGATCTGGCGAGACGGGTCATTTCGGCCGCTCTTGGGGCCGTGCCGACGGGGCAGTGCGTCCAAGTCGAGATCGAGCCTTCCGATGTGGAGATTTCGCCCCGGCAGGCCAACAATCTGGCATTGGCGTTGAATGAAATTGCAACCAACACGGCCAAATATGCCTTGGGGGATCGCAACCGCGCCCGGATTTCGGTTCGGATGGGGAAAGAAGAGGATTCCATTTTTCTGCGGTATTGCGATGATGGTCCGGGGTTCCCCCCCGAGGTGATTCGCGGGGAATGGGGCAATGTCGGACTGAACCTGATCCGCCAACTGGCGACGGAAACCCTGCGGGGGTCCCTTGCGTTGTCCAATGAGGGGGGGGCTGTGACGCTTCTGCGTTTCCGGGTGGAGGAGAAGGGACGGACTTGATGCTGCGAGGGGTGTGGATGCCATGACGACTTTGAAATCATTGCGGGTGCTGGTGGTGGACGATGACGCATTGATCTGCGATGTGATTCAGGATGAGCTCGAAACGATCGGCCATACGGTGGTGGGGCGCGCATTGGATGGGAGACAGGCGGTCGAACTGGTCGAGTCGCTCGATCCGGATGTTGTCCTGATGGATGTCTCCATGCCGGAAATGGATGGTCTGGAAGCGGTACAGGTGCTCCAGGAACGGCATCCGAAACCGGTGGTGTTGTTGACCGCGCACGAGGACCCGGACACGGTGGCGATGGCCAGCCAGGCAGGGGTGGGCGCGTATCTGGTCAAACCGCCTTACGCTCCGGATCTGGCGCGCAGTCTGGCGATTGCCGTGGCGCGTTTCGCCGATCTGATGGAAATGCGACGTCTGAATGCGGAACTGCGGGAGGCCCTGGACAAAGTGAAGGTACTGAGCGGTCTGCTTCCCATCTGTTCTTCCTGCAAGAAAATCCGGGACGATCAGGGGTACTGGCATCAGGTGGAACTGTATATTCAGAAGTACGCGCCGGTCGAATTTTCGCATGGAATCTGCCCGGACTGTTTTGAGAGACTTTATCCGGAGTACAGCCAGAAAAATAAAGGGGGCTGAAGTTTTCCGTCCTGATTCCAGTCTGCATGCCCGGTCGGCGGAGTTTCCCGTCGGTTCTTCAAGACGGGGAAAGCGGAGCCGGTCCGGTCCCCGTTTTTCTTCGGTTCAATACGACGACTCCCGCCAGCGAAAGCGCCGCAAATACGGCGCCGGTGAGGAAGGTGGCCGCGGCGCCGAAACCGTCCCACAAAGCGCCCGCCACCACGCTTGCCAACAACATGGCCAGACCGCAGACCAGATTATAGACCCCGTAGGCTGTCCCTCTCAATTGCGCGGGAGTCGTGTCGGTCACCATCGTGGCAAACACGCCCTGGGTGAAACCGAGATGCAGGCCCCACAGGCTCACGCCCAGCGCGAGCAGCCAGAAGTTGTTGGCAATCGCCAGTACCCCGTCCGCCGCGATCAGAAATCCGATGCCGACGGGCAGAAGGTTTTTGCGCTCCATCCGGTCGGAGAGAATGCCGACCGGATAGGCCGACAGGGAATAGACGATGTTCATGACGACCATGACCGTGGGGACCAGGGCCAGGCGCATGCCTGTGGACTGAGCCTTCAGGATGAGGAACGCTTCGCTGAATCGCGCCAGAGTCAGGACCGCCGAAACCCCCACCAGTTGCCAGTAGGCGCTTCCGATCCGCCGGATTTCCTCCAGGCGGATCGGACTGCGGACTCCTTTTTTCGGATTTTTTGAAGGGGGTTCCTGAACCCCCCAGGCCAGGAGC
>Ga0116171_10003021_pt1 | contig 15659 bp, 7 predicted proteins | sample AD_JPNHW2_MetaG_FD_89798 | JGI IMG/M metagenome (GOLD analysis project Ga0116171, IMG submission 89798) | Active sludge microbial communities of municipal wastewater-treating anaerobic digesters from Japan - AD_JPNHW2_MetaG | ecosystem: Engineered > Bioreactor > Anaerobic > Digestate | place...
AACAATTGGACCGTTCCGCCCGCGTTGTTCAAGTGGCCGACATACGGCCCCACCATCGCGATCGGGTCGGAGAGGCCGTAGGCGGTCAGGAATGCGGCCTTCAGCGCGGTGTCGGTGGTTGGGTTGAAGGGTACCACCACGAGCGTCCCGTTGGGCGCCAGCGTCGTACCGGCGGCGAAGGTGAAATCCACCTCTTTGTTCAAGCGCCAGTTGGCCAGGTTGACTTCCGTCGCGGTGGGGTTGTGGATTTCGACGAATTCCAGTTGGTCCGCATTGGCCTGGGCGCCGGGGTTGTACTGGACTTCGCTGATGACGAGGGGGCCGACGCGCGGCCCGCTGTTGGCTGATCCGAAGGTCCGGGAGATCATCGGGTACAGATCGCCGGTCTGGTCGGGCCAGCGTCCGAACGATTCGCCGTCCGCCGCCGCGCCGAATGCCACGTGGTCCACGAACCGGTAGGTCCCGAGCCGGGTGGGGGCGAGCAGACAGGCGTCTTCGCCGTGCGCGCCGTCGAAGGAGAAGTCGTTCGGTCCGGGCGTCAGCGGCGTCGGGTTGAAGTCGGATTCGTCGAATGCCACATAGCCCCCCACGGGCAGGGGCGTGCTGACGGGCACTCGATACTTGAAGTAATTGCTGTTCGAATCGCTCAGATACCACCCTTCCAGATCCAGCGTGGCGGTGGTGACGTTCACCAGTTCGATCGAGTCGCTCAGGGGCGAGGTGGTGTGCGTCAGGACTTCGTTGATCTTCACCCAGGCGATCGGTTCGAGTCCCTTGCGTCCGGGCGAACCGTTGAATTCGGCGCTGGACCGCCAGGCGTTTCCGTTGGCGCAGGCGGTCGGCGAGGTGAGGGTGGCGTCAAGCGCTTCGAGCGAACTGCCATGCCCGTCGGCCCGGTCGGGCCAGTCGCCGGAATCCTGATAGGCGAAGCGCAGGACGGTCTTGCCCTGGGCGTCCTGGAGCCAGAGACTCTCCCCGCCGTTTGAGAGCGCCCCCGAATAGGGCCCCGCCACGGGGATGCCGGTCCCGTAACGCGACTGGAAAGCGGCGATGTTGCGCACGATCGCGACATACTGGCCGGGTTGCAGACGGGTGAGGGTGGCGGTGGTGGCTTCGCCCGGTCCGGCGGGCCAGGTGAAGGTCACCCCCTCGACAAACCGGATGCCCGGCAGGCTGAGCGGGGTGGAGCCGATGTTCTGGAGTTCGAGGTATTCGAAGTCGTCGCGGGTGAAGGGGCTTCCGGTGGGCGGAGCGGGCGGGTTGTACATCACCTCGGTGATGCGCAGGTTGTCCACGGCCGATCCGATGGTGAAGGTGGCCTCGGACAGGGCGCTCCACTCGGCGCCGTTGAGGACGCGGGCCTTGATATGGGTGGTCTCCGGAATGGAGAAGGGTCCCTTGTACTCGAGTGCCCCGGTGGTGACGGCGGTTTCGGTCGAGGCGCCCGTTCCGCTCACCAGTTCCGCCGAAATCAGAAAGTCCGTACTGGTCAGGGGCGTGTTGAGGCCCTGGATGGCCAGAATGTTGCGGCCCGGTTTGAGAAGATTCAGGTGTTGTGAGACGTCGTATTCCATGAAGTTGACCGCTTCCCCGTCCGCGTGTCCCTGGCCCGCTTCCGAATTCCAGACCGGGTCCTCCGTCGGGTAATTGGCCTGGGCGATCTTTGTCCCGTTCAGGTAGGCGTAGAACCCGTCGTCGAAGCGCATGCGCAGCGTCAGGTAGCTCAAGTCCTTCAACTGAGCGGCGTACGCGTCGAAGGGAATCCGGATGTAGCAGCTGCCCATCTTGTTGTACATGCCGTCACCCACCTTGATGCCGATGTACGACTCATAACCCGAACCGTTCTCATACCCCACGCCGAGCACGCCCGGATTGCTCCAGATGGCGCCACCGGACAGCGTACCGTAGTAGCCGTTACCTGAAAGGTCGCCCACCACGGCGCCTCCCACTTCGTCGAGGTCGTAGCGCGCCACCAGGTCGGTGGCGACCTCCTGGCGGTTCAGAAGAGTGGCGATCTGGATCGGGTTCAGGGCGACGGAATAGATCCGGACATCGTCGAGCGCGCCGGTGAAGGTCTCGGAGGCCCAGGCTTGGCTGGCGATGCCGAAGCGCAGCGGAACCTCGGTGTTGTCCACTGTCTGGGGAATACCGGACTGTTCCGCCTGAGACACGCCGTTGATGTAAAGTTTCGCATTCCCGCCGGTGTATGTGGCGGTGATATGGACCCACTGGCCGATCGCATACGCCCCGCTGGCAGCCAGATCGGTGTGGTTGTTCTCACTCCCGATTCGGAACCAGAGATCGCCATTGTCCCGGCCCTTGAACGTCCACCCGGCGTTGCCGTCCTGTGGAAACTTGTCCACGGGGATCTGGTACTTCAACTGGTCGGCCTTCATCCAGAAGGCCACGGTGAGGCTGGGACTGGAGCCGACGGATGGGGCGAATTCGGCGTAATCATCGGTTCCATCCAGAATCAGGGAACCGGTGGTGCTGTCGCCGTGCTGCCAGGCCGAGTCGTCGAACGGTTCCGCGCTGCCCCGCCAGGCGGTTCCGATGTCGGCGGTCGGCACGAAAGCCGTTTTGGGCGCTTTCTCGGGAACCAGGGTCACGTCGGTGGTCGGGGCTGTATTGGGGAGACGGGGATCGGTTCCGTCGAGCGTGTAATAGATTGTCCCTTTGGAAGCCGTCAGGCCGATCTGGTCCGTTTCGGTCACGAGCCCTCCGTTCTGGGGCTGGCTGTTGACTTGATATTCCGGTGCGTCGGTCTTGGGATAGAGCCCTGTGTCGCGGTACTGCTGGAGGGAAATGGCGGTTCGCTGCGGGAAATAGGTGTTCAGGGCCCAATCGCGCATGGTGTACCACTCGGTGGGGCCCAGCGGGGGCTCGCTGTGCATGTCGCCCCATCGGGCCGATTCGGCCACCAGCGAGGGTTCCACGAGGTTCGCCAACTCCTGATAACGGGCCCGGCTGACCTCGGCGGTCAGGGCGCCTCCGTTGAAATAATGCTTGTGGAGGTGGTCGGCGAAGCGCATCCGGAACTCGGGATTGGCTTTCAGGGCGCCGTACGGTTCGGCGACTCCGGCGTAGTCCTGGGTCCGGTTGGCGTTCAGATCCGAATTCATCCCGATGGACCATTCCGCGTCCCACATGAAGAACCGGAAACCGGAGTTGGCGACCCGGTCGCGGCCACAGGACCAGTTGTTCCACGGCCAGTCGCCGTTGCCGATGAAGTGGTTGACGATCATGTAGTCAATGTAGTTGTCAAGGTCGATGAGGTTTTCGAAAGCGGGGTTGATGGTTCCGTCCGGGTTGCGGCCCTGGACCTGCTGGTAGGCGTCATTGGATTTCACCCCCGCCCGGCAGGCGCTCAGCAGTCGGTTCCAGGGATCTATGCTGCCGTCCACGACTTCGCCCTTGGACACGATGTCCCAATCTTCCTTATTGCCTCCGAAATAGCTGGCGGCAAAGGGCGCGGCCGGGCGTTCGGTGGGGTTGTAGAGGCCCCAGTAGAGGCCGTTGATAAAGAGGTGGACAAACCGCCCGTGGCAGGAGGGCTGGCCCACGGCCAGCTGCGAACGGCGCCCGAATTCGTCGCGGATGAACTGCACGTCCGTCCGCCCCGCCCACGAATATCCGTCATTGGCGTTGGCGCGCAGGGTGAGGGTGTCGAAGGAACTCACCGCCGAGGAGTCGGTGAAAAAAGGAAAGTTCAGTTTACTGGGGCCATAATCGGTTTTGAAGAGCAGTCGCAGCGAGTGCTTTTGATTCTGGTCCGGCTGACGGAACCAGGCGCCTTGAATCCGGACACCCGCATCAATCTGGAAATCGTCTCCGGTGGCCGCATCCACCCACTCGACCGAAGTCGGCCGTTCCCACGTATCTCCGCGCTCCGTCGGATTGGCGTAGATGCCGGTGGACTGACTGAAGAGGTGGTTGACGTTCGTGACGATCGAGAGAATGGGCAGGGAAGCGAGTCCCGGTTCCAGTTTCGGGCCGTTGGCGGAGTTCAGGACGGTCGGGTCCATTTCGTAATCGGCCGGAACGGAGATCCCCCCCTGGGTGACCCAGGTGGTGGGAAAACCGGCGGGGGTGGCGGACTGGCCGCGAACGCTGGTGTAGAAAATGTAGGTATGCGTGTCGCTGCCGGAAGGCCGCCAGCCGGTCAGGAACGCGCGGGCGCGCAGGGGGGTGGTCTTGCTGACGGGGATCGGTTTTGTGTAGAGGGTACTCGCGGCGGTGGGGTCGCTGCCGTTCAGGGTGTAATGGATCGAAGCGCCGGGCGTGTCGCATGTCAGGGTTACCTCAAAGGGCGCCTGATACACCCCGCGGGCCTGGCTGGTCTTGACCTTTTCCACGAGGCCCACGTACCCGCCCGTGTTGGCGGCGCGAAATGTGGCCGGATCGTAATACCGCCAGTCCGCCCCTCCGTTCGGGTAACGGCCATACGACACATCGGCGTACTGGGGGCCGTAGTGAATCCAGTCCAGTACGGTGGCGCCGTCGCGGTCCACGAGCAGGAGGTCCTCGCCCTCGCCCGACAGTTTGAAATTGGCGTGTGTGGCGCCTTCGGTCGGGCGCTGGTCGGCCCAGACAATCAGGTAACCCGACCCGGCAACAGTGGTTTCCGCCGGCGTTGCGGACGGAATCTTCCACTTGGTCGGGCTGGTGGGGTCGTCCGTGAGATAGAGACCGGCCAGGTTCACGGCGGTGGCGCTGTTGTTGTAAAACTCGATCCAGTCTTCGTAATGTCCCTGGGGGTCGGGGGCGGTGTGGGTGTTGGACGCCATGAATTCGTTGATGAGGATGGCTCCCCGGGCATTGGGCAGTACCAGGCACAGGAACAGTGTACTTAAGGATAAGAACAGGCGTGGCCACGGGAGGCCGATGAATGAAGGGACACAACGGGGGGGGCGACAATACGGATAGCGCATGGTATCTCCCTGGCACACGAAAGAAGGCTGTATCGGAACTTCACGGCAGGTTTCAGCACAGCAGCGATTTGTGAGAAAATGCAAAGGCGCTGATCCCCATAATTCCTCTATTCTAGCACAAGACGTTTTCCGTTTCAATCCCCGGTCTGGGAGATCGGGAATGGGGGGAGGCACGATAAAAAAGACTTGACCTGAAATTATTCACAGGGGTATTGTTTATATGGAAACTATCTGGAGGTGCTGTCATGAGCCTGGCTTCGGAGTTGGAGCTGAATCAACCGTTTGACGATCTCTCGCATGAGGCCCTGCTGAACGTTTATTTCACCACCAGTTGGATCAAGAAGATGGCGGGGCAGTTCTTTCAGGCCTACGGGTTGACGGATGTGCAGTTCAACCTGCTGGCGTTGCTCAAGTACCAGGGCGAAGAGAAGGCGGGACTGACTCAGGTGGAGTTGAGTCGCATGATGCTGGTCAACCGTCCCAATGTGACCGGGCTGGTGGACCGGCTGGAACGCATGGGGCTGGTGCGGCGGGACGCGGTGCCGGGGGACCGGCGCAGCAACCGGGTGGTGCTGACCGGCGCCGGGGAACGGAAGATGGCGGAGGTCGAGGGGAGGTATTACGAACTGATCCACACGATGATGTCGCCCCTGAGCGCCGGGGAACAGCGCCAATTGATCGGGCTGCTCGAACGGGTGCGGGGTGCGTTGGGCAGAGGGACGGAAGAGCCTGACTGATGGTTGCGTCCTTGAAGGGTAAGGAGTCATCCGAAGGAGGAAGGGTCTCATGGAAGCGCTTGTGGGGTTGTTTATTCTGGGGCTGGTGCTGGTTCTCGTATTCGGTTCGTTGGGTGGCCTTATCGCGTCTATGCAATTGCAAAAGTTGAAAACGCGCCTGACGGAGGCCGAGAAAGATCTGTACCGCGCTCTGAATCGGATTGTGGCACTCGAGGAGAAGATCGCGCAAGGGGCGGAAACGAAATCGGAGAGGGGGGATCGGATGGCCACCGGGGTTCAGACGGAGGCGTCGCCGGAGACAGCAACGGTACCGCCGCCTATACCGGTCTCCATGTCCGAGACGCGATCCGTATCGGGGGCGCTTCAGGCGCCGGTGACCGGGGACTCCGATCAGCAATTCGAGGCGCGTCCCATATCGCCGGAAGGCCTTCATGCCATGGCCTCTGCGGCGCTTCCTCTGTCGTCTCACGATCTTCAAGAACTGGCTGACGAGGCGTGTGCCGCTTCCGCGCCTTCTCCGGAAGCGATGGCTGTACCGGTTGTCCCTGTTGTTCCTCCAGGGGGAGAACACCGGGAAGCGGCGGCGGGGGATCTGTCGCCGTTCAAACTGCCGTCCCTCAAACTCCCCTCGCTGCAACTCGAGCAGACGCTGGGGACCAAGTGGTTCGTCTGGATCGGCGTGGTACTGATGGTGATCGGAGGCGGGTATTTTCTCAAGTATGCCTACGACAACAACTGGATTGAAGCGAAGGGGCGTCTGGCCATCGGGACGTTGTTCAGTGTGGGGGCGCTGGCGCTGGGCCACTATTGCTGGCGTCAGGGTTGGCGGTTCCTGTTTCAGGGGATGACCGGAGGCGGTCTGGCGGGGTTGTACGGGTGTGTTTATTTCTCGATGCAGGTTTATCACCTCGCTTCGCCGGGTCTGGCTATGACGCTGGCCACGGGGGTGACCTTGCTGGCGATTGCGTTGTCCGTGGCACACGACGCGATGCCGGTGGCGATCCTCGGACTGATCGGCGGTTTCCTGAGTCCGGTTCTGCTTTCGACCGGTGAAAATCATCCGTATGGCTTGTTCACCTATGTGTTCATCCTGAATCTGGTGGCTCTGGGTACGGCATATTACCGGCAGTGGCGGGTACTGGATTCCCTGGCCTTTGCGGCAACGATTCTGATGTATCAAGGGTGGTTCCTGAAGTTTTTCCACGCGCCCGATCAACCGAGTCAACTGACGCCGGCCTTGCTTTACACCTCGGTGTTCTACCTGCAGTTCCTGTTGATCCCGATGATTCACAGTCTGGTGCGGCGGATTCCGTCGCGGCCGGAAGGCCTGGCGCTTCTGGCGCTGAACGCGGTTCAGTCGCTCTACGGCTACTACCAGATCCTGTTCGTGGATTACCGTCAGGCGCTCGGGGTCGTGGTACTCCTGCAGGCGATGCTGATCTTCGCGTTGTATCGGGTCTATGCGATGCGGCTGCGCGACGACGCCCGGACGATGGAGAGCCTGCTGGTGATCGGTCTGGCGTTGACCGTCCTGGCGGTCCCGATCCAGTTGAAACTGTATGCCGTGGCGCTGGCCTGGGCGGCGCAAGGGGTGTTGTTTGTGTATCTCGGGGGCCGGTTCAACCGCGTCCTGCTGCGGGTGTCGGGTGCGATGGTCCTGATTCTGGCCGTTTTTCGCCTGCTGGGAGAACTCCCGTTACACACGTTGCCCTTCACGCCGATCGTGAATGTCCCGTTCTGTTCGTGGGCGGCGGTCATTGCCGCGCTCGGGGTGAGCGCAGGGTTGCTGGCGCGCGACAGGCAGTGGCCGTCTGCGCGGGAAATGGCGGGGATTCTGGGGGTATCGGCTTATGCGTCCGGCTGTTTGTTGCTGTCGATGGAGACGGAACGGTGCTTCCACCTCAAGGTCTTCGGGGACACGGCTCCGGGTGGGTTCGAGTCGGCCCTGACCACGCTCTGGTCGCTGATTCCCGTCTTGAGTATTCTGGCGTTCCGCAAGTGGCCTGAGAAACTGGTCGGGGTGTGCGGGTTGGTTGCCTATGGACTAGGGATTCTCTTCTTTCTGGGGGGGCTGACCTCGTTTCTCGATGGGACGCGCGGACCTGTTTTGAATGTGGATCTGGGAGCCCGGTTCCTGTGGGTGGCTTCGTTGAGTCTGGGGACGTGGGTGATGGGGCGCAATACGACCCGGTGGCCTTCCTCTCGGGAACTGGTGGGGACGATGGGGGTCCTGGCCTATGTGTTCGGCTGTTTGCTGTTGTCGCTGGAAGTCAAGCGGTGTTTCGATCACAGAATGTTCGATCCGTCGAATGGCGCGTTCATGACCACCCTGATGGCGCTCTGGACCGTAATTCCGGCCTTGAGCGCGTGGGTTCTGTTGAAGTGGCGAGAAAAGATTGTGGCGGGCTGTGTGATCGCCGCGTATGGCGTGGGGGGATTCTTTTTCCTGGTGGGGTTGGGGGAATACACCAGATGGTCCGTGTATCCGGTCTTGAACCTCTGTTTCGGAATCCGGTTCCTGTGGGTGTGCGCCTTGTGGTGGGCCGGTCGGGTGGCGTGGAAACTGGAGGAAAAGACCTTGCGGTATGTGGGCAAAATCGCGGGCCATGTCTCCCTGGCCATCCTTCTGGCGATCGAACTGGTTCGGATGGGAACAAAGGACGCGTATCTGCCCGAGCGAATGGCGGTCAGTCTGATTTCGGCGGTCTGGGCGTTGCAGGCGCTCGGATTGATCGTGGATGGGTTGGTCCGGCGGATGCGTCCGGTGCGTATTCTGGGGTTCCTCCTGTTTGCGATTACGCTGGTGAAGATTTTCCTGATCGACATGATGGAACTGGAAAAGGTCTATCGCATCATTTCGTTCTTTGGCACCGGGGTGGTGCTGGTCGTGGCGGGGTACTGTTACCAGCGTTTTGGGGCGGTCTTGCTGCGCGAAGACCAGGAGACCGGGGAGGAGTCGGGTTTGCATGCGGCGGCTTCCGGAGCGCTCGAAGCGCGAAAGGAGCCGGGCGGGGAGGAAAAACCATGAGACGGCTGGCTTGGACGTTTTTCTTCTGGGGTCTGTGGGCGCCGGTCTGGGCGCTGAATCTCGCGGACTGGGAGGGGGAGGCCGCCCTTGGAACCTCCCGGACCGCCGTGGGGTTCCACTGTCTGATCGTGGAACCGTGGGTGTTCGACGCCTGTCACCCGAACCTCGACGACCTGCGGATTGTGGATGAACAGGGAAACGAGACGCCGTATGTTCTGTTCTGGGGACAGGATTCGACGGATCCGCTTCTGGAACCGGTGTTGGACACGCAACGGAAGATGCAACTGGTGGCCTGCCCGGTTGTCTCGGCGGAGGTCCGGGAGAACGCGGAATCGCGTGAAACGGTCCTGGACCTGGATCTGGGGTTCCGACACCTGCCGCTTGAGACCCTCTCGATCCCGGTGGGGGACACGCATTTTTACCGTGATTTTGAACTTGAGGGGCGCGATACCGAGCGCCAGGAGGTCCGGCGCCGTACGGAAACGGGGGCGAAAGTCCGGGAAATCGAATCGCCGTGGCAGCCGGTGACCCGCGGGGTGCTTTTCCGTGTGGTGGAGCCGCAGGGGGGCCGGGAACAGTTGACGGTGAAAGAGATCCCCGTTTCCTATCGTTTTCTGCGTCTGCGGATTCAGAATCAGGACAATCCTCCCTTGAGGATCGAGAATGGGGGAGTCCAGGTTTTCCGGCGGGAGGTCAGGCTGGTCTTCGAGGTGGCCGCGGGAAAAACCTACCGACTCCTCTACGGCAACGACCGGGCCGGGCGTCCTCTCTACGACCTGAAGGTTTCGGTGGTGGAATTGGGGACCGATAAGATGCCACGTGTGAGGCTGGGGGAACGCGTGCAGAAAGCGAAACCGGAGAAGGTTCTCCCGTGGAGCGAACGCTACGCCCGGCCGATGTGGATCGGCACCATTGCCTGTATGGTGGCGGTGTTGTGGCTTCTGGTGACGCAACTGCGGAGCGTGAAATCCACGCCCCCCGAGGGGGAGGGTGGGTGAAAAAGAGGGGCCTGATTGAGAAAAGAGGGGCCATGTATTTCCTGACACGGAATTTCTCGAAATATACGGCCCCTCTTGTTATACTGTCTTCCAGTGGGATTGGGAATATTGGGAAGTAAAACATTGTTTTGAGCGTTTGGGAGAGAGCGGACGGTGTTTTCTCAACTTTTCAGCGACCAGCCTGTCCTGCCGAAGGGATGGGATGTTCGCCACCTCTGGGTGGCTGAGGTTCTGGTTGCTTCCGTAATTCAAGCAGACGATCCCGAGTTCCGGGGTAAAATGGACGACCCCGAAACCTTTCGCCTCTGTATTGAGAGCGGCCTGGCCGAGATGATGAATCATGCTGACTATCGGGAGAGATCGTCCCTCTGCCCCGATGACGCGTTTCTGAATATCGTGAAGAGTGGTCTGACGGATTTTCTGAGGAATGAGTGTTCCCACATTTACGAGGCGTTTACCCGTGATCCCGTTCTGTCGGTCCGGCCGGATGGGGATACTCTGAGCGCTGTACTCAAGAACGATCCGCTGTTTCGCGATTTTGTGGTCGCTTCCGGGGACCGCGTGCGACAATCGAAGTGCGGATGTCGAAAGTGTGCCTCGTGACCGTTTTTTTCGTGTTGAGGGAGATGAAGGGGGTGTATTTGCTCGTGTTAAGCCGTCCTTGACGGAAGGGGCGGATTTTCGTATAATCAGCACATCCTCTGAGTTGGATGGAATTGCGTGAAGTGTAGATTTTCATCGCAAGGGCGGAGGAACGATTTTCAACGAAGAAACGGAAATGAAAATCCGGCCGGAAAGAGATACAGGATTGTTGGCAAATGGGTGAACAGGCGGCAGGACAGGGACAGATCGTGAAGGAACTCGAGACGCTTCGCCTCGAAAACGCCCGGCTGGGCATTCTGGTGGCCGATCTGGAGGCGGACAAACGGGCCTTGCATTTGAAGCAGGAACGCCTCGAACAGGCTCTGACGGGAACGGGTCTGGGGATGTGGGACAGCGATCTGCGGTCCGGCGAGACTTATTATGACCCGGCCTGGCATGAGATGCTGGGGTATGTGCCGGGTTCGCTGGGAAATTCTTTCGAGGCCTGGGAAAGTCTCGTGCATCCGGACGATTTGCCGGGGGCGCGGGTGTCGCGGCAGGCCCATATCGAAGGGGTCACGGAGGCCTGGGACTGCGAGTTCCGGATGCGGGCGCGCGACGGGGGGTGGAAGTGGATTCGCCTGCGCGGGCGCGCGGTGGACCGCGATGCGGATGGGATGGCTTTGCGGATTGTCGGGACGAATAAGGATATCACGCAGTGGAAGGTTGCGGCGGATGCCCTCAACCGCAATCGCGAACGGTTGCGGGGGCTGGTGGAATGCAGCCAGGCCGCCATTTTCTCCATTGACGAGCAGAACCACGTGCATTACAACAATCCGGCCCTGGAGGAACTGACGGGTTACAGTCGGCTGGAGCTGCGCAAGGCGGAGAATGCGTGGTTCTTTGTGCATCCGGATCATCACGAAACGGTCCGGCAGGCTGTGGCCGACTGTTTGCAGGGTGAGGAGGGCTATTGCCGTATTGAATTCCGGATTCTGGACAAGGGGGGAAATCTGTACTGGTTGGATGCTTCCATGCGCCGCATTCAGGAAGGGGCGCATCAACTGGCACTGGTGACGGGATTCGACATCACGACCCGAAAACAGGTGGAAGCGGATCTGGCACGGCTGGCGACGGCTGTGGAACAGGCGGCCGAGGTCATCGTGGTCACTTCGACCAGCCGATTGATCGAGTATGCCAACCCTGCGTTTGAGCGTTTGTCGGGTTTCTCGCGGGAGGAAGTGGCGGGACAGGATATCGAAACTTTCCGCAGTCCCGCCGATACCGAGTCGGAACCGGCCATGGTCTGGCAGACGCTTCTGCGTGGCGGGGTGTGGACGGGCCGGGCGGTTTTCTGCAAGCGGGACGGTTCTGCGTGTCATGTCGAAATGACCGCTTCTCCGGTACGCGATTCGCAGGGCCACATTGTCCAGATCGTGTTTGTTTTCCACGATATCACGATGGAGGAATTCATCGAGTCGCGCCTGCGGCATTCTCAGAAAATGGAGGTGCTGGGGACGTTGGCCGAGGGAATTGCGCACGATTTCAACAACCTGTTGCAGATCATTCTGGGGTATATCTCGATGGCCCGGGATGAGGTGCAGGAGGGGTCGCTGCTTCAGGAATGTGTGGCGGAAATTGAGGGGGCGACGAAGCGGGCCTCGGCGTTGACGTGTCAGATTCTTGCGATTTCCCGGAAAACCACGCAGGAGTACCGGCCCATTTCGTTCGAGACCGTTGTGAAAGAGCTTTTACCGCTGTTTCAGCCGACGCTTCCGAGCGTCGTGGAATTGCGGCTCAGTTTGCATTCCGATTGCCCTCCCGTGCTTTCCGATTTCGAACATCTCCGCCTGATCCTGACCAATCTCTGTACCAACGCCGGTCAAGCCATGGGTGAGACGGGGGGGATTCTGGGTATCCAACTGGAACCGGCGCGTTTGGATTGGAACGAGTGTGAATCGTTGGGGCTGGCGCAACCGGGTTTGTTTGTCTGCCTGACGGTGTCGGACCAGGGGGTGGGGATGGCGCCTGAGATTCGCGAGCGGATCTTTGAACCTTATTTCACGACTCGCGAACAGAATGGGGGCACGGGGCTGGGGCTGGCGATCGTTCAGGGAGTTGTCGAGAACCACGGGGGAGTGGTGAACTGTGAGAGTGTGCCCGGGGGAGGCTCCACCTTCCGGGTTTATCTGCCTGCCTGCAAGAGCGATTCAGCCGCCAATTCAGAAAATGCGGCGGTCGAGTCGCCCCTGGGGGGAAACGAAACGCTTCTTTTTGTGGATGATGAGGAGAAACTGGTCGAGACCGCCCGTCTCGCTTTGTCTTACCTCGGCTATCAGGTACAAGGTTTTACGGACAGCGAGCAGGCGTACGAATGCTTCCTGACGGATCCCTGGAGCGCCGATGTGGCTATTCTGGATCAGCGGATGCCCAAACTGAGCGGTCTGGATCTGGCCGAGCGGCTGTTGGCCGTGCGCCCGAATTTCCCGATCATTCTCTGTACCGGATTTCCGGACGAAGTGGAGCAGGAACGGTTGCGGGCGATGGGGATTTCGGAATTTCTTTCCAAGCCGATAGCGCCGGCGGATCTGGCTATTTGTGTCGAGAAGATCCTGAAACTTTCAAATCCGGTCTAGGCCGGTATTGACGATGGCTAAACGATTGGATGCAAGATGAGGGCAGGTCGAAGCGAGAAACACATTCTGCTGGTGGACGACGAGCGCAGCATTCGTCAGCCTCTGGTTTACGAATTGCGGAAAGCGGGTTTCTTTATCACGCAGGCCGATAACGGCAAGGTGGCGCTCGATGCGATCCACGCGGCCCAGGATGCGGAAAATCCGGTGGATCTGGTGATTACCGATATTCAGATGCCGATCATGTCGGGCATGGATCTGCTGGCCGAAATTCGCAAGCAGCGCATCAATGTTCCCGTCATTCTGATGTCGGGGTACAGCACCAAGGAGACGGTGGTGGAATTGAAGCGCCTCGGGGGCTGTCAGGGGCTGGTGGTCAAGCCGTTTTCGCCGCAGGACATTCTGGCGCGGGTCCACAAGATTCTGACGCCGGAAATTCGAGGCACGATCGGGATGCCGCTCCCGGCCCCGCCGGCGGGGGCGGTGCGTCTTGTGCCGGGAGGCTTGCGGTCTCCGATTCTGCGGCCGCCCGATGCCTTGCGGGGCGGTCGGCCCGAGGTCGAGCGGGGAGCGCAATTGCGCATCCTGAATTTTATTGCCACCTTCTCGAACGAATTGAACAACATGCTCGAAGATCCGGATTTGGTCCTGCCGGTCGAATCTTCCGTCGCGCTTCAATTGCGCCAGGTCCTCAACCAGAAGCATGTTTCATTTGACGATGTCGCCCGGATTGTGAGCCATGACCCGGCCCTGGCGGCCCGCGTGCTTCAGGTGGCTAATTCTTCTATCTACGCGTCGCTCGAACGGGCGCGCAATCTCAAGCAGGCCGTCAGCCGCCTGGGACTCCTCGAGGTCTGTAACATCCTCAATGCGATCGTGACGCGCGATCTGTTCAAGGCTCAGAGCAAACACCTGCAGGATGTGATGCACAATCTCTGGCTGCACAGCATCTGTACGGCCTACATCAATCAACTTGTGGTTCGGCATCTGAATCTGCCGGCGGGGCCGGACTTCTTCATGATGGGCTTGCTCCATGATATCGGAAAACTGTTGATTCTGTACCTCGTGCATCTGGGAGAAAAGAGCGGACGCTGGAAGGAGGGCGAAGTCTCGGAAGACATTCTGATGCCCTTCTTTGCCATGCGCCACCATGATCTGGGAATGCGCCTGCTCCAGAACTGGGATTATCCCGATTCGTTTCTGAAAGTGGTGCGTCTGCACAATGACGACCGGAACATCCACTCCCACGACGAATCGGTGGTGGTGACGTTCTTCTCGAATCTCCTGACCCGGAAACTGGGGTTCAGCCTGGTGCCCTATGTCGGGGACCCCCTGACCAACAATGGGCTGGTGACCGCCTTGAATCTGAGTCGCAGAACCATCAATGATATTGAACTGGCCGTGCTCGAAACCATCGAAAATATCCGCCAAAGCAGCCTGGTGCTTGAATGAACGGCTTGGGCGGGCTGAAGAAGAGGACGTTTCCCCGTTCCAGGAGAGGCATGAACCCGCGTTACTGGCTCAAACGGATGCAGTACCTTGCGATGCGCCATGTGGCGCCCCTGACACCCGCCCAGGTTCAGGCCTGGCGCCGGGGGCCACGCGTGTATGCCAACAGCATTCCCAAGGCCGGCACGAATCTGCTCAAGCGGCTGCTCAATCTCCTGCCGTGTGTGGTGAGCGCCTGGACGTACCACCTCGACGACTGGATTCCCGGAACGGAGGCGCAACTCGACTCGGTGAAGCGGGGACAGGTTGTGACGGCCCATGCGCCTTGGAGTCGGGAACTTGCCGAGCGGTTGCGAGCCGGGGATTTCCGGACGTTCCTCATGATCCGCGACCTGCGCGACGTCGCGGTGTCGAATGCCTTCTACATCGCCTCTCGGGACAGGACCCACCGTCTCCATTCTTATTTCCAATCGTTGCCTTCCGACGAGGAACGGTTGATGGCCTCGATTGCGGGAATTCCGGGGACACTGCTTCCGGACGGAATCCGTTCGAAATCGTGGGGAGAACATGCGGCGGGATTTCTGCCGTGGCTCGACGAACCGGACTGTCTCGTGGTGCGTTTCGAAGACCTGATTGGCTCCTCGGGAGGCGGTTCCGATGAAAAGCAGATCGAGACGGTCCGTTCGGTCGTGGAACATCTGGGAATCGAACTGACAGAGGCGGAAGTCGTTCGGATAGCCGCCCAGACGTTTTTCCCGGGCGCCCGGACGTTCCGGCAGGGACGCATCGGCGCGTGGCGCGACCATTTCCATGACGAACACAAACGGGTCTTCAAGGAAACGGCCGGTCAGGCCCTGATCCGGATGGGCTATGAGCGCGATTTTGACTGGTGATTCAATACAAAGGGAAAGTGTGGTCGGGGTTTCGTGTCGTCTTCTGTTTCCAAGTCTGAAATTCTCGGGATTCCATTCGATCTGGTGGATTACGCGTCCGTCTTTGCGACAGTGGAAGAGTGGCGCCATCAGAGGCGGCGTTCCTGGCTGGCGATCACCAATCCCCACAGTGTCATGACCTGCCATCGCGACCCGGCGATGTGGGACGCCACCGTGGAGGCGGGGATGGTGCTGCCCGATGGAGTGGGCATCACGCTGGCGGCGCGGATTCTCGGTTACCCCCATCGCGGGCGGGTGACCGGGCCAACGCTGATGCTGCGGTTGTGCGACTGGGGCCGGGAGAAGGGGTATCGGCACTTTTTCTATGGAGGCGCTCCGGGGGTGGCCGAGGAACTGGCCGCCCGCCTG
>Ga0116171_10003025_pt1 | contig 15653 bp, 15 predicted proteins | sample AD_JPNHW2_MetaG_FD_89798 | JGI IMG/M metagenome (GOLD analysis project Ga0116171, IMG submission 89798) | Active sludge microbial communities of municipal wastewater-treating anaerobic digesters from Japan - AD_JPNHW2_MetaG | ecosystem: Engineered > Bioreactor > Anaerobic > Digestate | place...
ACTCGTGCCCACCCGGGCGCGCCCACTTCTCGTGCCCACCCGGGCCAGATCGCGCCCCCGCAACAACTCGTGCCCACCCGGGCTCGCCCACCTGCGAAAATCACGTGCCCACCCGGGCCAGCTCATGCACCCGCAACAACTCGTGCCCACCCGGGCGCGCCAGCCTACGAAATCTCGTACCCACCCGGGCCAGCTCGCGCCCCCGCAACAACTCGCGCCCACCCGGGCTCGCCCGCCTGCAAAAATCTCGCCTCCACCCGGGCCAGCTCGTGCACCCGCAACAACTCGTGCCCACCCGGTCTCGCCCACTCCCACCACGTGAAAATACACTTTTACCAGGACTTAATCAATGCTTTAGTTGCACACCGCTTTTTCGGCAGAGCGCATGAAATGAGTGGCGAAAATCGAAAAATAATTTTATATTGCCGGAAGCGAGCGCGGCAGGGCGGAGGAAAAGGGCGGAGGAGAGTGGATGGCTGATACGAGTCAGATACGACGTTACGGGCCGATGCTGGCCCTGGCGATAACGGTGCTGGCCGCCGGGTATTGGCGCACCGTCGGCGACACGGTGGACGATGCCTGGATCACCTTCCGCTGCGTCGACCACCTGGTGCATGGCGCTGGACTGAGCTTCAATCCGGTGCCGCGGGTGGAGTGCTTCTCCAATCCCCTGCTGGTGGCGCTGCTGCCCCCCGCGGCGGCGGCCGGGATCCCCCTCGCACTCGCCGCCCGCGTGCTCGGAGCGGCCGCTTTTCTCCTCTGCATCCTCGGCGTTTTCCGGGTGGCGCGGCGCGCCGGCGCCTCCCCCCTCTTCAGTGCGGCCGCCGCCTGCGCCACCGCGGCCTCTTTTCCGCTGCTCTACTATGCGGTCACCGGCCTCGAGACCGGGATCTTCGCCGCCCTCCTGCTGGGGGGGATCTGGCGCTATGGCCGGCGGGGCAGGCTCGATCTCACCGGGGTGCTCATCTGGCTGGCCGCCGCCTGGTGCCGTCCCGAGGGCCCGGCCTATGCTGCCGTGTTCTTCCTCCTCGTCCTCTGGCGGGAGCGGCACGCGTTGCGCCCGGCACTGCTCCTGACCGCCACGGCGGCTGCGCTCTTTGGCGCCGGGTTGCTCCTCCGCCATGCCTATTACGGGCTCTGGCTGCCGAATACCTTTTACGCCAAGCCCCCCGGCACAGCCGATCTCGATCCCGGTTCGGGGGCGCTGCGCGCCGCCCTGCTCTATCTGGGCCGCTATCTTCTGGACTCGGGCTGGATCCCGCCCCTGCTCGCCGCCTGGTCCGCGCTGCTGGCGCTGGGCGCGGCCCGTCGCCGCCGCACGGTGGAGACGCCGCTGCTGCTGGCGGCGGTCGTGGGTACCGGCGCGGCCTTTGCGCTCTATACCGGCGGCGACTGGTTCCCGGCGGGCCGGTACCTCCAGCCGGTGACCCCGGCGCTGCTGGTGCTGGCGGCCCTGGGCGCCCAGGATCTGGCCGGCCGCTTTCAACGCGCGGCCCCGCCCCGCCTCTTCGCCGCCCTGATCGTGCTGCCGGTGGCGGCGGCCAGCCTCCTCACCCTGCGCGAATTTCACCACGCCCGCAGCCGTTACCCCTTCCATGTCATGAACAGCAGCGAACTCGTTGCGGCCGGCCGCTGGATGCGGGACAACCTGCCACCGGAAACGAGCATCGCCGCCTACCGCATCGGCGCTGTCGGCTACTTCTCCGGCTGCGAGATCATCGACCTCTTCGGCCTCGCCGATCACACCATCGCAACCCTTATCGCCCGCCATCCGGATTACCATCCCGGCCGGGCGCTCGGGGACGATCTGCCGGAATTGCGGGCGCTGCTCGCAGCGCGCCGGCCCGGGGCGGTCCTGCAGATCAGCCTCCAGGGCAGCAGCCGGCCGCCGGAACGGCAGCTCTATGGCCTGCGCTATATCTTCAGGAAGGCGTGGACGCTGGGTCTGGATCAGGAGCTGCTGCTCTATCTGCGTGCGGATCTAACTTCAGGAAGCGCCAGGCAGCAGGCCCAATCTAGCCCGGATTGAGGAGCGAAGAGAAAACAGGCTGCCCATTACTGGAGCAAGAGAGAGCCAAGAAATTGCAGGCGGGGTTTGCCGGTGAAAATCCGGAGTCGGCGCGAGGCGGCCACAGGCCAGGGATCAAACCACACGAGACAGGCCATCAGAGTGCCGCCTGCAGCATCCTCCAGGCGGCGGGATCGAGCTGGATCAGGGTTCGCATCAGCGCCTGCACCTCCACGGGCTGCGGGCCGATATAGCATTGCGCAATGAGCTGGCGCGCCCGGCGCAGCTCGCGCAGAGCAGGACGCCAATGGTTCTCCCCGGAGAGCAAATCGAGCAATTCCAGCGCGCGCTCCAGGCAGTTACTGTATTCCCGGGCATCGTCAAGCTGATGGCTGGCCCGATTCAATTCGTTGGCCACCATCAGCAGCTGCTGATGTTTGGGAAAAGAGCCAAAGCGATCGGCGAGAGTCTTGTGCCAGCGGCTCATGCGACCGCCTCGGGCATCGTTTCGCGAGTCGGTAGCAGCAGTTTTTCGATGAGGGCGACTATTCTTGTACGGTTCCCCGCATCGAGGACCTCCATGCTGGGATTTTCATCCGCGGGACGGATATTTATAAAGCTTGTAAATTCAATACGTTGATCTGGTTCTTTCCAGGGATAAAAATTGCCCCCCCAGAGATCGCCTTGCTGGCTGCCCTGCTCCAACAGCAGGGCCTCAGCATCGGAGTGGAGTTCCCCGCCAGCCGCCAGGATCTCCTGCTCAACGTCCGCGACGAATTTGACCATGGTATCATAATGGGCGCGGCAGAGCTCGGCGAGTTCAGCCGGCGCAATTCGGGTGTCGATGATCCGGATCATGGAATAAAATACTCTTTTACCGGCAATAAATCAACTCTAAATTGCAGGGGAAAGGGCGGAGTGTGCCGGGGCGGGCGCCGGTTTCGCGAGACGGCGCTGGGCCGGGTGGGCGCCAGATTGGAGGCAGGGCGGGCGCCCGGGTGGGCGCCAGATTCGAGCCGGCAGGGGCAAGGGCGGCGCGCCGGCGGGCGCCCGGGTGGGAGCCAGATTGGGGGCCGGGTGGGAACCAGATGGGGGGCCCGGCGGGCGGCCGAGTGGGAGCCAGATGGGGGGCCCGGCGGGCGCCCGGGTGGGCGCCAGATGCGGGCCAGCGGGCGCCCGGGTGGGAGCCAGATTGGAGGCAGGGCAGGCAGCCGGGTGGGAGCCAGAGTGGAGGCGGGGCGGGCGGCTGGGTGGGAGCCAGTTTCGCGAGGCTGCGCCCGGGTGGGAGCCAGATTTGAGGCAGGGCGGGCGCCCGGGTGGGAGCCAGATGCGGGCCCGGCGAGTACCCGGGTGGGCGCCCCGCGGGCCGAAGATGCACGGCGGTGCAAATTTCCCTTGACATAATCGCTGCAGAATCCTAACTTGAAGAGCTTCACCGATCATCAACTCGAGGCGCATCCCGCATGCAGCAGCTTTCCCCCATATTCCCTGTCCCGTCCAAGATTCATCCTGTTTCCATATGTTTCCCATTTCCGCACAGCTCTAACAGAGGAGGAGATGCATGTCAAAAGTTTTGACCCATGATCTCGTCATATTTGGAGCCGGACTGGCCGGCCTGCGCGCAGCCATCGAGGCCTCGCGCCAGACCCAGGGCAAGATCGACATCGCGGTCGTGACCAAGAACCAGATGATGCGCGCCCATTCGGTCGCTGCCGAGGGCGGCACCGCCGCGGTCATGCGCACCGAGGATGGCGACAGCCTCGAGCTCCATGCCTGGGACACCGTCAAGGGGAGCGACTTTCTCGCCGATCAGGATGTGGTCGACCTCTTTGTCAACACCATGCCCGGTGAAATCCTCCAGCTCGACCATTGGGGCATCCCCTGGACGCGCCGTGATGATGGCCGTATTGCCCAGCGCCCCTTCGGCGGCCACAGCTATCCCCGCGCCGTGCTCGCCGCCGACAAGACCGGTTTTTTTGAACTGCAGACCCTCTACGATACCGCCACCAAGTACAACAACACCACCCATTACAACGAATTCTTCGTTACCGCCATCCTGGTCTCGGGCGGGCAGTTCCGCGGTCTGGCGGCGATCGACATGACCACCGGCGAGTTCACGCTGATCCGCGGCAAGGCGCTGATCATCTGCACCGGCGGCGCCGGCACCCTCTTCGGTTTCACCACCTATTCGCAGACGGTCACGGGCGACGGTTTGGCGCTGGCCTACCGCGCCGGCCTGCCCCTCGAGGACATGGAGTTCCTCCAGTTCCATCCCACCGGTCTGGTCCCCTCCGGCATCCTCATCACCGAGGCCTGCCGCGGCGAGGGCGGCACGCTGATCAATGCCAAGGGCGAGCGCTTTATGGAAAAATATGCGCCGCAAAAAATGGAATTGGCCCCGCGCGATCTGATCTCGCGCTCGGAGATGACCGAGATCGAGGAGGGACGCGGTGTCCAGGGGCCCGGCGGACTCGATTATATCTATCTCGACCTGACCCACCTCGGCGCGGACAAGATCAACGAACGGCTGCCGCTGATCCGCGAGGTCTGCATGGAGTTCAACGATCTCGAGCCGATCACCGAGCCCATCCCCTGCCGGCCGGTCGCCCATTATTCGATGGGCGGAGTCGAGTGCGACATCACCGGTGCCACCCGCGTCAAGGGTATCTGGGCCGCCGGCGAGGCCGCCTGCGTCAGCCTGCACGGCGCCAACCGCCTCGGCTCGAACTCGACCGGCGAATGCCTGGTCTGGGGCAAGATCACCGGCGCCGAGGCCGCGCAATACTGCGCCTCCCAGAACAGCGCGCCCGACCTGGCCCGCGACCTCTTCGAGGAGGAGGAAAAACGGGTCTTCGGCCGCCTCCTCGGCAAGAGCGGCAAGGAAAACCTCTACGACCTGCGCAAGGAGCTGCGCGCCACCATGGACAAGTACGTCGGGGTCTACCGCACCGGCGAGGAGCTGACCAAAGCCCTCGAGATCATCCAGTCGCTGAAAAAACGCTTCGCCGACATCGCCATCCCCGACCAGAGCAGGGCCTACAACACCAACCTCGCCCATGCCCTCGAACTGGAAAACCTCATCGATCTGGCCGAGGTGATGGTGACCGGCGCACTGACCCGCACCGAGTCCAGAGGCGGCCACGCGCGCCGCGATTTCCCGGTCCGCGACGACGACAAGTGGCTCAAGCATACCCTGGCGTTCCACACCCCGGCCGGGCCGAAACTCGACTACAAGGGCGTGACCATCACCAAGTGGAAACCGGTGGAGCGCAAGTACTAACCCGACATTCGTGAGGATTCGCATATGGCTGAAACTGCAAAGCATTACCGGAACAAACTCGGCCTCTGGGGCTGGCTCGGCGGCGGACGCTATGGACTGGAGCGCTATGCCTACGCCCTGCACCGCCTCACCGGCCTGGGCATCCTGTTCTATTTCATCCTCCATATCTTCGTCACCGGCTCGCGCCTCGGCGGCGCCCAAAGGTGGGGCACCGCGATGGGCTTTTTTGAAAACAACCTCTTTAAATTCGGCGAGTACCTCGTCTATGCGGCCTTCGCCTATCACGCCCTCAACGGCATCCGCCTCGGCCTGACCGAGCTGGGTTTTCTCATGGGCAAGCCGACGCGGCCGCTTTTTCCCTACCGCAGCGCCGTAATGCGGCAGCGCCCGGTGCTGATCGTGGTCATGGTGCTGGCGGCGGTGCTGATCATCGCCGGCGGCGTCGATCTCTTCGAGTAAGCGCGGCATAGTGGCGGCGGGAAATCCTCCGCCGCAGACAGTCTTTCCGGATAAGGAGAATTGCGAATGCGTGAATCCACATTATGGTTCTGGCACATCCTCGCCGGCGCGGTGATCCTGGTGCTGCTCGGCCTGCACATGGCGATCATGCACCTCGATGAAATCCTCGGCTTGTATATGGATCCCACCGGCTGGGAGTCGGTCATCGCCCGCAGCCAGCAGGGATTTTTCATGGTGACCTATATTCTGCTGCTCGGCGCGGCCCTCTATCACGGCCTCTACGGCTTGCGCACCATTCTGTTCGAGCTCAACCTGCGCAAGGGGACGCAGAAGCTGATCACCTGGTTCTTCCTCATCGGCGGGCTCTTTCTCTTCGTCTATGGCACCTATGTCGCCATCGCGATCTATCAATTGAAGGAGGTGGCGTCATGAGCGAGGCCCTGACCAAAGTGACCTATGAAGTGCTGCGTTACACCCCCGGCGTCGACGCCAAGCCGAGAATGCAAAGCTACGAGGTTCCGGCCCCCAAGGGGCTGACCGTGCTTGACGGCCTGCTCTGGATCAAGGAAAACCTCGACCCGACCCTGAGCTGGCGCTCTTCGTGCCGTATGGGCGTGTGCGGCTCGTGTGCGATGTTCATCAACGGCCTGCCACGGCTGGCCTGCGCCAACCAGGTGGCCCACCTCGGCGGCACCCGGGTGGTGGTCAAACCCCTGCCCAACTATGCGATCATCCGCGACCTGGTGCCGGACCTCGAGCCCTTTTTCGCCAAACACGCGGCGATCAAGCCCTGGCTGATCCGCAAAAACCTCGAGGAGCTCAACCATCCGACCGGCGAGTATTTTCAGAGCCAGAAGGAACTGATCAACTATATCCAGTTCGCCTATTGCATCAAGTGCGGCGCCTGCCTGTCGGCCTGTCCGACGGTGGCGACCGACGACTCTTATCTTGGGCCCCAGGCCCTGGCGCAGGCGTGGCGCTACATCGCCGACAGCCGCGACGAGGGTGCGGCCGAGCGCGCCGAAGAGGTTTTTTCCGGCCATGGCGCCTTCCGCTGTCACTTCGCCGGGGCCTGCTCGCAGGTCTGCCCGAAAGGGGTGGATCCGGCCTTTGCGATCCAGCTAATGAAGCAGTTTATGTTCATGCAAAAACTGGGGGCCTGCAAGGAGAAGCACGGCACCGAGGTGGCGCCGCCGGTGGAGAACTGGACGCCGCGTGAGGGCATCCCCAAGGCCCCGGAGCCTTCGGTCTGAGGGATACGTGTGCGATGGGCTTGCGCTGGTCCGGCCGGACCGGCGCAGCCTCCGCCCGGGCAGGGCCAACGCAGCAACGCGCTCGCTGCAATCGGCATGCACTTTCCTGTTGACAAAAAGGAACCTGTTCCTTATACTTAATCAGCCGGATCGTTACAAGGCCGATCCATAGACACCATACCGGAGATCACTCCTCATGATTACGAAAAAATTCATTTTTTATGAAGAAGAGGGGATGTTCATCGGCTGGCTGGAAGAGTTCCCCGATTACCGCACGCAGGGGGAGACCCTGGAAGAGCTGAAAGCGAATCTGCTGGATATGTATGGTGATTTGACCGGCGGATACATTCCACAAGTGCGGCAGATCGGGGAACTGGTTATCGCATGAAACGGAAGGAGCTGATCAGGCTGCTTGAAGCCGCAGGATGCATTCTCATCCGGCATGGCGGCAGGCACGACTGGTATCAGAATCCGGAAACCCGCGCCTGCCAGCCCATTCCGCGCCACACCGAGATTCGGGATTCGCTGGCTCAGCATATTCTGAAAATGCTCAAGGCCGGTAAAAATCAGATTTGATCCGTTCATGTGGCCGGGGGGATGAGATGTGCAGGCCTGGCGTCGCAACGACGTCAGGCCTTTTCTTTTTCCGGTGTGTCCGCTCCGCGCTCAGGCGAAGCGATCGAGGAGAAAGCGGGCCAGCTCCGGCAGTTGCGGCTGCAGGGGGGTCGCCCGCTTCGGCAGGGCGAGGCAGCGCGCCAGCCGGTCGGGGATCTCCGGCACAACACCTGTCGCCTGCTCCACCGTTGCCGCGAACTTGCCGGGATGGGCGGTGGCAAGGATGACCACCTGCTCCGCAGCAGCAGCGCGGCCCGCGCGCGTGAGGAAATCCGCGGCAGCGGCGCAGCCGACCGCGGTATGGGGATCGACCAGCAGGCCATGCTGCACATGGATCTCCCGTATGGTTTGCAGGGTGCGGGCGTCGCTGACCGCGGCGCCGCTCACCATCCGGCGCATCTCCTGCCAGCCGCCGGGAAAAAGCGCCTCGAGGCGTTCGAAATTGCCGGGATTCCCGACATCCATGGCGTTGGAGAGCGTGGGTTGTGAGGGGCGCGGCGAATAAAGTCCGCTCGAGAGATACGCCGGCACGATGTCGTTGATATTGGTGGCGGCGAGAAAACCGCGCACCGGCAGGCCCCATTTCCAGGCATAGAGTCCGGCGGTGATATTGCCGAGGTTGCCGCTGGGGACGCAGAAGCGAGGGAGCGCCGGGCGCAGCAGCGCCCGCTGGGAGGCCGCATACACATAATAAAAGCTTTGCGGGAGGAGACGGCCGATGTTGATGGAATTGGCGGAGGTGAGGCGTAAGGCGCGGCGCAGTCGCTGATCCTGGAACGCCGTCTTGACGAGGCGCTGGCAGTCGTCAAAGCTGCCGCCGACCTCGACGGCATGGACATTGCCGCCGAGGGTGGTGAGCTGCTGTTCCTGCAGGGGGCTGACGCGGCCGGAGGGATAGAGGATCACCACATCGATGCCGCGGCGGCCGTGGAAGGCGTGCGCCACCGCGCTGCCGGTATCGCCCGAGGTGGCGACGAGGATCTGGCAGCGTTCGCCGCCGAGCAGCTCCTCCATGGCGGCGGCGAGGAATTGGGCGCCGAAATCCTTAAAGGCGCAGGTCGGGCCATGGAAGAGCTCGAGCAGCAGGCGGTGGTCGTCGAGGCGGCGCAGGCTTGGGGCGAAGGCAAAGGCGCGGGCGGCGATCCGCTGCGCTGCGGCGTCATCGATCTCGGGAGCGAGCAGGGCGGCGGTGGTCGCGGCGGCGATCTCGCCGAATCCGCTGGCGTCGTCGAACGCGGCGAAGAGCCCGGCCAGATCGGGATGGGCGGCCGGAAGATACAGCCCGCCGTCCGGCGCCAGCCCGGAAAAGAGCGCGGTGCGCAAGCTGACCGGCGTCTGGGGCTGAAGGCGGCTGATAAAGTTCATGCCTCCTCCCCGCGTTCCGGACTCTCAAGGATCGTCGGCCCCGCGGCGTTCACCTCCGAAAGATAGAGATCGGCCTCGAGGCCGGCCGCGCGGAAGGCGGCGACCATGGCGGCGCCGGCCGGCGCGCAGGCCGCCAGATCGGGGCAGAGGGCGAACAGCGAGGGCCCCGAACCCGAGATCGAACAGCCCAGGGCCCCGGCGGCCAGGGCGGCGGCCTTGACGGCGTCGAATCCGGGGATCAGCACCGAGCGCACCGGCTCGGCGACCACGTCCTGAAGCGAACGGCCGAGGAGTGCGAGGTCACCGCGGTAGAGGGCGGCGACCAGGGCGGCGAGATTGCCCCACTGCCGGATGGCCGTGGCGAGGCGGATCTCCTTGTGGAGGATGCGCCGCGCATCCTCGGTGCGCACCTCGGTGTGGGGATGGACGACGGCGCAGGCGAGGCCGGGAGGTACGGGCAGTCGGACCACATCGAGGGGATCATAGCTGCGCACCAGGACAAAGCCGCCGAGCAGGGCCGGGGCGACATTGTCGGCGTGGGCCGAGCCGCAGGCTGCCTTTTCGGCGAGCATGGTGAAGGGCAAGAGTTCTTCGGGCCGCAGGGGCGAGCCGGCGAGAAGGTTGGCGCCGGCGGCCGCCGCGACCGCGCTGGCTGCCGAGCTGCCGAGCCCGGAGGCGAGGGGCATGCGCTTTTCGAGGGCGATCTCGAGGCCGAAGGGCGCGCCGATCGCCTCGAGCAGCGCCCCGGCGGCCACCGCTGCGGTATTCCGCTCGGGATCGCGGGGCAGGCGTCCCCCGTCGCCGCGGATCGAGGTCACCCGCACCCCGGGCTGAGGGCTGCGCGTCAGGGTGACCACGTCGCCGGGCTGGGTGAGGGCGAAGCCGAGCACATCAAAGCCGGAGGCGACGTTGGCGACCGTCGCCGGGGCGAAAACGCGGATTTGCTCCATCAGGCGCCTCCAGCGGTGGCATCCGCCGGGGAATCGGCCAGCAGGCGCGATCGTAACCGGATCTGCTCCATCAGGCGCCCCCCGTCGCAGCGCCTGCGCCGCTGCTGTCCGCCGCATCGTCCGTCCAGCCGGAGCCAGCGCCCGTGGCGGGCGCGGTGAGGAAGGCGGCATGGATGGCGCGTAGGGCGCGCGCGTGGTTGGTCTCCTCGATGACGATCGAGATGTTGCGTTCGGCCGAGCCCTGGGCGATGGCGAGGATGTTGACGCCGGCGGCGCCGAGCGCGGTGAAGAGCTGTCCGGCGAGGCCCGGCTTGCCACGCATTTTTTCGCCGATGACCGAAACGATAACCAGGCCGCTGATGCGCTCGAGGGCCTGGATCCGCCGCGCCGCGAGTTCCATAGCCAGCTCGGCCTCGAGCGCGGAGATGGCGCGCGCCGCTTCTCCACTGCGCAGGACCAGGCTGATCGTGTGCTCGGAGGAGGCTTGGGAAATCATGATGATGTTGATGCGCTCGCGGGCGAGGGCGGAGAAAACGCGCGCCGCGATGCCGGGGATGCCGAGCATGCCGCCGCCCTCGATATTGATGAGCGAGATCCCTTCGATGGAGGCGATGCCGGTGATGGGATGGCCATTCGCGGCGCTGGCGCTGCCGGAAGTCCCGGCGGTTCCGGAAGCCCCCGCAGTTCCGGCGGCCGCAGCGCGGCCTCCATTTGCGGCCGCCGCGGCAGCGCGGCGCCCGCTCTCGAGATGGTGCGGCGCGCCGATCAGTGTGCCCGGCGCGGCGGGACGGAGGCTGTTGCGGATGCGGATCGGTATGCCCTTCTCCACCGCCGGCAGCATGGTGTAGGGATGCAGTACCCGGGCGCCAAAAAAGGAGAGCTCCATCGCCTCCTCATAGCTGATTTCCGGGACGACAAAGGCGCCGGGGACCAGGCGAGGATCGGCCGAAAGGACGCCGTCAACGTCGGTCCAGATCTCGATCAACGCGGCGGCGGTTCCCGCAGCAATGATCGAAGCGGTATAGTCCGAGCCGTTGCGGCCGAGCGTCGTGGTCACCCCCGACACAGCGGCGGCGATAAAGCCGGGGAGGATAGCCGTGCCGGTGAGGGCGGCAAAACGCGCCTGGATGCGGGCGTAGCTCACGGGAAACTGGACGAGGGCCGAGCCAAAGCTCTCGTCGGTCTGGATCAGCTCGCGGGTGTCGACATAGCAGGCGTCGAGGCCGCCGCTGCGCAGATGCGCGGCGGCTAGGGTGCATGAGAGACGTTCACCAAAGCTCGTCACCAGATCCAGGGTGCGCGGCGAGCACTCGCGGATCAGCTCGATCCCGTGCAGGATCTCCTCGAGGTCATTGAGCATGATCGTCAGCGCTGCGATCACCGGCGACTGCTCAGGGGCCGCGAAGAGGGAGCGGATCGCGGCAAGATGACGCGCGCGGATCTGCTCGAGGGCGATCCTCCCCCCCTCCGAGCCCTCCGCCGCCTTGCGCGCCGCGGTGATGAGCAGATCGGTCACGCCCTGCATCGCCGAGAGGACCACGGCGATCCGCTCCACTTGCGCGGCTTCGCGGATGATCGCGCCGGCAGCGGCGATGCGCGGACCGTCGGCGAGCGAGCTGCCGCCGAATTTAAGCACCTTCATATGCGCCCCTTGTGGTTGCGGCGGTCCCGACGGGTGCGCCGCAGCATGATTGCGGCCCCGGCTGCACGTGTGCAAGCCGGGCTGGATGCCCCGTCTATTAGTTTCAAATATACTCTATTGCCTCCATTCTGTCAAGGGAAAAGGAGGCTTGACACCCCCCAAAATCTGGGCCCCACCTGACACCTCGCGCCGTATATCCCCCGAAATCTTGTTCCCACCAGACACCTCGCGCCGTATATCCCCCGAAATCTTGTTCCCACCTGACACCTCGCGCCGTATATCCCCCAAAATCTTGTTCCCACCAGACACCTCGCGCCGTATATCCCCCGAAATCTTGTTCCCACTTGACACCTCGCGCTGTATATCCCCCGAAATCTTGTTCCCACCTCACACCTCGCGCCGTATATCCCCCGAAATCTTGTTCCCACCAGACACCTCGCGCCGTTGCCCCCCGAAATCTTGTTCCCACCTGACACCTCGCGCCGTATATCCCCCAAAATCTTGTTCCCACCTGACATCTCGCGCTGTATACTTTACAAGCTATTATCACCAGTAACCCAATATTTTTAATTATATTAATGCCGGGTGGGACCCGGATTTTTGGGGGGTGTCAAGAAATGAAGGCGCCACTTTCTCCTTGTATTTCCGGATTCAATGCCGCATATTAGCACAGCCGCAAAATGCAAACGCATGGAGGATATCGTGAACAGAGAGCGCATGCTGGAGAGCATCACCGCCCATCCCGACAAGGTCTGGGATGTGATCGTCATCGGCGGCGGAGCCACGGGGCTGGGTGCCGCGGTAGACGCCGCCTCCAGGGGCTATGCCACCCTGCTGGCCGAGCAGGCCGATTTTGCCAAAGGGACCACCAGCCGCAGCACCAAGCTGGTCCATGGCGGCGTGCGTTATCTCGCCCAGGGCGATCTCTCTCTGGTTTTCGAAGCCCTGCACGAGCGCGGGGTGCTGATGCAGAATGCCCCGCATCTGGTCCGCAACCAGCAGTTCATCATTCCCGCCTACGAGTGGTGGGAGGGTCCCTTTTACAATGTCGGCATGAAATTCTATGACGTCATGGCCGGCAAGATGGGACTGGGTCCCTCCGAGAGCATCTCGCGCGAGGAGACCCTGGCGGCCATCCCCAACCTCGATCAAAAGGGTCTGCTCGGCGGCGTGATCTATTATGACGGGCAGTTCGACGACGCCCGTCTCGCCGTCAACCTCGCGCAGACCGCCGCCGACAACGGCGCCGCGGTGATCAACTATCTCCGCGTCACCGCGCTGACCAAGGACAGCCGAGGCCTGGTGGATGGCGTCGAGCTGCTCGAGGTGGAGAGCGGTGCCCGGATGCGCGCCCGGGCGCGTGTGGTCATCAATGCCGCCGGGATCTTTGTCGGCGAGATCAAGGCGATGGACGAACCGGCCGCCGCCAACTCCGTTCTGCTCAGCCGCGGTGTCCATATCGTCCTCGACAAGTCCTTTCTGCAAGGCGAGGCCGCGATCATGATCCCGCACACCTCCGACGGCCGCGTGCTTTTCGCGGTCCCCTGGCATGACAAGGTGATCGTCGGCACCACCGATACCGAGGCCGCGGAGCCCCTGCTCGAGCCACGCGCCTCTGCGGAAGAACTTGATTTCCTCCTCACCACCTGCGCCGCCTATCTCAACAAGGATCCGCAGCCCGCCGACATCCTCAGCATTTTCGCCGGCCTGCGGCCGCTGGCCATCACCTCCGACCGGAATGTGCCCACCAAGGACGTCACCCGCAAACACCAGATCCTCGTCTCCCCCTCCGGCCTGATCACCATCACCGGCGGCAAATGGACCATCTACCGCAAAATGGCCGAGGATGCCATCGACAAGGCGGCGCTGGTCGGCGGCCTGGCGGAGAGCAAGTGCGTCACCGGGCACCTGCCGATCCACGGCTATCTGCTCAACCGCGATTTCGACGCCCCGCTGAGCTGCTACGGGGCGGACCGGATCCAGCTCGAGGAGACTGTGCTGGCGCAGGACCCGGCCAGCCGCGCGCCGCTGCATCCGGCGCTGCCCTATCTCCGCGCCGAGGTGGCCTGGGCCGCGCGTCACGAGATGGCGCGAACGGTCGAGGATTTTCTCGCCCGGCGCTCGCGCGCGCTTTTTCTTGATGCGCGGGCGAGCATGGCGATGGCCCCGGCGGTGGCGGAGATCCTGGCGCGGGAGCTCGGCCGCGACCGGGCCTGGATCACCGGCCAGGTGGAAGAGTATACCCGGCTGGCGCGGGGGTATCTGGTCTAGCCCCGCGCCGTTTGCGCCGATACCGCGCTGCCTCTCCTACCCTCTCGTCCCCATCCCGGTTCGCCGCGGTGGCGTTTTCCGCTCCTGCCCGAAGGCGCCGATACCGCGCTGCCTCCCCCACCCTCTCGTCCCCCTCCCGGTTCGCCATGGCAGCGGGCCGACGAGCCCGCAGGTTCCCGCGCCCGCTCGCAGCTCCCCCACCCTCTCGTCCCCATCCCGGTTCGCCGTGGTGGCGCTTTTTTCCCTTGAATTCCACCGGAATATTGCCTAAACTGTACCGCAACCTGGCTCAGCCCTGGGGGAAAAATTCCGATGTCCATCTCTCATACCCAAAGCGAACGGACCATGCTCAAACAATTTTCCGCCCTCTTCCCGGGCACGCCCAAGCCGGAGATCCGGCATGTCTACAGCCCCTACCGCGTCTGCCCGGTGGGCGCTCACATCGACCATCAGCACGGCCATGTCACCGGATTCGCCCTCGACCACGGGGTCGACCTCCTCTATGTGCCGACCGACCCCGGGGTGATTAATCTCTTCAGCCGTAACTTTGAGGAGCAGGTGCTCTTCCCCCTCGAGACCGTCCCCCACAAATACAGTCATTGGGGACGCTACGTCCAGGCGGCCATCTACGCGCTCTCCAAACGCCACAAACTGACCATCGGCATTCAGGGGCTCATCGCCGGCTCGCTGCCCGTCGGCGGTCTCTCCTCCTCGGCCGCGGTGCTGCTCTGCTACATCATGGCCCTCGCCGATGTCAACGATATCAAAGTGGGGGAGCTGGAGCTGATCCAGCTTGCCTTCGAGGCGGAGCGCGAGTATATCGGCCTGAACCTCGGCAAGCTCGACCAGAGCTGCGAGGTGCTGTGCCGCAAGGATCATCTGCTTTATCTTGACACCAAGGATGAGTCCTACCGGCTGATCCCGCCCGGCCCGGCGTTGCCACCATTCGATATTCTTATATTTTTCAGTGGCTTAACGCGCACACTAATGCAGACCGGCTACAATACCCGCACCGACGAGTGCAAGGTAGCGGCCTTTGATCTGCTCGCCTATGAGGGGCTCCCGTATGGTCTGCTCGCGGAGACCCGCCTCCGGGATGTCGACAAGAACGTTTTTGAGAAATGGAAAGACAAGCTGCCGGCGCCGCTGGCCAAGCGCGCCGCGCATTATATGTCCGAATTCGCCCGTGTCGATGAGGCGGTGGCCGCCTATCAGGCCGGCGATATCGTCCGCTTTGGCCAGGTCATGTTCGCCTCGGGGCAGAGTTCGATCCAGCAGTGGGAGTCGGGCTGCCCCGAGATGATCGCCCTCTATGAGATCATGCGCGATACCCCGGGGATCTATGGCGGGCGCTTCAGCGGCGCCGGCTTCAAGGGCTGTTGTGTGGCGATCGCGGACCCGGCCAACCGCGAGGCGATCATCGCCGCGGTGACGGCGCGCTACCTGGAGAAATTCCCCAGGCTCGAGGGGCAGTATTCGGCCCACGTCTGCAGGACCGCCGATGGCGCCGGGCGGATTGAAGTGCGGGCATGATCACGCCGCTGCCAGCTGAAATAGCCGGCCCGGGCGCCGGTATGAACCGCCGCGACGAGCAGCCCGCGCGCACGACGCCGGGTGGGCACGAGAGTGTGGGGGGCGAGCGCTGGCCGGGTGGGTGCGAGAGTGTGGGGGGCGGAATAGCCGGCCCGGGCGCCGGTATGAACCGCCGCGACGAGCAGCCCGCGCGCACGACGTCGGGTGGGCGCGAGAGTGTAGGGGGCGAACGCTGGCCGGGTGGGCGCGAGAGTGTAGGGGGCGAACGCTGGCCGGG
>Ga0116171_10003026_pt1 | contig 15650 bp, 11 predicted proteins | sample AD_JPNHW2_MetaG_FD_89798 | JGI IMG/M metagenome (GOLD analysis project Ga0116171, IMG submission 89798) | Active sludge microbial communities of municipal wastewater-treating anaerobic digesters from Japan - AD_JPNHW2_MetaG | ecosystem: Engineered > Bioreactor > Anaerobic > Digestate | place...
AAATTTGACGACGCTGTCCTGTCCCTTGGCCAACAGGTTGATGGTCACGGCATGGGTATAAGAGATGTTGTTGACCGTACCGGGCAGCGCATTCTCGATCCCGCCGACATAATCGAGGTATTCCTGCGAGATCACGTTTTTGTGCTTGGTGGTGTTGGCCTCGCTGTCGTAGGCATACAGCACATTATCGGACGGATATTCCTCGAAATCAACCGCATTCTTGACCATAAGTCCCGGACGCCTCGTCAAATCAATGCTTTGTTCGCCCGCGGAGATCGTGACAGGAAAGCCCGAAAGCGTGTCGGACTGCATATCGCTCATATAGTTCGAAAGCCCGCTCGAGAGCGCCAGCACGAGCGCCACGCCGATGATGCCGATGCTGCCCGCGAACGAGGTCACAATCGTCCTTCCGCGCTTGGTCATCAGGTTGCGAAACGATAACGACGTCGCGGTGAAAAGCGACATCGAGGTCTTTTTGAACTTTTTCTTTTCGGTCTTCCGCGGCTCTGTTTTAAATTCGTCCTCCGTGATCGGGTTGCTGTCGGATTGGATTTCGCCGTCGAGCAGCCGCACGATGCGGGTGGAATATTTATCGGCCAATTCGCCGTTGTGGGTGACCATAATCACAAGACGGTTCTTTGCGACCTGTTTTAAAATCTCCAGAATCTGCACGCTCGTATGGCTGTCTAATGCTCCGGTCGGTTCGTCGGCGAGGACGATGTCGGGGTCGTTGACGAGCGCCCGCGCGATGGCGACGCGCTGCATCTGCCCGCCTGAGAGCTGATTGGGCTTTTTCTTGATCTGGTCGGAAAGCCCGACGTCGGCGAGCGCCTGTTTGGCTCTGCGCCTGCGCTCCGCGACCGACACGCCCGAAAGCGTCAGCGCGATCTCGACGTTTTGCAATACGGTCTGGTGGCCGATCAGATTATAGGTCTGGAACACAAAGCCGATTGAGCGGTTGCGGTAGGCGTCCCAGTCGCCGTCTTTGTATTTTTTGGTGGAAATCCCGTTGATCACGAGGTCGCCGCTGTCGTAGCGGTCGAGCCCGCCGATGATGTTTAACAAGGTGGTTTTTCCGCAGCCCGACGGCCCCAGAACCGAGACGAATTCGCTCTCGCGAAACCCGAGCGAAACGCCTTTCAACGCAGTGACGATCTCTCCGCTCTTATAGGTCTTGACGATGTTCTCCAGTTTGAGTTTTAACATAGTTCCTCCGTGTTTATTTTAACGATAAGTTGTTTCAGAATTCTTCGGGTTCCTCGGGATTCGTCCCCGCTATGTCGCGGAAAATGTCCGCGACGCGCGTTAAGAGGTTGATCAGTTTATCCGTATCCGCTTCACCCAGTTCGATTCCGAGCTGCTTCAATACACCCGCCATAACCGCCTCTGCCTCCCGCACCGCCTGTTCTCCTTCCCCGGTCAGGTGAATTTCAAAGCTCCTGCGGTTGGTTTTGTCGATGGTGCGGATGATATATCCCCTTTGCTCCAGCCGATTTAGAATCCGTGAGATCATCGGGCGCTTCATCTCGAGTTTGCCGGATAAAAACGCCGCTCTCGGAAATCCCTCAAATCCGGGGCTCATGCAGTCCCCGCTTTTTTCACTGAGCATTTTTAAGACAAAAAATTCGCCCTGCGACAGATTCCCGCCCGCAAAAATGCGTTTGATCTGTCGCCGGATATCGGCAAACGCCTGTAACAGCTGCATCCCCTGCGTCTGTTCCATAAAAGTTCCCTCCAAAAAGTTAACCGATACAACAGTTAACATGGTTAACCATTATATCAGCCGTTTGTGAAAAGTCAACAGTTTTTAAAAATATTTTTTGTGTATTTTACAAAATTGAGCGACTCTCGGGATCAAGCGGTTTCCCGTTTTCATCAAAATTCTTTTTCAAGGCGATTTCGGTCGGTATGATTGATAATATCATCACCAAAACTTGTATCATGCAGACCGCCGCGCCGAAAAGCCCGACCGTGTCGTCGTCTTTTCCGAGCGCAAGCAGCATCACGGCAGCTGAAACCGGCAATAAAATCAAGCCGCAGATCGCCCAGATTCGCCCCGAATGCCGGTGCGCAAAATCCCAGGTCTCTTTGCTTTTCATCGAGCGTGCGGTGCGGTAGCCGACGATGTAATTGATCTTTTTGGGCGGGTGATTTCTGAAATATATACCGAACCCGATCATTACGCAGGGAATCAGCAAGCACATCACCAGCATAAAAACCCAAAAATCCATATAACGGCCTCCAATCTTCAAACTGCTGCAACGGACTCTGTATGTCCGCGTTTGTATTCCGTTTCATATGTCCGTCTATAAAAAGAAACAACCGTCAGGCGCTCCTAAAGGGTTGTTTCATGATATCGCATGTTCAGTGGTTGACCGAGCCCCTGCCGCCGACACGCAGGCGCAGCACGGCTCTTGCCAGCTTGTTTTTACTCGCGGCAAATTGCAGATTGCTCTCTTTTTGCCGCAATTGCTCCTCAGCGTGCATCAGTTGAATTTTGGCGCGGTTGACGTCGATCTCCTCCGGCCATTCGGCGGTCTGAACCGTGATCAGCGTATGGTTCGGGCCGGCGCGCATAAACCCGTCGGAACACGCCGCCGAGCGCCAGGTGCCGTCGGCTTTCTGAATGCGAACTTCTCCGACCGCAAGCGAGGTGACCATCGGGACATGCCCCTTTAAAACGCCGAGTTCGCCGTCGATCGCGGTGACGATGACCTGCTTTGCCCGGTCGCTGAAAAAAGTGCGCTCCGGCGTGATGATTTCAAGCAAAAAGGTGTTTTCAGCCATAAAGCCGACCTCCTTTCACCAGCTGAGAGTTATGCTTTTAACTTCTCCGCGTTTTGGCGGACTTCATCAAGCGTACCCGCCATATAGAACGCGGCCTCGGGCAGATCGTCCGCCTCACCGTCCACAATCGCCTTAAACCCGGCGATGGTCTTTTTGAGCGGGACGTATCGCCCCTCCTGTCCGGTATACTGGGTCGCGACAAACATCGGCTGAGATAAAAAGCGCTGGATTTTACGGGCGCGGTAGATGGTCTTGCGATCTTCCTCGCCGAGTTCCTCCATGCCCAAAATCGCGATAATATCTTGTAATTCTTTATAGCGCTGCAAATTCTCCTGCACGCGCCTTGCGACCTGATAATGCTCTTCGCCGACGATGCGTGGCTCCAGAATCCGGCTGGTCGAAGCCAACGGGTCGACCGCGGGATAGATGCCGAGTTCCGAGATGGCGCGCGATAAAACCGTCGTGGCGTCAAGGTGGGAAAAAATGCTCGCAGGCGCCGGGTCGGTCAGGTCGTCCGCAGGCACATAAATCGCCTGAACCGAGGTGATGGATCCGTTTTTGATCGAGGTGATGCGTTCCTGGAGCAGGCCGACCTCGTTTGCGAGCGTGGGCTGATAGCCGACCGCGGACGGCATGCGACCGAGCATCGCCGAGACCTCGCTTCCGGCCTGGATATAACGAAAGATGTTGTCGATGAATAGTAAGACGTCGCGGCCCTTGCCCTCTTTACCCGCTTCGTCGCGCAGGGATTCCGCGACGGTCAGGCCGGTCAGCGCGACGCGCATACGGCATCCCGGCGGTTCGTTCATCTGTCCGAAAACCAGCGCGGTCTTTTCGATGACGCCGGACTCGTTCATCTCCTGAATCAGTTCCTGTCCCTCGCGGGAGCGCTCGCCGACGCCGGTAAAAATCGAATAGCCGCCGTGTTCGGTGGCGATGTTGTGAATCAGTTCCATGATCAGAACCGTTTTGCCGACGCCCGCGCCGCCGAACAAGCCGATCTTTCCGCCCTTGGCATAAGGCGCGAGCAGGTCGATGACTTTGATGCCGGTCTCGAAAATCTCGGTCGTCGGGTTCTGCTGCGAAAACATCGGGGGAATCCGGTGAATCGGCAGCATCATCCCGGAATTGACGGGGCCTTTACCGTCGGCGGGGCGGCCCAAAACGTCCATGACCCGACCGAGCACGGCTTTGCCCGCCGGAACCGAGATCGGCGCGCCGGTGTCGATGACTTCAAGTCCCCTGCGAAGGCCTTCGCAGGCCTGCAGCGCGATGCAGCGCACCATCCCGTTCCCGAGGTGCTGTTCGACTTCCATCCAGACGGTCTCCCCGTGGTTTTCGGTATAAAGGGCGTTATAGATCTCGGGAAGGCGCACGCCCGAAAAATCGACGTCCAAAACGGAGCCGATGATCGCGGAGAGCTTTCCGATATTCTTTTGACTCAAATCTGCCATAAGTTACTATTCTCCAATCGGCATTCAATGCGCGGACGATAACGCGTTGACGCCGCTGACGATCTCGGTCATCTCCCGGGTGATCGCGGCCTGCCGTGCGCGGTTATAGTCAAGCCGCAGCTTTCTGAGCATCTCTTCGGCGTTGTGAGTTGCGGAGGTCATTGCGTTCATACGGGCGATATGTCCGCTCGCATATGACTGCACGAGCGCCCCGTAAATCGTGCCGATCAAATACTGCGGAATCAGGGTATCCATGACCTGTTTGGGCGAGGACTCGTAGAGAATCTCGTTGTAATGCTCTCCCTCTTCCTCCCAGGTGTCGCTGACATCGTCAAAACTGCTGTATAAAACCGGGAGCAGGCGGATGATCTTCGGCTCCTGCGCGACCGACGAGACCATTTTGGTGTAGACAATATAGACCTCGTCGAGCAGTTTCTGGCGGTAGAGATCGACGATGGTGTCGGTGACAAGCCGCGCGTTTCGAAGCGACGGGTTTTGAGCGATCGTCAGAAACTCCATATCGGCCATAAACCCGTGCCGGCTGAAAAATTCGCCGGCAATCTGGCCGACCGTGAAGATATATTTTTGCCTGTCGTTTCCCTGCATGTGCGCAAACGCGGCATTTAAAACATTGTGGTTGTAAGCGCCCGCCATGCCTTTATCGCCCGCGATGACGATGTAGGCATGTTTGGCCTCGGGGTTCGGGAGAATCTCGCGCCGAAGAAACGGATGCTCGACGCCGCCGGTGTGTTGAATGATATCCTTCATCGCCGCGCGCACCTTGGTGAAATACGCGGTGTTGGATTTATACAAGTCCATCGCCCTGCGCATCTTGGAAACGGAAATCAGGTACATCGCGCGGGTGATCTGATAAATTTGCGTATTCGATTTGATGTGGCGCTTGATGTCGCTTACGCTCTGCATTTGATCGGTTCACCGTCCCTTTTTATGAGAATCAATCATCGGGGTTTATTTAGCCGTTTTCAGGCCCTCCAAAAAATTGTCTTTTATTTCCTCCGTCGCCTTTTTTAATGCTTCCGCGGTCTCATCGGACAATTCGCCGGTTGAGGCGATCGTGCTGCCGATCTCGGGATGAACCGAGGACATGAAGCTGAAGAATTCCTCTTTGAAGGCTCCGATTTTATTGAGCGGAACATCGGCGAGCATCCGGTTTTCAACCGCAAAGAGGAGCATCACCTGATTTTCCGTCGAAAGCGGATGAAACTGCCCCTGTTTCAATGCCTCGGTCAGCCGGACGCCCTGTGCGAGCTGCTGCTGGGTCGAGGCATCCAGATCGCTTGAAAACCGGGAGAAGACCTCAAGTTCGCGGTATTGCGCCAGATCGAGCCGGAGTTTTCCGCTGACCTTTCGCATCGCCTTTTCCTGCGCTGAGCCGCCGACACGCGAGACCGAGAGGCCTACGTTGACGGCGGGCCGTACACCCGAGAAAAAGAGTTCGCTCTCCAAAACGATCTGCCCGTCGGTGATGGAGATGACGTTCGTCGGAATATAAGCGGAGATGTCGCCCTCCATGGTCTCGACGATCGGAAGCGCGGTCATGCTGCCGCCGCCGAGTTCGTCGGACAATTTCGCGGCGCGTTCGAGCAGCCGGGAATGGAGGTAGAAAACGTCGCCCGGATAGGCCTCGCGTCCGGGCGGTCTGTGCAGCAAAAGCGACAGCGTACGGTAGGCGACGGCGTGTTTGGACAAATCATCGTAGACAATCAGGACATCCCTGCCCTGCCGCATGAATTCTTCGCCGATCGCGCAGCCGGCATACGGCGCGCAGTACTGCATCAAAATCGAATCGCCGGCGGTGGCCGAGACGATCACGGTATAATCCAATGCGCCCATTTGTCTGAAGGTATCGGCCAGCTGCGCGACGGTCGAGGCCTTTTGCCCGATCGCCACATAGACGCAGATGACGCCCTTGCCCTTCTGGTTCAAAATCGTGTCAACCGCAATCGCGGTCTTGCCGGTCTGGCGGTCGCCGATGATCAGCTCGCGCTGACCTCTTCCGATCGGAATCATCGAGTCGATGGCAAGCAAGCCCGTCATCAGCGGCTTGTTGACTTTACCGCGCTCGACGATGAACGGAGCCGGTGATTCGAGCGGGCGGACGTGTTCGTATTCGATCAGGCCCCTGTCGTCGATCGGATTGCCGAACGAATCGATGACGCGTCCGATCAGATTGTCTCCGACCGGAACGCTCGCGACAAGGCCGGTGGTCTGCGCTTCGTCGCCCTCGGAAACGTCGTCTTCACCGGACAGCAAAACAGCCCAGACGCCCTCGTTTTTTGCCAAATTGAATGCCATTGCGACGCCGCCGTTCGGCAGCGCGAGCAGCTCTCCGTATTCGCAGTCGGGAAGGCCGTCGATTTTCACGATTCCGTCCGCCGAAAAATAGACCTTTCCGACGCTGTGTACCTGCGGTTTAAAGTCGAAGCCGCGAAGTTGATTTTTCAGCCCCCTGACAAGATCGCCGGTGGATATTTCCGAAGCGTTTTTCTCTTTCGGCGTCTTTATTCGGGGTTTCCCGGAGATTGATTCGAGTTGAAAATCAACGCTCATATTGATGACGCGATCATCGACCCGCACGACGAATCCTCCGATAATCGAGGGATCCACGCTGCGGCCCCACTTTATGCCGCTCTCATGTAAATAGGCCTCTGCTTTTTTGCAGATGCGGTCGGCGGTAACATCGTCGATTATTACGGCAGTCGTCAGAATTCCCGATTTCTCCATGCCGTGTTACTCCCGGTTCAACTTCTCGGCATAACGATTGATCATGTCGAGCTGTTCGGTCTCTGTCATCTCTTTTTGAAGGATGTTGCCTGCAATGCCGACGGCGAGTGTGACGGATTCTTTCTGCAGTTCCTCGCGCGCCTTCGTCATCTCCTCATCCTTTTTCCGCTCTGCCTGTTTCAAGAGTTCGTCGGCCTGTAATTTGGCGTTATCGATCATGGATGCCGCCTCTTTTTTGGCAGTGTCGATGATTCGGCCGGCGGCCTCACGGCCGTCGCTGTCTGCCTGCGCAAGCTTTGCGTTATACTGCTCCAGCTTTTGTTTTGATTCTTCTTCGGCTTTTGCGGCGCCGTCGAGTTCGGAATTGATCTGATCCCGGCGTTTGTTGATGAACTTCATCACGGGTTTATACAGCAAAAAGCGGAAGACAACAAACAAAATCACCAAATTGATGACGTGATAAAGGATTTTCAAAGGATCCAGATTCATCTTATTTCATGCCTTTCCGGATTTCTTTTCGGGTTGACTAAGCTTTGCTCACAATCATCAGCGCGATGACAAAACCGTAAATAGCGGTCGATTCGGCCAAAGCCAACCCCAACAGAAGGATACTGTTGATTTTGCCTGATGCCTCCGGCTGTCTGGCCACACTCTCGACAGCTTTACCCGTCGCCAAGCCCATGCCGAGGCCTGCGCCTATGCAGCAGAGGACTGCAATCCCCGCTCCGATCATTTCCATTAAAAACACCTCTTTACTGTTATTCAGAAACTATCAATTAAATACCGAAGCATCTATTCGGTTCTCTCGCGGATGAAAGACATGGTCAGCGTCATAAAAATGAACGCCTGAAGCAGCGCATGGAACAGGTTGAAATATAAAGACAGCGCCGCGGGAACCACCACCGGGATGACGTTGTAGATCAGTTCCATGACCACCAAGCCGGCCAACATATTGCCGAACAGACGGCAAGCCAGTGAAATCGGCACGGCGAAATCGGTGATGAGGATGATCGGCGATATCGCATAGGGCTTGAAATGATGAAGCGCCTTTTTGACTCCGCCTCTGATCGCGAAATAATTGATCAAAACAAAAGACATCAGCGCCAGCGCTGCGGTCATATTGATATCGGCGCAGGGGGCGCGCAGCCCGAACAGTTCGATAATGCCGCTCATCACGATAAACCCGCCGATGGTAGCCGCATACGGAGCCATGGTGATGCCGAGCTTGTCGCCCAGATTGCTGCGCGCCATGCCGTCCATCCCCGTGACGAACATCTCGAGCAGCAGCTGAAATCCGCCGGGTTTTTCTTTAAAGCGCGGGATTACGAATATCCGGACAATCAGTGCGAAAAGCACCATGATCCCCATCACGATGGCCGAGGTGACCATGGTTTCGTCGATCGTAAAGCCGCCCAAAATCGGCAGCGTTTTGACTTTTCCGGGGTCGATGGCGATATTCATTTGCCCTCACCTCTTTTCCGTAAAGCATTGATCACGCCGGTCGCCACCAGTGTCAGCCCCGCAAGGCCGCCGCAAGCGATTCCGTCGGGTACCGACAGCAGCACCGCAGGTACCAAAAACAGCGCATACAGTCCCAATTTAAAAAAGAACAACAAAAGCAGCTTGCCCGGCTTTGTACCCTCTTTGGTCACCGAAACAAGCTTTGCAAGCAAACGATACTGTAAAAAGCCGCAGATCAGACCGAGCGCGATTCCGATCAAAGGAAACGTTCCCCAAGGCATCGCAGTCCCCCATTTCCGACCCGACGTGCAATGTTCACTCAAAAACCGGGCTTTAGTCACGGTGCCTTGCGCTTTTAAAGGCACCATGAGTATTAATTTTACCACTTAATTGCGAATTGTCAATATTTAATATTCAGCAAATCAAATTTAAAAATCCGTATAAACCCCTTTGAAAATGCCGATTTTTGGGATTTTTACCGCATGCCTGCACCGCCGTGCCTTCACCGACATTCATAGTATGTGCCGGCGCACTCCTGTGTAACAAAGTCACATAAAAATGCTTAAAAAAACAAATATTTTTCAATTTGTATATTTTAATTTATATATATACCGTATATAATTGAAGCTAAGTGCCGGAATCCGACTGTTTTCGACACGATGAGGGAAATAAACAACAACCGACCAAACAAACACACAGAGGAGAAAATTCATGAAAAAGAACAGAAAGACCATTCCGATCCTTCTGCTGGTTTTATGTTTGACATTGCAGCTCTTTGCGGTGCTCAACCTGACGGCAGCAGGCACACGCGACCTCACTCCGCTCACCGATCATCTGAGCATCCATAACACCACCGACACTTATGCGACCACGGGCGGGCCGTCCTCCATCGCGGTCACGGTCGGCAGCTCGGTGATCAAGCCGTCGGGCAAGACCTTCAGCGACGTCCCGGCGGGTGCCGGACTCACGTTGACCTACGTCTTCCATCTCGAAGACGGCGACGGCGAGGGCGAAATCTATACTTATAACGGCAGCGATTATTTCACGATCACGCTCCCCGAGGGCGTCACGTTCACCCCGCCCACCGGGGAAAACGCCAAGATTTACGCCACCGATTTGGTGACCGGCGTTTGGCAGTTGGGTACTTGGTCGTTTACGGGCGACAACGTCATCACGGTGCATCTGACGGCGGACGCCGCCAACCATTCCGGCATCTGGGGAAAAGTCGGAATCACGGGCACTTTTGACCCGATCCCCTTCGGCGGCGACGACGAAACCAGCATCAAACTCGGTTCCGAGACCTATCTCTTCACGCGCAAAACCGACCCGAAGCCGGAGGTCTCCCTCGCCAAATCCGGCGTATACGACGCCGCAACCAATTCGATTTTGTGGACCGTCACGGTGACGCCCCCGGCGGGCACCGATCTGGGCGGATATACCCTCGTCGATACTTACAGCGCCAATCAGACCTATCGGAGCGGTTCTTTCACGGTCGGCACCTCGTCGAGCGCCGTGGCGGTTCCCGACCTCACCCTCGGCCTCAGCACCGCCAATCAGGTGAGCTATACCTTCCCGGCCCATACCACGGCGGCGCAGATCATCACCTATCAAACCAACCCCAAGACCTTTTCCGCCGAGACCGGCGCAACTGCGGCAACCGAATCCAGCACCTTTTCAAACTCCGTCACGCTCAAAACCGGAAGCACGGTGGTGAAGGGGCCGGTCGACGCCTCGGTGCCCATCAGCTGGCTGAACAAAGCCGTCAGCAACGTGACGACCTCGGGCAGCTATATCCGCAAGTGGGTGGTGACCGTCACCGTCGGCAGCAGCAGCGCAATCACGGGCGCAACCGTCAGCGACTTGATCCCCGCCGGACTTCAGTTGGTCGACGACAGCACTTATGACGTCACCGTCGCCCTGAACGGCGGCACCGCGTCGGTCATCCCGTCTTCGGCCTATACTTATTCCTATACCGACGCCGCCACGGCAAGCGCATTTTCTTATGCCTTCCCCGGCGCGCTCTCGGGCACGGCGGTATTGACTTATTACACCAAGCTCAACAACCCGGACTCCTACCTGAACTTTAACACTGCGGTCACGTTTAAAAACAACGCCGCCCTGACTTGGGCGGAGATGCCCGATTCGGCAAACCCGCCCAAGGATAACGCCAGCACGACGATTGTCGGGGCGAACGGCCTGATCGCAAAATCCGCCGACGCCACCTCCGACTATGCGAATCCCGGCATCATCCATTGGACGATCACGGTCAACAGCAACAAAATCAACATGACCGGAGTCACCATCGGCGATTCGATCCCCCTCGGGCAGCAGCTTTATATCGACGCGACCCATCCCATCACGGTCAAGCAGGGCTCGTCGACCCTCTCCCCGACGGGGCTTACCTCCTCCGACAGCTTTGTGCGCGACTTCTCCTACTATTTCGGCGATATCAACACGACCTATACCGTCGATTTTTATACGAAAGTCATCGACACCAACCCCGCCGCAATCGATACCTCCGGTTTGGATACCCTGTATTCAAACGGCGACTCCAACGGGCGCGTCGCTTTTAAAAACGACGTCACGCTATACCGTTCGGGCGAGACCCCGATCAAAGTCACGGGTACCCGGAATTTTAACACCCAAATGCTCGCCAAGGCGGCGGAGAATTATAATTACGCCGAACACACCGTCAAATGGACGATCACCGTCAACCGCAACAAACTCCCGCTGACGGGCCTGACCATCAGCGATTCCCTGCCCGCCGGGATGAAACTCTATATCGACGCCGTCCATCCGTTCCTCATCACCGACAGCGGTTCCGCCGCCATCGCGACCATGCCCACGGTCGGCGCGAGCGGAAGCACCGCTTTCAACTACGGGTTCGGCACGGGCGTCACCGTCAGCGACCGCTATACCGTCACGTTCTATACCCGGCTCGACGACTCGGTACTGCTGACCCAGTGGGCGAACACCCAGAATTTTGTGAACACCGCCACGATTTCGGCGGATCAGATGAGCCGCAGCATCACCGCGACCGCGACGGCGCAGATTCAAAACCCCGTCGTCTCCAAGACGGCGGCCTACACCGCCGGAAACGACTATATCGAGTGGACGGTGAACATCAACTCCGGCCTGCTCAAACTCACGGGCGCTTCGGTGACCGACGTGCTGAACGCGGGTTTACTGCTCGACAACACCTCCGTCAAGCTCTATGCGGCGGCGGTCGGCACGGACGGCACGCTCACAACCGGCGCACTGATCCCCGCCGGCTATTCCGTGACGCTGCCGACCTCGGGCAACCACAACACCCTGACCGTCGGATTGCCGGACGGCGCAAACGCCTACCGGCTCAAATTTACCACGTTCATCATCACCGATAATTACACCTATGATAATACCGTCTCGCTCTCGGGCAGCAACGGCACGCCCTCCGGCAACGCCGACGTCCGCAACATACAGGTCGGGGCGCTCTGGTCGAGCGGCGGCAGCGGCTCTTTGCCGCTCACCGTTCATAAGACCAACGCGGACGGAAACCCCGTGCCGGGCGCGGTCTATCAGCTGCTGAATGCGAGCCGCCAGCCGATCTATAAAAACGGCAGCGCCATCACCGCGACCACGGGTTCCAACGGCACCGCCACCTTCACCAACCTGCCCGCCTGGACTTTTTATGTCAAAGAAATCGCCACTCCGGACGGCTATCTGTTAAACTCCGAACCCTTCGGCGGCGTCCGGCTGGCCTCCGATACCCCGATGCTCGAAACGGTTGACGCTTACGCCAAGGGCAGCGTCTCCCTGTATAAGGTCTCGACGCTCGGCGCGTCCCTCTCCGGCGGCAACTTCGTGCTCTCCGGCACCGACTTTTTCGGGCATTCCGTCACGATCGGCGCCTCCGCAGTGGGCGGCGTTGTCACCTTTGAAAACGTCCCCCTCAGCGGCAATACCCCGTATACCATCACCGAGACCGACCCGCCGGTCGGACATCTCGAATCGAGCACGGTGCTCACCGCCCGCGTCGTCTATAACGGCGACAAAACCGCCGTCGTCGCACAACTTTCCGCAGATCGGCTGATCAATACCCCTTACAGCCAGCTGTTCGGCTCGATCACGCTGCACAAGACCGACAGCGACGGCAAAGCCCTTCCGGGCGCGCTGTTCGGACTGTATGACAGCACCGGGGCGCTGGTCGCATCGACCCGTTCCGATGCCTCGGGCGTCGTCAAATTCTCGGAACTCCCGCTCGGCACTTACACCCTGCGCGAACTCGAAGCGCCGGACGGCTATAACCTCTCCGAGACCGTCTGCACGGCTACCATCCCGCCGAAAAACCGGGACGTCATCACAAACCCGGCAACCGTCGTCGACGAAGCGCTCTCGGAACTGCGCATTTTAAAAGTCGATTCCGTCACGCAAAAATCCCTCTCCGGCGTCGAATTCACCCTGTTTGACAAGACCGGAAAAGCGGTGCAGACCGCGGTCACGGACGTCGGCGGATTTGCGACTTTCAGCCGCATCAAGGCGGGCAATTATACGCTCCGCGAGACCAAAACACCCACCGGCTATCTCCAAAACAACGATATTCCGGTCATCGCCAAAGGGGGCACCACGCTCAGCTATATCATCAAAAACACCCCGGTTCCGACCCCGGTCTCCAACCCCGTCAGTTCCTCCCCGAGCAGCGTCGCCTCGTCGGTGACCTCGACCTATGTGGTCTCGTCCTTTGCGACCTCGTCCCGTGCGACCTCGTCGCAGAGAATCCAGCCCGCGTCCACCGTCTCGGCTCCGGCCTCGCCGTCCAAGACCTCCTCGGGAAAGGGCCGCAACAACACCAACATCGGCGACGACGGCACCCCGACCAAGGACACCACGCCGGAGATGGGCATCTATGAGGATATCGGAAGCATCGTGCTTTTGATTGTCTCCACACTCGGACTCGCGGTTGTGCTGATTTCCTATTTCAACAATAAGCAAAAGGCCAAACGCGGCAACCGCTGATTCAAAACGATTTGTTTATAAAATTCCGCCCCGTTTTCAAACGGGGCGGAATTCGCATTTACAGGACAAAAGTATGTTTGCCACTCCGGTTTGGGCGGAGCGGAACGGTTCGGAAAATTTGAAATTTACACATTCGCCGTCTGTCTCAATTGCTGCCGTTCTTTTAAAAATCCGGCCCAAGGGTCGGGCCTTTCGAGCCGCGCAACCGCCTCCGCCATGCCGATGCCGTCCGGCGCGACCGTGTCGAGTTCATCCCAACCGATGGGCATCGAGATTTTTGCGCCCTTTCGCGCCCGCAGTGAATACGGAGCCACGCTCGTCGCACCTCTGCCGTTGCGCATCCAGTCGACGAAAATCTTGCCCGTCCGGCGGTTTTTGCGCACATTGCCCGTGTATCGATCGGGCCATTTCTGTTCCATCACCTCGACGACCCGCCTTGCGAAATCGTAAAATCCGTCCCACGAGACCGACGGTGTCAACGGCACCACCACATGGTATCCCTTGCCGCCGCTGGTTTTGAGATAGGTGTTCAGTTCGAGCTGCGAGAGCAGTTCGCGCACATCCCGAACCCCCTGCCGCACCGTTTTTAAATCCATGCCCTCGTCGGGGTCGAGGTCGAACACCATCATATCGGGTTTCTCCATGGTCCCGGCGCGGCTGCCCCAGGTGTGAAACTCCAGCGTCCCCATCTGCGCCTCATAGAGCAGTCCCGCTTTGTCGGCGATATAAAAATATTCCTCTTCGCCGCCGTCGCTTGTTGACACCTGCACCGGGACAATCCCCTTGCTGTCCGCACCGGGGTGCTTTTTATAAAAACAGGTCTGCCGGATCCCTTTGGGACAGCGCACAATGCTCAAAATCCGGTTCGATACATACGGCAGCATCCGCTCCGAGACCCGCTCATAATAGCGAATCACATCCTCTTTGGAGGTGATCGGGTCGTCGAAGATGATTTTATCGGGATGGGTGACTTTCACCCCCGCGATCATAATTTCGCCTTTGTTCAATAAATCTGTATCCATGTTCTCCTCCGTCTCTTCCGGCAGTGCCTCTTCGCAGTCGAGGTCCTCCGTCTCCCTGTGAATTTCTTTTGGGTTCTTATCCGTTCTTAACCCTTTAAAACTCGCCTGCCGCAGCAGATTGTCCGAAGTCCATTCGGCAAATTTGATCTCGGCGGCGAGGTCGGGTTCAAGCCAGTAGACCAACTCGTCCGCCTTGATTTTCGGCGCATTCACAAACATCGGGTCGTCGCGCACCAGCGTTTTAAACTGATCTTCGAACCGCCGGGAATCGGCCTCGGAGAGCCCCGTACCCGCGCGCCCGCAATAGATCAGTTTCCCGCCCTCGTAAACACCGAGCAGCAGCGAACTGATCCCGTTCGTCCGCTTGTCGGTGCGGATATAGCCGCCGATCACAAACTCCTGCCGCCGTTCGCATTTGATCTTGACCCAGTCGCCGCTGCGGCTGCCGGAATAGACCGATTCGGCCTTTTTGCCGACAATCCCCTCCATACCGGCTTTACAAGCCGCTTCAAATCCTGCTTCCCCTCCGTCTTGGACATGCCTGCTGTAGTGCAGATTGTTCGGCGCGTCTTTCATCAGCGCCTCCAACTTTTCTTTACGTTCAAATAACGGGCGGTTGCGCAGATCAACGCCGTCCAGCGCAAGCAGGTCAAAGACGATGTAGGTCAGCGCCTTGCCCGAGGGGCTTCGGATATAATTTTGCAGCGCCTGAAAATCGGTCTTTCCCGAAGCGTCCAGCACGGCCATCTCGCCGTCGAGCACCATTGCCCTGCCCGCCGCAAGGTCGGCAAGCGACGGCACGACGCCTTTAAACTTGTTCGAATAGTCCTTGCCGTTGCGGGTCATCAGCCGCACGGTATTGCCCTCAATAAATGAAACAATCCGGTACCCGTCATATTTGAGTTCAAACAGCCAGTTTTTGCCCGACGGGATTTTATCGGTGAGTTTTGCAAGCTGCACTTCAATCATGTCAAAAGGGTTTTTCGTGTTTTTTTCATCCTGCCCGGTCTCGATCTCCTGCACGGTTCGCCCGGTTCGCACGCTTGTGACGAATTCGGAAATCCCGTCGCCCTCTTGGGTATATTCGTCTTTTTCCTTGATCAAAAGCCAGTTTTCACCGTCTTCATCCTCTTTGCCTTTCAGCCGCACGAGCGCCAGCCGCCCTTCAAGCGCCGCCCTTTCAGGG